>Ga0065711_1048251_pt1 | contig 11907 bp, 3 predicted proteins | sample Hoacrofraction12_FD_59098 | JGI IMG/M metagenome (GOLD analysis project Ga0065711, IMG submission 59098) | Hoatzin crop microbial communities from Cojedes, Venezuela - Epithelial fraction 12 v2 (version 2) | ecosystem: Host-associated > Birds > Digestive system > Esophagus > Crop | place... | reverse complement strand
CCAGCCTCCAACTAGACTCAGCGCCGCTGATGACAACCCTCTGAGTTCTGCCATTCAGCCAGTTCTCTATCCACTTCACCGACCACTCATTCAATTCTCGGTTTATTTTAACACAGAAGTTTATACCTGTAAAGCAAGACACCTACTGAGCTAATAGTGAATGAGTTAATATAATTAGGGATTGTTTTCTTCCCCTTTCCACTTTGCCTTTGGTAGTTAAATTGAAAGCAAGTGGTATTGCCTTTATACTATCATTGTGCTGAGATATTGCATTAAAGGAGTTTAGGGTTTCAAATAGAATGTCAAATATAGTATCACAGTGGAAACTTGAAGTGTGCAGCTGAGCTGCTCAGCTCCAGAAGGTGAACACCGCCAGCCTATCTGCCCAGTAGCACTCTGAGCAACTGATCTCCATTTCAGTCTGCTGAGCTCTCTTCAGATGCTCACCAGGACTTGCAGGCAGGAGAATGGGGCCCTGATGGACGTCAGGCAGCTGCAGATGGAGGGAAAGAGAGTTCAGTGTAACGAATTGATTTCTGAGGAATTGATTGGAGTTCTGTGTCACCTCAGCTGTAGCAGCCGATCATAACTAATCAACCTTTGTCACTTCAAACTGAAGCAGCATCATGCATGGACCAGGGACAGAGAGAAGGTCTTTCATTTTCCTTGGTAGTAAAGTTCCTTGTTGGAAAAGAACCATGGCTGTCACCATGTGATTTTTCTACCTTAGTGCTCAGAGGCTGAATCATTCAAGTTTGGAGATATTTTCTAGGGCCATAGGCACAATATTGTCAATGACTACTCCTCAAGTTCTTTATTTTTTCCTTTCTTGGTCTGATTTATCCTTTTTTCTGAAGGAAACTTTAATGATGGATGGAAAAAGTACATAGTACCACATCTAGGCTTAATACCGCAAACGTTTTTATTCTCTTGTAAATGTGAACTAAAGTGTACTAAATTAAATCATTGAGAAAAGCAGCTTAAGCCTATTCAAAGTTCGAAGGAATCTGTAAATAGGTCAGAGAACAAACTCCTGTTCAAACAAATTTTCATTCAGTGCAACAAGTTGTCACAGTAAAGAGTTCCAGGGGTAATTCCTTTACTCTGGTACCTTTTCTTAAGCTGTTGTAGATTGCCAGTGTTGTTCATCTTCCACAGATCACTGACTGCAATGCAGTTGTGTCCTCCTTATATCAAAACTAGAGTTGCTTACAAAACTCACCTGACACAGCAAAACTGTCCTTCAAGTACTGTGATAATCCTAGGCTTAGTCTATGCTTTTAGTCTACTGAAATCTTTTGAACATGCCCTATAAATGTTGCTCGTAGTCTCTCAGTGTGATCAATTTGAGGATTAAGAAAGATTTCTTCTCACCTCCTTCCCTCTTTTCTTTGCTCATAAATCCTCCCTGAATATAGCCCATGTAGGACTAAAAGGTGCATCTCCTTCTCCATTCCCTAAAGGACTGTGCCCTGGTGTGCCAAAACCAGTCTCAAGCTGCCATCTCTGACTGTCCAGAGGGACTACACCATCATTTAGTGGAGGGAGGAGCTCATCAGCTACCTTGTCCTAGCTGAGACAATTACACAGGACATACCCCAAAAAGTGCATCCATCTACAGTATAATTCTGGTGTATGAAAACTGTATAACTGCCTGCTGTGTCCAGCCACTTATTTGAGAACAGAACAGGGAAGACTTCATCTCTCCAAACTGACTGTTCAGCAAAGAAGCTGGATGTGTCCCTAAAACAATCCCTGATCAACAGAGAACTTCAACACTTGCTAGACAGAAGCATGTGTAACTCCACACTCCACTTTAAGATCTTCTTCAGGTCACCCTTATGCCACAGTGGTTTGCAGAACGGGAATGAACTAAACTAGGTTTCTGCTGGGAAGAAACACTCTTAGTTGCTAGATAGTACTTTTGCATTTGGCATCATCTTTCAATTCTAAATATCTATAACAAGAAATTATCAAAATAAAGTCCACTTATCACATGAACTATGGTATACACACTGTTAAACAATTGGAAATGAAAAGAAAATTTTATTAGTGCAAACTTCAGAAAGAGATACACCATACCCAAAGCAGGTGGAAATGTATAGCTGTAGCTATAGTGCAAGTCTACTGTGAGTGAGAACACCTCATGTAGGAAAGTCTTGGATCAATTCCACAAGTGTGATACCATTTTTTCCTTTTACTACTCGTGTCCTTGGAGTACAATGAAGAAAGGTGGCAACTTTACTTGATGCTGTGTCTTTGTGTTTGTTTACCGTGTTGCACATTATACTGTAAAAGATTAAAAACAAAAGAAACCTAAAAACCTGCGGGGTTAAGTTAGAATTTTATAGCTCTGTTGGGAAATAACGTGGCAGGAGCAGCAGGCTCATCCTACAGATGCATTATATTTTGTGACAAACTCTGGTGCATGCAGAGCGCCCATCAATCATCGAGATAATTTTCCATCTCATCAATTATGCAAATTAAACCACAAAAACTATGTTCAAATAACGCTAAGGGCCTGACATAAACCCAGGAAAGCGAGGCATCTTGGAGCAAAGGTTGAAATCCTACGAAATCCTACCCTCCCTTCACCCTGCCATGCATTGGCTTTTCAGGAGACTTGCTGCGCATGACTGCTGTGGCGATGCAGTCTTTTTGTTCTTGCCAGCAGCTCAAGTATCAGCAAACCATGGTACAGCTGCTAACAGGAGCTTGAGGGACAGAGCTTGGGATTTCATTGACAGACATTCACTGTCCACTCTTTCCAGTCTGACTGAAGCCAGGATCTACCTCATGTGTTTGTGAGGGTGCACCATGGCCTTCAGTACCATGACCCTAAATATTCTGATGCAGATGGACAGACTGAGCTATGACCCACTCGCTACGTGTGTGTGGTCTGCATGTGGGGGAACAAGCCTTAGCTCTCAGTGGCTGAATTTATCACTCAGATAGATAGGCCCCACTAGAATAAAACTCCTCCTAGTATGGTGGTCACCCACCTCTTGTACGACTTCTACTTTTCTTCCTTTCCTCTACCATGACATGACTTAATGAATGGACTCACATCTAGGGAAAGCAGATGAATCCATTTTGAAACACTGGTGCAGATCTCTCATAGGTGGCAGTCATTGCCCATGTGAAGATATTGCCATTCTTCTAGCAAATATTCTGCAAAGGCAGAACAGCATAGTGGGAGTCAAATATCTCAGAGCTCAAAGCTCAAAGTGACAAGAATGGCAGTGAATAAGATGTTTCTTAGTTTTTCAGGGCTTTGGAGCAATCTTGCAGTCAAAGCTGCTGTCTTCTCGCTGATTCCGTGTTGTCACCAGGAGGCCCTGAGGAACTATGAACACAAATGGATGGAGTAAAGTGACTGGATTCTTTACAGCCCACAGAAGATTCCACCATTTGGTCACAAGAATTATATTCTAAATAATACTCACTGTGTTGATGAGATCTCAGTTTCTTATCAGGGTGTTTGGACACCTGTCTTAAACATTGACACCTACACTGTAAAATCTAGTGCTAGGTGGGATCCATTTCATGCATGTCACATGTCTGAAGCATCTAATTTTAAGGACTCTCAGAGTTATTTCAGACTACAGAGAGAGGAAGTCAGTGATTATAGAATTTCTCTGTTTGTGCAGCACTCTGCTCTTGGAAATCTGAAATTTCTTCCAGTTTCCAGAGAACATACTGGTTTTCGTAAACAGCAGAATGATACCATCTCAGTCAGTATATACAGCAGTTTCACTGCGAGAGTAGTCCACAGAAAATGTGCAGAGAATGACATGTTACCCAGTCAAAAAGAAATTATTTATGGACTGATGGAAAAATAAGTATACTTTTCTTGCTGAAGGATGAGGGCTTTCTTAATTTCAAATGTAAGCATCATAAGATAAAAATCCCATTAAAAAAAAATCTGTCTATCCATTTATTTACCTATCTATCTATCAATGCTTCAGAAAGTTAGGGAAAAAAATAAACATTCAGAAAGATTGTGTTTATCAGTACTTCCATACCACAAAACTGATTTTCCCTTCAAAAATATTACTAGTGAAGCTGTTTTGTTGTTTTTGACTTCGGCCCCTCCATTTCTGATCACAGATACATTGCTTGTACACCCTGTTGGTCAAACTCCACATTTGGTATGCAACCACCAGCTCTCAAAAGTAAGTGAAGAACTATACTCCACTGATTTGTGTCAGTGAAGCTGTATTTGGAGATAATTGTTCACTGGGTTTATTTATTACAGTCACTCTCGCAGTATCTGCATCACAGTATGGTCACAGCATGTCTCTGGAAATAAAGCAAAATGAATTGTATAAATAAATAGGGTACATTAACTCAACATGAGCTTTGCAAACAGCAATATAGTCAATAGAACATACTAGTGAAAGTGACAGGACATTATATATTCAATGACACATGCTAACGAAGGTAACAAGAAGCATTTATTCTATAAAGCATACAACCATCATGTAGAGACAGAGGAAGTATGAGTCACATCCAGCTGAAATAGGTTGTTTCTGGCTGGTGAACTGCACTTGACAGATGTCCTCATATACGGCAGCACCTTGCAATGATCTCTGTATGCAGCACAACTCATCTCTCATTAGCAAGACATTTCATTACAAGTCTGTGGGACCTTCCTCTCAGCATTGCTGATTTCTGTCTGCCTAGCAGAAATACTGTCTTAGCCAAGAGCTTCCTGTAGGTGACTGTCTAGCCAGAGAAGCAATTTGGCTTTCAGTGAGACCCACCAACTCAGGAGGCACCTGAGGCACTTGAAGTCACATTACCTGAATATTATTCACTGCTTTCTTTTCTGAGAACTCTACACTTTATAAGAGAATCATTTTTCTTCTCTGTTCTTCAGATTTTGTCCCCCCTTCCTCTACTCTTCACCTTAGGGAAACCTCCTAGCAACACTGATATCTATTTCTCCTTGTGGAGAATATCCACTGACAGTAAGAACTTCTAGGCTGACTGGAGAGCATGGGAATAGGGAGAGGAAGATATTATAAAAGTTCTGCTCCTCTCTCTGGAAACAATCCATCTCCTACTCTGTCCAGTTATGTAAAGAGTTACCACGGGAACAAGGGGAACTTCTCAAGTATTTGTCTGCCAGGTAGAAGAGAACAATGCAATGCAATGACTTGTGACTATGTTCAAAAATACAGGCAGTTTCATGCTGGAGCTTGCCTTTAATCTGGATATTTTGACCTGCAGTGCTGTATTGGTCTGACATACAGTGTCATACTTCACACTGTGTTGGTATCTGTGTAAACTCAGTCATGCCATTGGACTCGGCTTTTCTGCTCATCTTGTTTGGGACAACCGCCTTCAAGACAACTTGCCAGAGTATCTCCTGCATTTGATAAGTACCTTCTGTTTTTCTTCTCTGGCTCCGCAGTATATGATGCAAGTTCCGTTGAAATAAGTGGGCATCCTCCCATGGACCCAGATGGGGTGTTAATGAGCATCCACCCAGCTAGACACAGGTGAATCCTCACTTGCATAAAATCTTAACGTGCTTTGTTAACCCACCATCCGGACTCCAACATTAGCGCAAGCCAGCTGGAAGTGTCTCTGTCAGGACACAGCAACATGCAGTACAGATCTACTTGTGAAATGAGTTTGACGAGGCTCAGGCAAGGGAAGAGTTAGGTGAGGTCCACAACTTAGAGAACATTCTGCACTGATGTTTGCTCCCGTCTCAGGAAAGAGATTAACACCTGAAAGGTCACGGAGAAAAATGACATTTCTACACATTCATATTCTTACACACCAAGAACAGAACCATCAATTTATTTACATTTCTCTGCCTTCTGTCCTTGTTCCTTGGCTCTAGTCTGAGTTCATGCACGAAGCCTGGCACTGTGGCGTACTGCTGTTCTCTGCCTCTACAGGACTTATTCAGAGAACTTAGTCCTGGAGAGATCACAGTGACCACAGTAGCACTCCCACATGCACCTGTAGGTTAAGGAAGAAAAGAGCTGATTTGTGTATTGATTTTGCCAGAATCCTGAGAGACAGTGTAGTTTACCTAGTAAACTGTAAGCTACTTTGAAATTCTTTCATTCTCTTTCTTCATACTCACCTTAACGCTTTCAGCCACAGGTTTTAATAGACAAAATCCTTGTTTTGACTGTTTTGGGGCCATGAAAATCTTGCAGAAGTAGAACAGAAGTGATTATGGACTCACTGAAGGAATGGTTGTACAAAAAAGGAAATATGTGTGTGCGTGCACATGTGTACTGATGTAGTCGACATAACTCACATAGAAATAAACGCATGAGCAACATCCTGCTGCAGCTCTAACTTACCAGGAACAAACATAACTCTATGTCATTGAGAAAACATACAAATTATATATAGCATGCTTTAATAGCACTAATCCCCCTTCCTTCCCTTTTCTCAAACCTATTATTCCCTTTTTGAGAAATGGTTTACCCTTGAACCATTTTCTCTTCAAGATCCACAGACTAATGATCAAAGACACAGGTTCAATGCTTACACTTCCGTTGTTACTTAATGTAAACCATAGAATTAATCCTGGGGAAATCTTTATCCCATCAATTATCAAATGTCTCAGTTAGGCGTGTTTTAGGTAGATGACCATGACTGTTCTAGAGGCAGTTTGGCTCATTCTGGTCAAAATAGGCTGAAATCCATGCATACAAAGCTCCCAAATCAAAGGCAGTTGGTAACGCTTTTATTACAGCCAGTCTTCATCCTCCTCTGCCCCATGTCCCTGCTACTCTTGCTCCTCATCTCAGCATATTCCCCAGACAGCATCACCGCTACCTCCATCTCTCTTCCCTCACCCGTTCACTGCAGCTAAGACCAGACGCACCTGCACTTTAGCACACTTTGAAGGGAAGAGGTTGATCCCTGTTTCTATGTCCTCTGAACTAAATGACACCAAAAGCACAACACATCCCTTTAGCTAACAAAAGCCCTCCCAGAGCCACTACAGTTGGCCAAATCTCCCCGTGATTTATGTTCATTAACATCATGAACACTACAGTGATATTTTTCACCCTGGCACTGTCTTCTCTGAGCAATAAAAAGTGAATGACTTCCACCAAAAACCCTTTTGTCACAGAAACAGGAAAGCCATTTTCTGAAAATGTGGTTACTCTGCCTCAGCTTGGAGCAGAAGTCAATGGGTGCAGCTCTCTAGATTTATAAACATTTCTTAGAATTAATTTATCTATGAAGTCTAACGTCTTCCATGCAGTTGTACCTGTCAGATACAAATGATTCAGCTAAGCAAGATGAAATCCCAATATGTCGATATGATCTACTGTAGAAACACATTATTTTTCTTTCCCCTTTTTCCAATATTAGATAACTAAGTCTCCAACCAGAAACAAAGAAACAAAAGAAACCACACAATATACCCAATAGCATTCAAATGCAATGTTTAATAATAGCCTAACCAATAGGATGAGAAATTCTTGGTGAAAACAATGTTGTTTTACAGCAACTCAGCTCTGTATGTTTTTCCAGACATCTGTAAATTTCTTTGTTTCTGTCACTTTTTTTTTTTCCGTATATTACAGTCCTGGTTATGTTTGTATCTTTCTAGCCCAAACTGGGATAAGTTCATCCTTGGGTTCTGCTCCTTTGTTATACTTTTCACTTGCGGGTTTTGCACCGTACAGCTGTGGTTACTGGAGGATTAAAGCAGATACAGCTTGATCTTGCAGGGCTTTTTTATCAATTTTCAGCAGCAAAGTTAAGACCTCATATTCTGATTTGTGGGAGATAAGCTTCAGAAATGAAATTTGTTGTATGTTCATTTCATATCCCTCTTATGTCAGATGCAAGAAGGAGATGAAGCACCTTGTTTCCACTTCTGTAAGAGTCTAAGATTAGAAGAAAAAGATACTGCTCGTATTTCATTTTCATGTGGTCCAGCTTTTGAGGTCAGTTTGTCTTTTGTCATTCCAGAAACACATCAGCAGTGAAAGATGAAGCAATGAAATTATTTTGAAAAAGCTACCCCAGATTTTAACATCTCCATAACAAATATGTGGAATATGCAGAATAAAGGTCCAGCTATGCATAGCTGTGATATTACACACTGTGTGCAAGATTGTCCTCTTCTGGGGGCCAAAAAGAAGAAGTGTAACTGAACAGACAAGTCAGGGAAAGGCATAGCAAAAATATTCAAGGGGGGTATTTATCACTTCAACAGTAAAGACATGATAACTCTATGTGAATGTGAGCAGGCAAATTGAAGCGACGGCACTGTTGTGAGGTCCAAAAAAACTGCAATTAAGAGAAGGCTGAAACTTAAGAAAAGCTCAGAGAGAGTGGAACAATGAAGAGACTTTTTTGATGGTAGAAGTATGGTCCTTCCAGTGAAGTGGCAGAGGCTTTTCTGATTATGTTTTCTAATTTGAAATTGGATTGGACAATGTAGCTAATTTCCAGTAACAACAAGCTGTGATGAAAGTTGAGGTGAGTTAAATTATTCTAATAGGCTTGGGAACAGAAAGAGGGAAGAGTCTACTGTGATGATCAAAGAGTTTTAGTTTGGGCATCACTGTGCAACAAATTGTTCATTAAAACAGTAATAACTTCTGTCTAATGATTATACTTAAACATTTCTGAGCACCAACAAGAAAAAGTCCTGTTAGCAGCATTAGCCTACCTCCATCCTTTGCATTTTACACCCCAACTGCCTACAATGGAAAGTGAATTCTGATCTCAGTAGCTACATTATGCATCTTAAAATTAGCCCTTACTGCTCACTCTCAGTATTTACACAATCATATCCTGCCTGAGGAAAGACTGGTGCCATTAACAGCCCATCACTTACTCTGTAAATAATTAGGAAAGTGAGGGAAAAACACATGGTTAGTGGAGTTGAAGCTGTAATAATAATAAGTCAATTCCCTTGCACATTTTTTTTAGATCAGAAAGTACTTTGCAAACATTCAACTATTAAAGTCTGCAAAGGCTTTGATAACACGTGTTCTCAGGATTTGCATTCTGTACTGCCTGTTACTAACACCATTAATAATACTGTTTTGCATCAGAGCAGCAAATAGAGATCTTAATCAGGGCCTGGAGGCCTCTTTCACTAGATCCTACAAACCTATATAATTAAAACAATGACTAGTTTCAGACCTACAGCTTTACAGGGTTTGCATGGGATTTATCTCACCTTTTGCTATCTGAAAGCAGGGATCACAAAGTTGCAAAAAGAGCATGACTGATACAGTTAGTAGTAGACAAGCTGATTTTCAGTCAGCCATGACTTATTGGGCTTCTGCAGGGACACATGCGTGTAGTTTGGGATATCCAGAGAGTGAGATGATATGTTCTTGTGTGTCTATAGATTTAAAGTGTTGTAAATCCTTGAAATGCAGCAGTCTGATTTGTGTGTGTGTGTACTTTAAATGGTTTTTGTGTCCATCTGCACAGAGAAAGAAATATATATACAGATAGATGGGTATTTTTATATGGCTCATTCCTGTATTGCCATTCCTTAATGGATGCTATTTTCTTCTTTTGAAACCATCCCTGCCTAGCGTATCAATCCATATTATGCAGACATCATTGAAAGAGGCATAACAAGAAGCAATGGCTTGAATTCTAAAAAGAAAACATTTAGCTTAGACATTAGTTAAAAAAAATCCTAATGATAAGGCCAATTAGGCACCAGAATGAGGCACTAGAGGTGTTTTCAGAGGTTAAAAAAAGGACTGGCATCAGGGGTAAGGAAGTAAATTACACTTGTAATACAAGTATTTCAGGGAGATAAATAGATAGATAGATAGATAGATAGATAGATAGACAGACAGACAGACAGACAGACAGAAGACAGACGTGTATGTAACCTGCATAAACATCCTTCTGTACTTTGTGTGTCTACATACAAATGTACATGTATGATAGACTCTGTGCATGTGTTTGTGTATTTACAAAGGCAAAAATGCATTTATATGTAGACATCACAGACATGAATTGGCCCACTAAATATTTATAAAATGCAACCTAAAAACATCAAGTAAAGTAGAAGGTTTTATTTGTTCGCCAATCTGAGTGTTCCAGAGCTTTCATACAAATGATGAAAAGCGAAGCATATGGAGTTCAGATGAAGTATGTTAAGGAAGCATCTGTACATCTCATCTCCAGACAATGACTTCTTCAGTGGTTAGAGTTGTTTGTAAGGCCAGTCATAGTCCATATCTACCAAGCAGCTATCTTAGAAATCCCTCTGCTTGACCTTCAGCAGTTGTCCACATCAATGCTGTAGGCCCTGCTTGGTTGCCATGTCGGAGATAGCCCTCTGTTACCTGACTTTCTAGTCAAGACCGTCTCTATGTTTGCTCACTTTGGGAACTGGGCAATCTTCAAGAACTGTGCTCTCTCCCTTCCCTGACCTCTTCACTCTGCCTGGGCTAGAGACAAGTATTGACAGAGAAACATTTTATCTGCAATTCAGAAGCACTGCTTGCATAATTAGCGCAGGAAAAGTGGTGTGATGAAGCACACCACACAGCTTGACTTTACAGTAGAAAGCAAATTTCATATAGATTTTATATATCTGTGAGGACCACCACCCCTTGGGCCCAAATTTCACTGTGGTCTTCAGGAAAGAATTTTGTTCATCTTGGAATGTTAGTGATACCGAGATGGGGAAGAAAGGTGTTGCAAGGTGTGAAGCAGATGCCTTTGTGCACCTACTTCAGCACAGCTTCCGTCTGAAACAGCTGCACCCATATGGGACCTACTCCAAAATCATCTGTTTCTAGCTCAGCTTCAAGTCCATAGAATGCTGAACAATCTTCCCTAGCCTAGCCAAGCATGTGCACACATACTTCGCTTCAGGGCTGGAGTCAATCCTGTTGATTTCCAAGGAAAAGCAAGCAAAGCTGGTCACAAAAATTTTACTGCTGAAGAAAAAATTGGCTTACCCCAGGCCACAGAAATTTATAGCAGAGCCAGAGACTAATTCCAGACCTCCCAAGTCCCAAAACATTGCTGCAACTGCCAGAAAGCACAAATTAGGGAACAGGAAAAGGCCAAGTTTTTTGACTGTGAGCAGCACTGAATGTGTCCAAAAGTCCCAGTCTGCCACAGCATAGTGGGAAGGTGGAGGAAGAAAGTTATGTTCTGCTCACCCTAAAACAACCCCTTTCCTTGGGTATGAGATGAGCTATGTAGATGCTCATGGCATTCCTCGACATCTTTCCCAAGCAGCCAGCCCTCCTGTGCCAGGGGAATTTGACGCCCAGCACTGGCACGCTGCTTCACTCTGGTTTTCTTGGAAATAGAGAGCCAAACGAAATCTCTGGATGGCAGCCTCTGGCACTCAACTCTTCATATTTCCCTCACTTGCTCTTCCCATCACTCTTTTCTCTTTTTTATTTCTTATGGACTGTAAGTTTCATTCCAGCTGGAAAAGACCAAAATAAAACTGTCAGATATGCACAGAAAAAGGCACCACTGTGGAGGCAAAAAAACATACAGAAATAGAGACACACCTTTGGGCTCGGCCAAACTAAACACTGGGGGTGTTTCTGCATGTATGTACATACAGAACATTCATACACATGTGCGTGTGTGCACAGATGCCATTTTGTTTTCCAAAGCAGGGGCAAACAGGCTTCAAATTGCCTTTGCCTGTTGTGGGGAACAGCCAGGCTGTGAACACCCAGCCCCAGTGCACTGGTCTCGGCCATCAACAGAATGAACAAGCAGTGACAGAGTGGCTCCTTTGCACTATTTCCCACCGATTTACCTGAAATTCTTGGTGGTGTAGAGGAATAAGAAGAGACATAGACAAAGCCAAATCTTAGCTCTTGGCCTCTTTGCTGGGACTGACAAAAAGAGTGTTAATATGATGGGAAATTTTTGGGACTACTATTCCTTTGAAAG
>Ga0065711_1048260_pt1 | contig 11908 bp, 5 predicted proteins | sample Hoacrofraction12_FD_59098 | JGI IMG/M metagenome (GOLD analysis project Ga0065711, IMG submission 59098) | Hoatzin crop microbial communities from Cojedes, Venezuela - Epithelial fraction 12 v2 (version 2) | ecosystem: Host-associated > Birds > Digestive system > Esophagus > Crop | place... | reverse complement strand
ACCAAAAAAAAAAAAAAAAAATGCTCTGAGAAGAGCCCCAAGAAAGCTGTTAGCTTACTCTGGTTGGCCTGACTTTGAGTGTTGTTGCCGACTAAGAGAGTACAACATTATGGTAATTTGTTTTGATGTTTTTTATATATGAAAGGCAATAAGAGTTGTCTGAATTAATTCCTTTTCAAACAGAGCATCTCTTTTAGAAACAAAAATCCAATAATGTGGTAATAGCACTACCATATTTGTTTTTCAGTGAGCACTCGTTTTAGCTACTTAAAAAAAGCAAAGAAATAAATTGGATCAGCAAGATAATTGTTGTGTAGTCTAGTTCTACATAGCCTCAGCTGCCAGAAATTGGAACTTGCTGTTTCTTTGTCTGCAATGCAGGTGACTCAATAGATAGTCAGATTTCACTTTCTCATACTGATGCTTATCAAAAATGATCAAATCACATCCTGACCTTCCTTTAGAAATTAAGCAGTTTAATCCCCTGCTGCCACATACAGGACAGCATGTCTTTCATTTCATTAATTAGTCCATCATTCTTCCCTGAATCCTTTGTCCAGTGTCCTAGTTTTTTGAATTTTAAATGCTAGGTAGAGTACAGGCTTCCAGTTGCAGCTGCGTCAGAGCTAAAAGCAGAGGTAATAAATCTGTGTGCTTCTTTGATATTCCCCAGTTTATGGGAAAAGCAATTCACTGGGAGCACATGTTCATCTAATTACCCACTACATTAGCAAAATTTCATCATTGCTTTTCAGAATAGTACCTTTGACATCAGAGCAGCTTGCATTCCATGTTTCCAGGGGACTGACATAATATTTTGCAAATTCGGACTTTGTGTTGATGTAAAGTTATGCTTGGGCAGTCTCATTACATTACAAAGTTCTCTAGATTTTCCATAAGCCAAGGTGGTAGTTAAATAGTAGTAATGTCCTTCATGTTTTCATTTGTTGAACTGTGCATCTTTTGTTCCATTATTTTGAGAAGTCTACAGTTATGCCGTTCGCTCTGGTTCCCTTTCTAAAGAGTAACACATCAGTTTTCCTCCTCTTGATTGCTCCAGAACTCAGCCATTGATTTCACAGTTCTCTTGTTTTTGCTTTACAATTTTTTGGACTTGTGAATGTAAGCATGCAGCTTCAGTGAGTCCTCTTCAACATCTGTATCAACTGCTCTTAGAATAGAAAGTGTTTCATCATTAATACCAAATACTATCTTTTCCCAAAATGTAGGGGGAAAAAGAAAGAAAGAAAAGTGATTGATAAATATTTAGGGATGGTAGAATTGTTCTAGTTCTTTTTGTTTCTAAAGTATTAGCAAAAATTTCAATGTGCCTTAAGTATGCTGAACGTAATATTTCTGCATATCTTCTGGATTTCCTTAGTGGTTTTCTACAGCTCTTAAGTTTCTATTTATATGTGTTGCTATGAACTTTATGTTTTGAACATTATATTTCTGTATGTATGAGACACACTTTAAAGCTCCTTTTGCAACCTGGCAATTTCTGTGTGTTTAGTGCATTTATTCTTTGGAAATAAATTTTTTAAAAATTCATTAACCTTTAGGTTTATTCATGTGCTTCTCTTTAAATGATTTTCCTAGTTCTGTGAAAGTGTTCCTAGATTCACAGAAGACTTAAACATATTTTTAATTTTTATGCCCAAGTGTGCTGAGAGATTTTCTTTCAGTGCTTACGTGTTATTAAAGGATGTACTGGATGCAGATAGAAGCACAGCAGCTACAAGCACTTTTGTTAAGAAACAGTATTGCTGACAAGATGTTTGGAGAGAGGAATCTTAGTTTAGGTCTTTGCTCTCAGGAGGACTTTTTATTTTAAATCTCTTAACTGTCCAGTTTCTGTTGAGTGCCCATTACAGAGACAGAAGCTTTGCTGTGATCTGTGATCCCATACATCTTTCAGTGGTTTCTGTTTCTCTAGTGATCTTGTCCTAGCCTAGTGATTAGGACTGTGTTTGAAAAGTTGTACCATCCAGCTTTGAAACTCTCAAGTAGGAAGGCCTGGAAACCCCCGTGGCCTCTGCCTGAGTGACTCACTATCTGGAAGTCTGTGTATATATATCTGGTATTGTTATATAAAAGCTGCCATTTTTTTGACATGTTAAAAAAAATAAAATCCTGCTGGTTTCCTACCCCCAAACAGGTGTTCAGCAAGGAAAATCCTTTTGGGTGTTGTGGACAATGAATCCCAAACCTCCCATGACATGCCTTACTCAGATCTGCAAAGAGATGATAAATTTGCGTAATACAATAATTTGCAGACTTTCTGTCCTAATGTTCTTTACTGGCTATTATGGATGGTTTCCTCTTAGTATTTTGGCTTTTCTAAGCCACATTTTGAATGGGGAATTAACGTGTGTAACATGATATTATAAGTTCTTATAAGTTAGTCATCTGCCTACCTGTGGAGACCTGGTTCTGGGTATGTGTTCTCATGCTGAACTGGTGTCTGATGTAAGGGCCCTCAGCCTTTTCTCCTGCTATAATCTCCTCCTGATTATATTCATTATAGGGTTAGGGAGCCCAGTAATCCTGTTATTTGGTGTTGTCTCTTTATCCTTTACTAATAAGGATCCTAGTTATTAATAAGTGGAAGTAAAATAGACAGCTGACCAAGGAACAAACTAATTATTAGTACTAAAAGTTGAACCAACATGCTTCTGATACTTAAAAAAAAAAAAAATCCACATTTCTATCAAATTCAGTAGAAGAGAGCCCTTTACAACTATTCTTCAGATGGTTCTTATTGTGTTTCCTGGACTAAGAATTAATGTTGTGAGCGGATGAAAGAGTAAGTAATCTCTATTAACACTTTAATCAAAATTATAGAATTATAGAATCATTAAGGTTGGAAAAGACCTCTAAGATCATCAAGTCCAACCGTCAAACCATCACCACCATGCCTACTAAACCATGTCCTGAAGTGCCACACCTACACATTTTTTGAACACCTCTAGGGATGGGGATTCCATCACTTCCCTGGGCAGCCTGTAAGGGAGTTCTGCTTTTTCAGGAGGAAACCATATACTTGGGAATGCTTTAATTAAAACAGTAGTCTTGATCAGAGCTGGTCTGTTTTCTGTTTCTTTGAAAAAAATACCATAAAACTTGCATTTATCTTTAAGCAATTACCTAAACTGATATCTATCTTGAAGGAAATGGAAGTGTATTTTGGAAGCAGAGTAGAGGTACAAATAAGTGAGAATGATCTCTAGATCTCTTACCTTATTAGATCTGTCTAGATCTCTTACCTCATACACAGACACTTTGACTGGATGTGAGTAGTTTACATGTTGTGCAATCTGTAAAAAGATGAAAAAAGCTTGCTCTGTGTCTGTGTAGTCTATTGAGTTACGTAGCTGACTTGAGTCTCCTGAATTGATGTAATGCTTGCTCAGAGATAGCTAAAACACCTCTGGTGGTAGACTTTCACAGGAATGGAGGCCTGGGAGTGTGGGTTGTTTGTTTGTTTGTTTTTAAAATAATGTGTAGAATTGGCGCTTGAATTGGTTGCGCTTCATCTTTCTTAAATGAGGGGTTTGTTTTCCTAGATGTAATATATGGCATAGAATTAGTAAGACTGCAGCTTCAGAAACAGTGAATACTTGTGAACAAGGGACTCTTTAGTCACTGTCTTAAGTCTTTTTTTTAGATTAAAAGTACTAGAAAAAGTGCTTGATTTTTTTTTTAGTGATTCATCATCCTTTTTCTGCCTATTCCCTGAAGGTCATGAAAATTTCTGCTCTAGTTCTCAACCTCCTTGGTGAGAACTGCAATCTGTTCGTGAAGCAGCTACATAAATGGATGCCTGTCAACAATCTGACACGGTTGTTGTCACGTTTTTCTCCTGAATGCTTCACAGGAAGCTCCATAATTCTGTACTGGGGTGGGCAGTGTTGAGCTGCACAGAGAACGCACACAGGAGCTGTGGGAGCCTGGCTGTTGAGGTCCCCATGTTGCCTTAGAGAGACGGGGCATTAATGGATCAGTGTTAGCAGAACAGTGCTCCCAAACTCTCAATATGAAATAATGGAGAAGATGCAAACTGCTAGTGCTCTCCCTCAGTGCTTCTGCCAGTGAAAATTTTCATGGAAATTATGCAGCATTTGCAGATGTCGTATATGTGAGAATACTTTTGGCTGCAGCAGGATGCGAAGAGCAGTTCCTCTTTTGAGGTTCATTGTTGTGTGTTTATTACTTTTCTAAATATTTCTATTGAATTAACCTCTTAAGCTACATGATAGAAGTCAGCTACACAAGTGTGTTTTGATTTGCATGGCACATGAAATTTTAATATTTTTATGAGATAAAATTATTTGAATGTTTTCCAATCTCAGTTGGACTTTTTCTTTACATCTGTTTGATTCTGCATCGTCTTCATTGCTTTGGAAGCTGTAATAAAGTATTCACAAAATGCTGAGGAAGTAACAGTAAAAAAGTTAATTCTTGGAGAAGAGAAATTGTATTTAAGAGTCAGAGGTTATTTTAAATTAAGATAGTCTGTATATCTTATTAGTGAAAATCAATTTCCAAGACACTATCAACATATATTTATACCCATTCCAGGCAGTAATTCAGAATGAAGTACTTCCACAGAAGTCTCAATGAAAAATAAATCCAATTCTTTTACTGGAAATGGAGAAAGTTATATTAGTGTCTTGGGGTAGGACGAATAGAGTTACATTAATTATGCTAAAGATCTCTTTGTCTTAGAGAGATGTGTTATTATTTAAGATTTTTCATGTTTAATTGCATTGAGCTGTGGTGAGTTGACCCCAGCCAGCAGCTACTTGCCAGACTGTTCAGGAGTAATGGAAGAAAACACTTCCCCTCCCCCCTCCCCCCTGGTCTTCAAATATCTTAAAATCAGTAAAACAACATTACCAGGAATCAGGATCTACAAAGTCACCATGATACTACTGAAGTTTTCAATTGCAACCACACAAGTAAAATTTAACAAGCTTTTTTGAGCTGCGTTTCTGATTTGTGAAGTTTGCTTTCTCTTTACTGTTGGATAAAAGAATTTATATTTGAAAAAAATGCTGTGTAGTATTGTTAAGATGCCTTTATTTTGATTCTCTGCCTATATCTCTTGCTGCTTGTCCTTAATTACACGTTTTAAAAGTCTGCATACAAGTAGCTTGAGTAATGTGGTGTATACTCAGTATTTTTGGCAGTGAGCAATTTGAGTGACAGAAGGCAAGCTGCCATGCAGTGGTAGGAGGCACAGGTAGCAAGAGGGTGTGTCTGGTTAAAGATACTGTGCAAAGGAAACAACTCCTGCCCTGAAAGGCCACAGGGAACAACCTGTACCGAAAGAGGCTGACAAAAAGATTGCTCAGAGGTCGGGCTCTCTCCAAAATAGCCATATTCCTGTGTTTTGCCATGGCCACGTTTCATCTGTTTCACGACTATTTCTGGGAGGGAGCTCAGCTGTATTTTTCCTCTGTGGTCGTCATTGTTCCATAGACGGCAACTGCAGAAAAAGTTGTAGTTTGGTGCCAGTCCAAGTCAGTGGGTGTGGGCAAAGTACTCTGCTCCTGATCTCAGAGAGATGGAGGAATCCGATTTCTGCTGCAAGTCACTGCTGCAAACAGAATTAGCTAAATATTTGTATGTGCATATTTGTTATCTAAAATATTGTTTACATTATGAACAATAAGAAGTTTTCTCCTTTCTGATGACCCACTTGGAAAGGGCTTATTAACTTTTATGCTGCAGGTATCGCATTGTGCTTTATAGAACATGTAATTAATCAAGGAGTGTAGTGAAAAAGTAAAAAGAAGAATAAATTCTGTAAATAGGGAATGACACCGTCTGTATTAAAACATTAAGAAGCTTAACTGATGTTAGGAATGTACCAAATGGTGATGGTTCTCTGAAGTTATATCTAAAAATATATAAATAAACCAAAATAAGAATACAGACTCAAGCACTGGCCCAGAAATCACATAAACTTTTTAGTTGTTTTGTTGTGTGCTGCCTGATATGGTTTGAACCGTGTGAAATGACACACTCTTAGATGATGGCCAGGTGGTTTGGGTCCCAGCACGTGTAAGGGACTGTTTAAAACAAGTGATGGGAATGGTGTCTCCCTGCTCCTGGGGCAAGAGGTCAGCTATACGTCAGCAAGCCATTTCCGTGGCACTTAGCCTTGGATCCTGAGAATGGTTCCTGGCTGGTTTAGTGGGTATAATCTTAGAAACTTCTCTGTTTCACTTAGTGATTAGATTGGAAGCAAACCTTCTAATAGTTTTTCAGGAACGCAAAGGCAAAGAGGAAGCAAGGACTTGTACTCCTGTTCCCGTTTGTGGCTTTAACCCTTGTACACTTGGCTCCTTGCTGCTGTCCTCAAGGCTCACAAGACATCAAGGTCTTTCCTATGCCGCTGTTCTAGGTGTATTTTCCTTGCTTTGGTTAACTCTGTTCCTAACCTTTCAAGATCTCTTTGGTTGCTTCTTGACCTTTCCAGTGGAAGATCTTTGTTGATCAATCATTTGTCGTCCTTTCTGTACCTGTGACAAAAGGGCTTGACCTAAACCTGTCTTGGGTAGTACTGCAATGTAGGCAGTATCCAGATGGTGAGTACTACTCTTTATAAAATTTTCTGACACTTTTCTTTCCTGTACAACAGAAAACTGATTGTCTGGGGAAAATCGGAAAGAAAAAAGGAAAGAAAGGAAAGGGAATAGGTGCTTATGGCCTATTCTTGCTGTTTGGCTGCCTGGCAAGTGCGAAGGCAATCACTTGAAAGGTCTAGAGAGAGTCACCATTTCTGAGATGTCTTAAGCACAGTGTGAAGCATCGTGGAATGAGGTGGGGATACCACTGCTGCTGGAGCAGGCACCAGCTCCTGTTCTTACTCAGATGTTACTACATATATGCTGTATAGCCACAGTGTGAACTTCCATTTAAACTTCAGAGTTTGTGTGAGTTTGTAGTAACTATAGTGGTGCATGTGAAAAAAGTCTTTGAATACTAACTGAAGTTTTTTTTACAACAAAGCCATGAAGTCTTGTGGTATTTTCTGTATGCATAAATGGAAGACTAACGTTTTCTTGATAGCTTTGCGCTTGGTAAACAGCACCTTTTAAAAATCTCTTGAGTTTTGCAAGTGAGTTAATAGTGACTGCCAGAAGTAAGTGAGAATTTAGGCAGTCCTCTTGGCCAAAAATTCTCCGCTTTTCAGTATCGTGAAGTTGCTGCATTATAACCTCTGTAGAGAAAGGAAATCCTGACTTCTAAAAATAAAATGCATTGTTATTTTAAGAATGTAAAAGAAGAATGTTTCTTTGGTGAATATGATTGTTTCAAAAATGTTGTAAAGTTATATCTTTATTTTAAAACAGTTGTATCAATGTAGGACTATTTATTTATTTGTTTTTCAACAATTTAGGGTTAAGTCAACAACCTTGTTTAGGTTAGGTCAACCTAACTTGTGTTTTAGCAAGTTAGGTTAGGTCAACAAACATTCAACGTGAGTAAACTTCTCCAGATGCTGTGAAGACATTGTTTAGCCCACGGTCTGTATGTATGCTGGATAATTGTCTTTGTGCTGTGAAAGACTTCCAGGCTTTAACAAGGTTCTTTTTGCTGTTACGGTAATCACTGAGGACTTCTCTTAAGAGGAAGGCTTGCAAAAATCTAACTAATTTAGAAGGAAAAAATAGCTACTTTTTAGAAGGAAAAAATAATTATCACTAAAAAAGACGTAGTTCAATGTAATGGTAAGAAAAAGGTCAGCAAGGGCTGAAAAAATTGAAAAGACAACTATCATTACTTCCCAGATTAAGGCAACAGAAACTATCCCTTACAGGAAATGTGCAAAATTGTAGTAACATACAAAAAGACAGAAACAAGAAGAGGACTTTTTTTTTCTTTTGCACCTTTAGCTCTGAGAATTTATCTACCTGTTTTGTTACAAAAACATGGCAATTCTAGTATGTTGATAAGTATTTTTGCAAAACGATCAGAGCAACACACTGTTTCAACTATTGGATTACATTAATAATTACACTGAAACCAGCATCAGTGTCTAGAGTATGTGTTTTCCAGGTGTCCCAGATAACGTTCTTTACGTGGAAGAAATTTATTTCTTGTCAGTTTTCTATTTGAGTTATCTACTGTGCTGAGCTTCCAAATACATAAGCATTAAACCAAACTAGTGAGAGTTGTCTCACCTTAGACAGTCTCACCTTTCCTTTTTTTAATTTCTGTTAGAAATTGTGCTTTACTACAGCGAAGAGGAAGGCTGAATATGTTCTCCATTCAAATAACTATGTATATGGTTAATTACTATTAATTATTGAAAGCTTCCCAAGTCATATTGGAAATACGTTAACATTTAGATATAGCAGGTCTTTTAAAGTTCTGTTCCTTTAATAATAAAACCATTTGATTGTCACAGTAATGGGATAGAGTTTTAAATACCACCATTTCTTTTTTTTTTTAAGCAGGTTGGGTTTGCACGGCAAGGTTTTGGTAGCAGGGGGGCTACATGGGTGACTTCTGTGAGAAGCTGCTAGAATCTTCCCCCATGTCTGACAGAGCCAGTGCCAGCAGGCTCCAAGACAGACCTGCTGCTGGCCAAGGCCAAGTCCATCAGTGATGTTGGTAGAACCTCTGGGATAACGTATTTAAGAAGGGGGGGTAAAAAACTGCTGTGGAAACAGCAGCAGAGAGAGGAGTGAAGTGTGAGAAAAACAACTCTGCAAACACCAAGGTCAGGGAAGCAGGAGGGCAAGGAGGTGCTCCAAGCACCAGAGCAGAGGTTCGCTGAAGCCCATCGAGAAGAAGACTGTGGTGAGGCAGGCTGTCCCCCTGCAGCCCATGGAGGTCCATGGTGGAGCAGATCTCCACCTGCAGCCTGTGAAGGACCCATGCAGGAGCAGGTGGATGCCTGAAGGAGGCTGTGACCCTGTGGAGAGCCTGTGCTGGAGCAGGCTCCTGGTGGGACCTGCAGACCTGTGGAGAGAGGAGCCCACGCTGGAGCAGGTATGCTGGCAGGACTTGTGACCCCCTGGGGGACTCATGCTGGAGCAGCCTGATCCTGAAGGACACTGGAGCAGTTTGTGAAGAACTGCAGCCCATGGGAGGGAGACGCACTGGAGAATTTCATGGACGACTGTCTCCCGTGGGAGGGACCTCACACTGGAGCAGGGGAAGAGTGTGAGGGGTCCTCCCCCTGAGGAGGAAGGAGCAGCAGAGGCAACATGTGATGAATTGACCGCAGCCCCCATTCCCCTACACTGCTTGGGGGGACGAGGTAGAGAATTTGGGAGTGAAGGTGAACCCGGGAAGAAGGAAGGTGTGGAGGAACGTGTTTTAAGATTTAGTTTTTATTTCTCATTACCCTACCCTGATTTTATTGGTAATAAATTAAACTAATTTCCCCAAGTTGAATCTGGTTTTCCCATGATGGTAATTGGTGAGTGATCTCCCTATCCTTATCTCGACCCATGAGACTTTCGTCATATTTTTCTCTCCCCTATCCAGCTCAGGATGGGAGTGATGGAGTGGCTTTGGTGGGCACCTGGTGTGCAGCCATGGTCAGCCCGCCACATCCCTGTATGGAGAACAATTGTTAGTAGGACAGCACAGTTATGGGTGTACGTAGTTCAGCTTGTACCTACGTGTGGATGGATGTATGCCATTAAAATTATTGACTGATACAATGGATAATGGATTAAATGAATTACTGAATACTTATAATTAGAGGTTCTAGTTACTGAAAATTAGTGTGAGTCTGCAGGTTTTTTTGTAGTATCACTTGAAATCTTTTTAAGTGAAAAACCAGAATTTGCGTTATCAGTTGGCTTCTGTACGGTAATTGGTGAAATATTTTGGTGGATTTTCTTGAGGTGTTTACAGTTGCTAAGGGTAAAAACACTTCAATGATTGCTTCTGCTTTGGTATCTGCTGAGGAAAGGATAGTGCTGAGCCTCCTTTTGCCCTGTGTTGTACAGATAGTCTGCTACCATAGTACCCACAAGCTGGGCAATACCAAATTATTACTTGAGATCCTGACCAGCAGTTTTTTCATCTGAAAAAAGTAATTTTTTTTTTTTTGCTTATTTTATTTCTATTTTTTTTAAGTGTTCTGGGTAGATAACGGTTGCATGATATTTTCAGGAAATGAAAGAAGACACAACTTCGGTCTGCTTATGGGTAACTTCAAATGCTGCAGTGTTTCCTGTTTTTACCATAAAAGCTGCTACAATATCATATAAAGTAGGTTTTATATGAATGTTTAGACAGCATATTTTTAAGGCTTAGTGTTTGGAATAAAGGTCTGTTATGCTTTTTCTAAATAATCCGCTTTTATTGTGGTAATATTATAGTACGTGTAAGGAGAAACTGTTGACATAATATGAGACAAGTATTCTTTTAAAGTCAAGACTAGGAATGCTGAAAACTGGCATTCAGGTCTTTGTTGTTGATGTTTTTAGAAGTAAAGCTGAGGGTAATCGCACCCCTTGAGTTGTATACATACATTTCATTTTTTGTGGCACTGTAATTGATTACAGTAGTACTAAACAAGTATTCACAGTCTGTGAATGATTGCTGCATCTACATTCAGTTACAGCAATAATTTAAAAGCTAATAAACTAGCAAATTTAAATCACTATCATCCAACAAACACATTGTATTCAAAATTGTAATACGTCTGTAATCTCAACAAACAATAGTAACGAACGCTATCTTGTAAATAGAATATTTCATTTTCCTTTTTAAAGTGGACAAGTAAGAAATAACTTGGACCTTGATCCAGAAACATCGTCTCACTAAAACTTCAAACAAAAAAGCTGATTTTTAGGTGGAGATGATCTCCAAATTACAAGTTTTCCTCATCAAGCTGTCTGAAATCAATTTGGCTTTACTGTGACATAATTGTGTGTATGCATGAATGCTATTTTACACTAATGACTGAAACCTTTTATCCTGCAAACTTTAATGTGTGTTCTTATAAATAGTTACACTGGTCAGTAGTAGACAAATTGTAAGTCAACTGAATGTAAAGGGCACAGAATCCAGATCCTCCTTGAAGTTCTAAGCCAGGTAAACAGTCAGTTTATTTACTGCCAGAATTTTGTTTCTTCAGGAGGGTGATTAATTTAAGTGTCATTGTCAGTATGATGAAAAATAGTATATTGTATTTCCTTTCTTGCAGAAGAGCAAGTTATAGATCAGATAATAGTTTGCTTTGAAAGTAGTAGTTGTTTATATGTGATATAGCTTTTACAGTAGTTTTCCTGTAGTGTACTATGATATCCCTCTGGTACATCACAGGCTGTTTAACTGGGATCTGGACATAAATGACTAGTCTTCAAATACCTACCATACAGAAAGAGGGAATGATACAGTGCTTCCACTGTAAGTCTGTTGCACTGATATAAATGTAGTAATAAATGGCATTTACATAGCAAGGCTGGGCAACATTAACTGCTCTTGTAGAAAAGCTAATATTGTACATCTTAGCATAGTTTATATTTTAATTAAAAAAAAATCTTACATTATTTTACTTTTTATTTTGTAAATTAATAAACGAAACCTGTGGATGTTTAATACACAGTTTCCTCTCTATGATAATGACAGTCGAGAACAGTCATGCTAAGGTTAGCATTTTTTTGACCTAATACATCTTGTAGTTTTAAGTGTCTTAGAAGCATACTGTCCAATATTTCTTCTCTTTAAACTGGAAAATATCTGGTAAACAACAACATCAAGACTGGGGATAGACATATTGATGCAGAAATTTTGCCACATTGCAAATCTGGAACCCAGAATTGTTTGTAAGTGATATGAATCGTGTTAGAGAGGTGATCTTTCTCTCAGTTAAAAAAAAAAAGGGGGGGGGGGGGCATACTTGAAATACACAGCTAAACTGTGGCAG
>Ga0065711_1048259_pt1 | contig 11909 bp, 6 predicted proteins | sample Hoacrofraction12_FD_59098 | JGI IMG/M metagenome (GOLD analysis project Ga0065711, IMG submission 59098) | Hoatzin crop microbial communities from Cojedes, Venezuela - Epithelial fraction 12 v2 (version 2) | ecosystem: Host-associated > Birds > Digestive system > Esophagus > Crop | place... | reverse complement strand
AGTCCCTCCTTGTTTGTTAACACGAGGTCCAGCAGCGCGCCTTTCCTTGTTGGTTCCTCCACCACTTGCATCAGAAAGTTATCATCGATGCTCTGTAGGAACCTCCTGGAATGAATGAATATGTCTTCAAAGGATGAAGACATATTCTCCTGAAAAAATGCATGTAGTGACCATTTTAGGGGCTGTGTTTGCATCCACAGTTGAGGATACATGGAGACCTGATCTGAAATGGACAGTTCTTCTTCAGTGCTCTTGGCTCTGTCTCTTTTTCTCTAGTAAATATACACCTGCAAGTGAAAGATTTCTTGCATGTGAGAATAACTGTTTGCAAATTTAGTTGAAAATGTAGCTTTAAATCCATAGACTGAAAAAGACTTTGTTCATGTCAAGAATCTGCTGAATACTGTGTTATCCATCTGCCCATGCATAATTTAATCTGGCACCATTTCCAGTGATGTCTTGCCTGGAACGTCCAGCCCTGTGGAGAGATACTCGCTGGGACGGAGCTGCTGCATGAGGTGGAGAGATTAGCAGATGTGGTAATACACTGTTGGAACAGAAATCATATCAAGTTGCATATTTTGAGTAAAGACAGTTTCTGTTCTTTAAACCATGTAGTTTTGGAGCAGGCATGTGTTCACAAGACAGGTAGGTGACGAATTCTATAGCCAGTTCTGGCTGAATATTTTAATTTTAAGGAAAAAGTGTTCCACTATGTCATTTAATTTCATGTCATTTCTAGGCAGTTGGCTCTGCAGCTGTGGTATAAGGGGTGTCTGGCAAAACCTGTTCCACGTAGATAAAGTTCTGCAGCATTATGATTCTTCCCCTTGCTATAGCTAAGGAAAACTCTTTCGTTTTAGCACCATGTGTAGCTAGATGGCAGAGTCATCATTCAAGTGATGATGAGTGATGGTGATGACTGACTGCCTATTAGTCAGAATCTCCCTGCTAAGCAGTGGTCCTGCTGCAATGAATTTTGACAATCTTCAATGCAATAATGTTTGTAAAGAAGCTTGCATGAGTTAAATTGTTGGGGCTACAGTTTCACAACAGACTCAGTTCTGGTATCTTTACCAGGACTGCCTAATGCTTTGTTTTGTGAGCTGACCTATTAAAGGCAAAAACATCTAAGCAGAGTCAGGCAGTAGTCAGTATAGATGCCAATGTTATAATCTTGTGGTTTGTGATACAAACACAGTCAGATGGTTTGGTCACTCAGTATTTACAGGGAAATTGAGCTTGTATAGGGACCATATGGGAAGAAAATATAGTTTTTGATCTGGGACCTGTGGAATAACTCAGATTTGAGACTAAGAAGAGGCACAAGGTAAACTGCAGTTCATCTGCTACTACCTGGTAGCTTCTCCGGTGATCTCTTCTCAGTCTGTGATCTTCCCAACATGACTATGAAACTACTAATCATGAATATGTGTTTCCACGACCCCACACATGCATTCCCACCAAGACAATAAATACAGCTGCAGATACTAGCCAGCTATCTTTTTTTTTTCTCCTGGGGCTTAGTTACAATTTATAGCTGCCACTTTTTGACAGAAGGTGTGTGAAAAGAGCAATAGACTCTCTGCGACTAGGCAGCAGAGAACCATTAGAATATCATCACTCAGTGGCTACATTTGGTTCCCTTTGTCAGATCAGCCATCTAGCAGCAGCTAGATAAAACAAACACCGCACAAGAAAAAAATGCAGCCTTTTCTTTCTCCTCCTCTCTCCAGCTCTAAGGGGCATTCATACTTTTCATGTTTTGGGTTTTATAAATAATACCCAGCACTTCTTTCTCATGCATGGCTAACATCCTTTAAGCTAAGAAACTACTAAATAGGTTCACTCAATCCATCCAAAACACTAGGTTCTACAGTTATTTTAATGCATTATCATCGGCCTCAGTGAAGAAATCCAACTGCTTTTAAGTCAGTCTTATCCAGGTCCCTGAATGGAACTCACTGTTTGCCAAGGCAGCTCCTGTTATGCCTAAAACCTAACACTGTAGAGGAGGTCAAATAGGAAATATTATAGGGACTTCCCCAACCCACCCACTCAAAAAAAAAAAAAAAAGCATTCACAGATAAGCTTGGATAATTATTTTATCTTGGTTAAGACCTCTACAGAATAACACAGTGTTTGGAAGTGCTTTCCACATAAGGCCTTCTCAAAGGCTGTCTCTGAAGCAAGGAGTAAGGACTCATCACACTCTGCTTCCTACTTGTCAAGTTTAGGTTCTGAGTTGAGCATACCCTGGCTCCTGTCTGGTCTATGTTCTCAGGTTCATTTCCATTGACTTTGATATGTCGAGTGCAAAGAGACAAGTTAAGGTGCAGTTCTTGATTCAGGAGTTTAAAGACACTTCTGGCTCCATACAGACAAAGTCAAAGTTTTGTTCACAGATCGCTCTTCCGGAAGTATGACCTCACACTGAAACTGTCTAAAAATATTGATCTGTAATGCAGCAACAGGGTAGCCTCAATGAAAAGATAGATGCAAATTTCCTGTGGGCTGGAATTCCATATTTCCTGCACTATTTGAGAATTATGCAGCAAACTGATAGTCATTATTGATTCACATAGACTCCCGAACCTCTCAAAATCTGTAACTTACACTGGAGGAAGAAACATGACCATCATGATGGTAAAACAGATCAATAGCTCCCCTCCTCTGGTAAGTTGCCCTCAATAGTAGATGACAGCAAATAATTTAGAGAGCAAGATAAAAAACACTGAAAACACTTAAGTAGTTATACAATAGTAATACATTTCTTCTTCATTTCATCTGATAATTGCTTAACCTCTGAGTTCTGTGCTTACTCATCCTTCATCACATGAAAGTAGTAGGCATGTCTACTTTACATGCAAATATCTAGTTGTCAGGCAAGTAGACTTTCAAACCCAAGTTAGCATTAATGTGACTTCTAGGTTCTGGGTGAAGCATAATCAAGGTAGAAAACTCTTAAGTACTTAGTCAACATTGCAGCTAAGCATAGACTTTGAAGCCTGTATTGAAAGCACACAGACTGTCTGGTTGAACAATTAGCTCAAGGACAACTGACATGTCCTTTACATCAGAAGGAGCATAAATGGGAATTTGTCAAGTAGTTACGTTTAAAAGTCTGTTGAGAATTGCAAAAGTCTCGTTGTCTATCTCTTCATCTTGTTCAGAAGAAAAGAACCATCAACAAATTATACTGGAATTTTTATGTATTATGCATAAAAGCAATGATTTTAAATAACAATCTGCTAAATAAAGAAGAGATTTAAAATCTTAGACTCATGTTAAGGAGAATTTTTTATTACAACCAGACTACTGAATGGAAGCAGACAATCTCTATATATTTCTACAACAGTTCTACCAGATAATGTCAAAATTTTTTTGAAACAAGAATTGGACTTCCACAAGAAAATACTAATCCTTTCACATTTGCAGATAGAATTTGAAGCTACAATTTGGGATTAGCTCTCAATATTTGATATAGTAAGAGAAACCTACCCAAGAATAGCTGAAGGATCAGCTCAAGTATGTGTACCTTTGGATGCAGTCCAGGCACTGGGGAGAACCTTTGTAGACCGGATTCATCTCTTCTGGGTTCCCTTGAGATGTTGGTGCAAAGCAGTTGATTTGTAACCTAGAGGCAAATGAAGAGTGTGGTCTGTTAGAAAACAGCTGATTTCTTGTCAGCATTACATTTTGAAAGGATTCTGCAGTGATGGTAATGTAAACACTGTCTGCTGTAAAACTTTATCAGAACACCAATTTAGGAAAAGTTTATACATATTTATGTGTTACAAACAGAGCATAGTTATAATTATGATCTCTGTAGATCCTGTTCAAGACAGAAACTTGTTCCTGTTCAATATGAGACTGTGGAGGATGGTCCTAGCCAAGTTGGATTGCCTGGACTCCCTGTCAGAAGTGACAACTTGTACAAGACCTATGCCAACAAAATCAGAAAGATGGAACAGAACACAACGTCCAAGTCTTCCAGGTTCTTGCATCTCCTTGAAAAGTGAAATATTCCATATCACTGAGCACCACTAGCACAAAAGGTATCTCATTCCGGACTCACAAACACTTCCTCCAATTTCTAGCTAACAGAGTTTTCCCACAATCCGCCAGCTACTGGAAGTCATTATGGGTAATCAAAAATCTGATGCAGCATGCACTTCAAATGTTCATAGTTACGTGGTTGTCAATGACCAGAGAACACAAAACACAGATGTTTTAAATCTGTTGTATCTTTACATAATAGTGTTTGCTTTCCATATTTTTAAAGAGAAAAACCTTACTGATAAACATTTGTTTCAAGTGTAGTTACAGACAAAATAATGAGCTAGGAAAAAATAAAAAATGAGTTCAATATTTACTTTCTCAAAGATTCTCATGTTAACTATAATTGTATTAGAAAAATATGGCAAACAAGATACTGAATGCCTATATATGGAGATTTAATTATATACATCTGAGTTCTTAGTTCTTGTTGCTCATAGAATGTTTTATTTCAGAATACTACGAAGGCAAAAAAACATTCCGTCAAATTAATGGTTTGAGATCTTAGTTCTTGAATTCAAAGAAAGACTTTTGTTTGACAATATATCAACAAAGAAATCACCTGTGAGAAAACACACTGAATTCTAACCAATATTTAAAGGCGATCCAAACAATTTGGTTTTGAGAGTCTGTAATTTGTAATTTGTTTCCAGTGAAACTGTAAACAAATCTACAGCTCACAACAAATTCCGAAGTTACAACAAAAGTGACTATATAATGGGACTTTTTTTCTCATGTTTTTATATTGCTGAGAAGGGTGCTCAATCAGTGCTAGCATGATATATGATTTAGGAAATGAAAAGACACCCAGGAAGAATATGTATTTTTCCGTGCTTACGCTGTAAGTCTTTGCTGCTCAATTGCTGACGTGCACTCTATTCTAGAAAAGCATTGACCAGTTCAGAAACTTAATGTGTCCCTGAGAATACACTTTGTTCTTCTTGAGGGAAACTTTTCAAAATGTGTGGAGAAACTCCGACTTGCGTTTGTTCTTTTGTGACAATTCATTAATTTCTATAGCATTTGCCCAGCAAAATTTTAAATGTGCCAGCATTATGCTGAGAAGTGTAAGAACCGAAGATGCTCCAGTATTGTTATCCAGAAAAACCTGGTGATCACAAAGTTGTACCCAGAACTGAAACAACCATTTATCATTTTTAAAAAATGTACCAAAATACAACAGTCAACATTTCTTTGAAAATTTTCTGTGAATCTTTATAATATCATAGTTAACATATCATGTGCCATTATGCAAATCCTGCTGTCATAACAACAACTGTATAGAGATATGGAAAAATTAAATACTTGAATATTAAAACCAAATTCAACTGTCAGAGTAAGTTATAAGATTTAAGCTATGCCACTTTAAAGGAATTCGCAACAAGAGTGTTTTAATTCAAGCCATTAACATTAAACATTTTACAAAACATAATATGCTGTTACATAGCGGTTTAGAAATGTGTCAGTTCTGAAGATTTTTTTGTAAAATTTCTCCCTCCAGGTAGAAGTCTGAACAGGAAGACCTTTCAGGACAACAGTGAGGGCTATGGAAATTCAGGTATTTTTCAATAGGGATAATTATGCCATTTCAAGTATTATGCTAATTCAGGTATTTTTCTAAAGGGATAGTTATGCTAATTATAACAGACATAAACTGATGATTTTTTAAGGATTGGTTTCTTTTCTGTGGAGGATAGGTAACACTTTCACTTTAGTGGAATTTTATTCTTCAGGTATCTGCAGAGTCACCAAGGTTCAAGATCCTTTGCATGGCTGTTGATAAACAAGCAATACGACAATACGTGATGAGACAGAGGAGGAAAAGGCAGGAGGACTGAAGTGATTTTCCCCACAGGTCTGAACATAACTTTTGACATCCCAAATGATGACAACTTTTTTGGCTACACTTTATGATTTAGCTGAAGGTGATATTTGAGGTCATCATATCATTATGTTGCATGTCCTCTGAAGGCAGGTACTACTTCTGGTGCAAACTTAGCTTGAACAAGCTTTTAATGAGGAAACCTGAAAGACCAGGCTCCCAATAATGAGATTATTTACTCCGAATTTTGACTAGCATCGCAACATATCTACATGTGTGGAAGTATTTATGTATGATGTGGACATGTCTGTATATGTTAACTCAACAATTTCTCTGCTAGACTCTACACAGTCCTCCTGAATTAGTAGGAGCCACAGAGCTGTCCAACAACTAAACATTTGATGGTTAGAGCCAAGTTCAAGCACAATGAGATGAGTTAACTGTCAGGATTTAGCCATAGGAAATTAGAGGAGTTCCTAGCTGCTATAAGTTTTCATTCAGATCATTAACATTATTTTAATTTACAATACCAAGAACTAAAGAGAAAAATAGTATTCGTATGGGACAGAGCTGAAAATCCCATTTTGCTTTCCCAGATGTAGTTAGTGAGAAACTCCAGCTGTCAACCCAGTGGGAAATTTCAGGGGGGTGGTTTCTTTTTTTTTTTGTGTTCTGTGGTTGAAGATACACAGTGCTCCTTTTAGCAAGAAAATAGAGAAAAGAAAAAGCTCTTGCTAGCAGATACTTAAGTTTGAGAAGTCTTCTGGAATGCTAACATAGATAAGAGAAGTGACAGACATGCACTTGATATTTACAGTTTTCCTCATTTATGTGGGAAATTTTGACTTCATGACGTTTGAATCCATTACTGTGAAATGGATTCAGATGTTGCAAAAATGCACCAAATTTTCCAGAGCATAAAACTAATTGTCTCTAGGGTATAAAGCTGCTATTTTTGTTACACATGATAAATAAAAATCAATATTAGACTGCCAATAAACAGAAATCAATGTTAGACTAGGAATAAATAAAATTACAGTCATAAAATAATCTCTTCCCTTTGTTAGGTTTTATGCCATATTTTTTAAGAGAACTTCAAACAAATCCACCCCAAAAGTTCTGAAAAGCTGTTTCATGTAAATTACTTTACTCCACAGTGAAAAAATACATTGGAATGAATCTACAGTGATCTACCGCACTGAAACATAATTCCACTCAGTGTAAGGGAAGAAATCTGATGTTACTTGTATATTTTCTTCTGTGCATGATGTTTCAGTGGGTTAGAGAAGATCTGCAGTATCCTATCTTGCAGGCAGTAAGTGTTGAAGTGATCAGTTCATTCAGCAGAAAGGTCTGCTGACCATGCAAATCCAGAAAGAAAATAAATCTGGCAGCTTCCGTGACCTGTCAGCTGAATACCTAAATGGAATGCAGAGATATGTTTCCCAAGATTTTGATTCTTCTTAAATATCCAATCCATAGTTGAAAAAAGATATGTCCTGCAGTCTGAAGAGCTTTTCTCTAGGACAGGGATCACCAGGGACAGACAGAGATCAGAATATTCACTTTCTTGAATATTCTTAGTCCCTCACATTAGACATGAAAAGTTAGCAGGGGCTAGTTTGCAAAGAAAAGGAGTATCTTTGCCTTTATCATAATCTGTAAGGTCTATTATCTGGTTTAGCCTTTACTATAAATATATAGTTCATTTCCTTGTTTTAAGGTCAGCCAGAACTATCTCTCCATTTATTACTATTGTAGTATATAACCCTTCCACCTGAACTCTCAAACCAGCCTTAAAAAAGAGCAAAATACTAAAATAAGACCCCCAGAAACATTTGAGCCTTGTGAAAATCTTGTACAGAACAAAAAAATTCTTTCACAGCCTTTTTCCACTATAAGACTGACACTGTCCCATAAGCATAGAAATTCCATTACAGTAGAACTGGTTCAAAAGAAGTCAGAGTGCTCCACAAAGAGCACATGTGAATGACATTGTGTACTTGTTCTTAACTCACGCCAGGTGAGAAAAAAGTGTTCATGAAGAGAAGTCTCTGGAGAGCAAACAGGTTAATGGTGCAAGAAATGAGACTGTAAGAAGGGAGAATTTCTGTTTGAATGAGAGCTGCTTGATGAAGTATGGACCACTGTTTCTTTGTATACCAGCAAAGCTGTGATTAAAAGGAGACACCTTGATTTACCAAGTGTTAAAAAGTCTAGAGCTCAGTCATCAGAAAACATCAGGTGTATCACATCTTCAGACTCTTGCTGGCACATGCTGCCAGTCTCATATCCCATACTGATGTCAAGTGCCTGCCTTTGGTAGGACCTTCTAGCAAGAGGCAGGTTTGATATCAAAAGCAGAACTGGCCCTCTTCCAATATGCATGCACAACTTCTTCACACTCCCCCTCTCTTAGTGATGCAGACATGTAAGCTTTAGTTGTCCCCTTTCCCAGAGCGAAGGAACTTTCTATGTCTTCTCAGTTTACCACCAAGCACCAGGCAGACAGGTCACAACAATTTCATGAGTAGTTCTGCTCAGTTTAAGTTCTAACTTCTTCACTATATATCAATCTCTAATTTGGAGGGCTTGCCTACAAGATTTTTGCAGGCCATTGCAAGCTTGTTCTGCTCATATCCTTAGCCAGCCAAAAGCCATGTAATTGTAGTTAACTCTATGCCAAGTCTAAACTGAGAATCTCTTTTGAGAGTGTGAAGTACCTTAGCTTAGAGACGGTGTCACCTAACATAAATATGTGACTGCATTTTGCCTATAAAAGCCTGTGTAGATGGAACTTGCATAGATATTTCTCTCAAGATCTTACTCAGAATGAACTCTTTCAAGTTTCATATCATGGATAAATTGAGATGATTTTCCAATTTTGACCTCCAAGTTTCTATAGATGGCACACAGAAACACGTAGGTTAATCCCTGTGTTTGTAGGCCAATTTAATGTCTTGACACATGGACTTCTGACTGTCTGTGGAGTGTCCTTTGAAATGCTATAGCCTTCTGAATCTTCAAAGAGCAGTAGAAACATATCAACTTCAGCACAAGAAGAGATGCATATTCAGGTATCTTCTGATTGCTAAGGGATTCATTTTCATAGATCTGATTTTCCCAAACCTGAGCTCCCACTGCTGGAGATATTCACTCACATTCTTTACATTCAAGGTGGAGTTTAAGCAAGCCACTTCTTTGTACTGTCAATAGCTAATCTACACCTATACGTATAGTTTGTCAGCTTTGATTGCAGCAAGTAAAGGAATAAGCCTACTAGCCTACTACTGCAGGTCAAATAAAGTCTTAACAGATTGGAGGGGCTGGGAGGATTCAGTAGACAGAAATAATTAAACTGCTTAAGAAACATAATAGACTCTACTGACCTAAATCCCATTGTCCTGATTCCATGGGTTTTCCCCCAGTGGTTTTGTACAGATCCATTTGAAGAAAATTAATTTCTTATAGATTAGGTGGTGACTGAAGGTGCAGTGGAGGCAACCATTTATAAAGAAAAAAAACGTGAAAAGTAAAAGCTGTAGGGGAAAACTGATTACATTTCAGGAAGAGTATCTTCATTTCCAGCAAGATCTCTGTGGTTTCTCACAGTCTTGGAAAGATTTTCTGGTGACAGAATGGATTGTTTTTCCTGTTGCACTCTTTCCTTCAGTCTGTCTACAGGCAGTTGTTGAAACGGATATAGATGTGCAAATGGTATTTTGAATAGAATCTGGAGACTGTAACACGTCAGAAACGATGAAGAAAAAGCTCTAAAATGGGAAAGAATGCAAGAGAAAGCAAGCAACCGTGCCAGTTGTGAGAAGAACAGCAAAGCTCCTTCTGGTGTTAAGTGTAGCAAAAATTGAGTTTCTAGACATTTATGTACACTGGTAATTATATATCACTCATTAATGTTTTCTGAGTGACAATGGTGCACATGCACCCACTACATATGTGTCTTCATGTACATGAACAGGTTTTCCAGAAAGCAAACACAAGTCTTCAGAGTGAAAACACTCTCTGACTTAATTCAACTGATACACTCTTTTGAGATCGAAACTTTTTGTCCTTGAATATGTTGATTATTCGCTTTTGCAAGTTGTAATGTTTTTCAAAACTCAACAAAACCTTCAAAAAATGTCTACCCAATAGGAATATGCGGTAATTCGCTAATATCTGTAATGAAGTAGTACAGGATAAATCCACTCTCCATGTCCCTTCACAGAAGTCTCCAACCAATTCCTGAAAGTTACACAGCTACCCCAAGAATTTAAGGGGTTTTTACTATTCCAACAGCACCAGCTCTTGTCTACAATGTGTCTGCACAACTTCCTTGTCTGATTGGACCTGTTCCTTTCCTAGCTTACGCATCAGTTGCCTGGAAGACAACATTACAGAAATCTCATGTCTAAAGTCCAAACTAGTTACTGGGGGTCGACATTATTTCTCTTTCCCCATCTGGATGAACATTAAGACTGCCATTTCCTAGGCTTGCTGGATACAGACAAGCATCAGACTTCCTTGTACAGACCTAATAGCTTTGCAGATGACAAAAAATTAAATTTTTTTATATCTTTCCATAGAGAAAGTGAATAAGTAATTCTCACCCAAGTTCATTAAGAGTTCTGTTAAAGAGACACTACCATACAGCTTTTGTGCTAGATTTCATTAAACTATTTCACAAGCCATAGACAATTGGACTAATAATTAATTTCTCTGAGACAGCAGGGGACACTGAGACTGGCACCTCTGGCTTCTTTAATGGGTAGAAAAAGCTAAACACATCACCAAAGCAGCCTTCGTGGGGCTTTGCGGTCTCTGTAACTGGGGTTCAGCTGGTTACTCACATTGCCTAGTTTCCTCATGAAGGTACTTAACATCATGCACTGAAAATCAGAGCCTGTGAACAACAAAGATTTGGATAGACAATACTCAGTATAAAAGGTCTGCATGGAAAAATAAAATTCCAAGCAGAACCTCATTCACTGGATCCTCACAAACAAGACTACAGAGGGGAGAAAGTGGGGAGCTATGTGATGAAAATTAAAAACATCAGTATATTCAAAAGGAAACAAAGGCATAATCAACTCCCTCAGCAACCCTGTCCTCACTACAGATACGGTGTTAGTAAATTCCTCTAAACTAACAAAAGCAATTATATTTGCCACAAGGGGACATTGAATTGTTTAAATATAATTGTTCTTACTTTGCTGCTGTACATTGCTGGTAAAGTAACCATTGCGTGCTAATTAACCAATGCTAAGAACATTTACCATAAACAACTGCAGCAAGGACCCAGTGTTGACAGAGAGTCTGCTAGCGCACTGTACACTGGCATGTCTGGCTGTTCAAGAAGTCTGCCCTGAAAATGCACACAGGCTCTGACACATCGTTTTTGCTAACTGCTACAGTCAGGATGTTCTTCATATCCTTTCAAGTCTTTGCTTACACAGCATATGCACCCCCACCCCTCAAACCTAGGGCAAGCCGCTGGGCATCATTTTTCATCAGTCAGGTATTTCCCCAGAAGCCTGAAAATTCTTCGGCTCTATCTGTAGATGGATGCTTTTGAATACTTCTTTTGAGTCTTTCAGCTATACCCAGCATTGTTAATAAGATGATGCAGTGCAAGAGGTCCTTATAAAAGAGCAAGATACCCATTAAAGTGACCTACTGGCTCCTAAATGTCTTCCATTAAACAAAATGTTTGGCCTACTTGCTTATGAAACAGCTGAATAGGAGCAAAAAAGAAAGTTTCCAGAAGGCTGTCTTGAGTCGATTATATCACAGGATCTGTTTCAAGGGTTTCCTCTCCCATTTGCAATGCATCAAGAATGTTGGAACCTTGACAAAGTGCTTGAGCTGGAATTGCAGGTACCAACTATATCTCTCAACAAATCTCCCTTCTACTAAAAGGAATGTGGAAAGAGGGGCAGGCCACTTGGGAAGAGTACAGAAACGTGGTGAGAGCATGCAGGGATGCGATGAGGAAGGCCAAGGCTCACCTGGAATTGAAGCTGGCAAG
>Ga0065711_1048258_pt1 | contig 11909 bp, 5 predicted proteins | sample Hoacrofraction12_FD_59098 | JGI IMG/M metagenome (GOLD analysis project Ga0065711, IMG submission 59098) | Hoatzin crop microbial communities from Cojedes, Venezuela - Epithelial fraction 12 v2 (version 2) | ecosystem: Host-associated > Birds > Digestive system > Esophagus > Crop | place... | reverse complement strand
TTAAAAAAAAAAAAAAAAAAAAAAAGGTAGTAGTAAAAGATCAAATCAGTGCTTAGCCAAGTGAAACTGGATGTTACAGACAGCTGCCGTTTGACAGTATGTGTCCGTTTAGCCATCTCGCTTGGCTGTCCCCCGTCTTGTTCTGACAAAGCACACGCAGCTAGAGGCACTGCTACCAGCAGAACTGGAAAAGTCTAGTGGTGTCAGTATTTCACCTGTCAGATTAGAGCTCATACGCAGCCTGGCATCAGTTATTTTGACCTTCAACTCTTCCAAAAAAACCCCTGTACAAACTCCCAAATGTCAACAGTTCTTTTACATCACCAAGTTCTTGGAACATGGTATTGACATAGTGTTCATTACTAATGCTTGCATGGTCCAGAGTTTTTTAGTCCTTCCCTTCCATTTACAATTTTCTCCGAGACCGAGCTGTGAATGTGAAAATACTTTAGGATATTCTGCAGAGCTCGCCTCTGTGTTTAGTGTTCTTTGTTATTTACAACACACACATTAGATCTTTCTCATAATTTTTCCAGAGTATTTAAAAATGCCCTTTGGCTATTTCAGAAAATACAACAACAACATGGAAACTGCCTGCTTAACCATTTTACAACTGCTTTTTATTCTGCACCATTTTCATACTCTAATAGATAGGGTAACATGCTGTCAGTTTATCATGCATTTTCATCTTTTTATTTAAATTTTAAATCTGAAGCAAGATATTAACCCTCAGGATTCAAAGTACATTAAGAACAAGGAAAAAAGGTCAGCAGCAGATTCAGACATTAAAATTATATACTTGTCTACGTACTAAAGCAATCTCGCAGCAGGACACTAAGAAAACTGGCTGTACTAAACACCCTCTGCTAGATAGAACAAAACTGGGACAACTTTCCTACCTCCCCATTCTTCCTTGGCACCCATAGTTATGCTGCATTTTGTTGCTACCTTCATTACCACTTGCTTTTGGACTCATTATCAGATGTGCTCTGCTCCACCAGGAGAACAGACTGCAACGGGAAAAATGTGTGCGGCTTTTACTCAGCAGGGATCACAAAGCACAGCTTGCGGTAGGCTCTTCAGCATGCGGTCAGTAAACCCGCTAACAGTGGCGCAAAACTTACTTTACTGTCTTAAAATTTCTCCAAGTCAAAACCAGAAAATTCAGTGTCCAAGGCACCTACGTATAGGCCTGTAAGTTGAATAAATATAAAGTTGATGGAAAGGAGAGAACATATGACAATATATAAACGATATCAAATCACATATCAAATTTATACGCCACCTTTTCCAGCCTGTGGCACTCCAACCATGCAAAATCTAACGGCGTTTCCTGATTATCAGCAGTTCAAAGCCAACCATCATAGTCTCTTCTACTGGGATGAGCTAAAAGAAGTGGAATGTTACCAGACTGTCCTACAGCATCAGTGGTATCATCTGCGTGAATGGTCCCTGTTAAAGACATCTTTGTTAGTGATCTACTTTGAAGTAAAGCAGAGTTTTAGTTCAAAACTTAAAAGCTGGGCAGAGTAATCCAGCCCAAATAGAGCACAGTAAGATCTTGAACTCTGCAAGATGGTGCCTCAACTGAGAATACAGAGTACAATGGTAAAGATTATTTGCAAAGCAGTGGAAAGGGAAAAAACAACCACAAAAATACCTTAAGCTCAAAGGCACTTCTACCTACTTGACATCAGGTGCTTCTAATATAAAAATAGGTTTAGCCTTCACCTTTACCCACAAAAAACTACTAAACATTCACTGCAAGACCCTCTGCTTTAATAAAACCATAAAACCTACACTGCAATTTTAAGGAAAATAAAATCACACGGGAAATCCACAGAAATTACTATTCTATGAAGAAATGTTTAACCTTTATGCAACTGAACAAAGTTCTCGTTAAATCAACTGGCTCATTACAGTGCAGACTACAAATCTCTCAGTCTACACAGAGCTCAATTTCAGACCAAGGAAGCTGCAAGCACCTGCCAGCCTGATTTGGCTGGACTTAACAGCAACTGAGGGATTCTGAAGCAGAGCAGGACATAATGCAGATTACGTGCAGATAACAGCTGGTATTGGATTCTTCTGAACTAGTGATTAGTGACGAACAAGATGCTTTAAAACTACTATCAGAGCAAAAAACACTCTTAAAGTAGTAGCATCAGTAGGAAGAGCTAGTGAGGACAGATTCCAGACATTATAATAGGTCATATCTGAAATCTAGGGCTAAGACTGAAATTCATTCCCTTTCCTAAAAAAGTACAGACAAACCTGAAGCACAGATAAACAGTATAAATACACAAGTAAAAATATGTTTCTTGGTCCAAAGATGGTAAGCTGGCAGCACCAATCTAATTAGCAGGGAGAGAAGTGGGGGAAGCCAGTAAAACTCGAACACATGGAGTATCAATATTAAATTGAGGCCCATTTCAGTTGCTGAGAACAAGCAATTTTGCTAGTTCTCAAATAACTAGTTTTTCTACCCTGTTTTCTGAGATTTTAATGGGGCATAGGCACTGCACCAGCAGAAAAATGTAAGCACCAGATCTTGATTTTAAACAAATGTAATTTATGATCTTCTACTTTTATTCTTTATCTAGAATTGTACATTGGCAAAATGGCCTATTACACGCTTAGGAGACTGATACCAAGTCAGTAGTGCTTTCTTAAGGCTTCAGCTTTTCAGGGATGCCATGTGTTTGCTAAAACCTTTTAGTAAAAGTTCTGTTAATAACCATAAAACCAAAATAACTTAGTTCACTTTATTAGTAGTGACTGCAGTGGCTCAATCAGAGTAAGTTAAGATCTGTGCGCTGCAATGTACAAGGTGTTTGTGGTTTATGAATGTACTTCAGGATGCAAATACTTCAGTGGCATTTTTACAGTAGAAGTATCTTTCTTCCCCACTGGCATACTTTTACTTAAAAATTGCTGCTATCTAAGCAACTACAAATAAACCCCCTCTGCCTAGTAAGCAGATTAGAGACAGTAGGTCAGATTCCAGTTTCAACCGAGATTTAGATTAGTATTATTTGTAAAAGAAATGAATCATTCAGTGATAATAGTATTTTGAGTTCTGGAAAGTGTGACCAACTTGTAACAGAATTTACCTAGAGTCATATTTATAATTTGTTTTGTATTTGGAAAGATAGTACACTTCTGTTGATTCTGACACTGTATCTTAGGCACAAAATCTGGTTAAAGACTCACTGACTACAAGGACTTTTATCAGAAGAGAGTATAATTTGTTAGAAGAAACTTTTCAGATTAACTTTCTTTTTCAAGGATGTCCTGTTGCGGAAGATGTCTCAAGTCTTGACTGGAATTTGTTATTACAGTGGAATGGACACAACAGCCCCAAGTAGTGCTATTAACCCAGGTCATCTCACAAGTACTCATCTGTGCAAGCCTGGAACATTTGCTGGCACGTGACTTCCAGCATCTCACATGCAGCTTATATCCTGTCAGCTTACTACAAACAAGGAAGGGCATTTGTCTTCTGAAGAATAAAAAAAGAAAAATCTAAGTAACATTAAAATTAACCCTTATCTTATGGACTTATTTTTCCCTTTTTCTTTCTCTGATATTCAGGGATGCAAGAAGAGAGATGGACTGGCTAATACTGTCTGGTACGGTTGTAGTAACATCCAGGTTAATAATCAAGAAGCTCACCAGGAGGAGAACTTTGGGTGTTTGTGGGTAGAGAAGCTGCTAGAAAGCAGCTGAGGTAGTTTTGACCCCTGGCAGCAAAGGAAGGCCCTGAAGAGGGGAAGAGAATAATGAACAAAAGGAAAGAACAAGCCAGATGAAAGGATGCAAACACAGCAAAAGCAAGTCTGGCAGAAAGAAATGGGTCAGTAGGAGAGAAGAAAAGATGGGGAGAAAAGCACGGGGAAAAGACTGGTGGCAAGCAAAACTGGAGAACAGCAGTAAAATAGCATAGTCACATACTGGGAACAAGTTGCAGTAAATAGGAAGAACAGTAGGTTGGAGAAATGACCCAGAGCATAAGAAAAGCATAGTTGACAGTACAGGTTCTGTTTACACCAGAAGGATTTTTTAAACTGATTAATTCAAAGCAGACAGGCCAGAAAAAGGGTTGAAACAAACCAAGCACGATACAGGTGCGTTCTTCGCAAAAATCCATGGGTTAATAGGCAAAAAAATCTCAAACGCTTATTTATGCAGCAGCCTATTCCACTAATATCAGGGATTTGGCAACAGATTAGGTTCCATTCCTTGACTGCCGAAGTGGTTTGATTTGAGAGCTTAACAAGGTAACATACAAACTCTGACTTTTCTCCTCCGAAAGAAATTGTGGCAACCAGCGATCCTATTGTGCTTTGTTGTTGCATAATTGTTAAAGAAATGCTTTCCGATGCCCTGTGAGAGGGGGTACTATCTCGAAAGCTCAAAGGGATTGTTCATTTGATCACTAAGCACAGTGTTATTCTAACCACTCATGAACACAGAGAATGCCTCTATTCTTAATGTTCCCCTGAGAGTTGAGATCATCTGAGATATGTCGCCTATCACATAGAAAGGCTGAGGTACAACTGCTGGCAGGATATTTTAAGGGAACAATTTTCACAGACCTGGAATTTCTCTTCTGCATTTCCAGGCAACAGTCGACCCTTGGACTAATTTAGAAGGTGTAAGTGTACAAGCAAACCTTTACTTAAGGTTTTCAAGCTTGAGAGTTTGTATGTTGAATGGTGAAGCAGTTTTAAGAATGACAAAATAGATACAGATGTGTTTCCAATCCCAGATCCATCTGTCTCTCCCCAAAGCCACAGGCAGAAACCTATAATTGCATTTAATCCAAGGCTTTTACTACAAGCAGATACTAACACGAGATTTTTTTAAAAAAAAACAACCAAACAAAAAACAAACCACTCCAAAACACAAGGAAAACCCCTACACTCAGACCCCACACATTAAAAAGCTGCACCCAAAGACAATGCAGTTAGCAAAGAACAAGTTTACTCCATGCTGTCCTCTCCTACCATCTCCTAAGAATGAGTTTTTATTTCTGACCTAACAGTTTGTTTTATGATATTCCATGGAAGTCACTAAGACAGTCTTGTGATGCACTTTAATGATTCTTGAATTGTTTTGTTGAAAACATTGTTTACCAGTAATCTCAAAAATGAAATGCCCAGCCTCTTACCCATACATATATTAATAAAAAAAAACAAACCCACACACCTCTGATTCATGCCACTTTAGCACAAGCAGCATATAGACAAGAACTCGAATCAGTACCATGTGCTAAAATCTACAGACGACTGATGCACTTTACAACTTACGCTTGATAGAGTCGAGGAGATTGACACATCTCCACTGTGTGCACATTACCGTTCTCTGAATTAACACACAAACCAGCCCAGACCTCACTAGAAATTAAATAGATGCATCTACAGCGCACAAAAGGACATAAATATGCCTTATCAAATTCTTCCTCCTAATCTGAGTTGTGCTTTTTTTTCTCTGCTCTGTAGAAAACACAGATTACTAGCATGATTTCTTATTCTTATGTGTAAACAATATCCTTAAAATACATGCACTATCGTGTAACCACGACATTTTAAGGATGTCTGAAGGATTCTAAAAACCTAGACTTGATGCAAATAAACTGCAATGTTCAGAAAGATGTGACCTCACTAGAAGTTCTGCAACCAAGAAATGTTAGGATATTTCACACAGATGAAAATGTCATTATTTTGTACAGGTACTTTTTCTTTTAACATTATAGGTCAAAAAAATTATACCTTTCCAGCATTCTGACTGAGAACCTCCAAATCAAAACCCTTTCTATTCTCTAATTTAAAAAGCAAATGAAACATCTAAATAAAACCATCATAAGGATCAAATATTTCTATATTTCCTCAATTAAAATAAATCTATTAAAAGGGTTATATTTTTATTTAAATCAGAATATTTGAACTATGAATCTGGCCCTTAAAATATAAGTCTTTATGTTGCAGTGCTGCATCACAACTATCACATCACATCAACATAAACAGACTAATACAGATGCTGAAGAAAATGCTCTAATTTGAAATAGCTCCCTATTTCCAACTAGCCTAAATTCAGCCTTTTCCCACACTTCATTCCTGATAAATATGTTACACAAACAAAAGTGGGTGGGAAAACCATAACTTAGAAACTAGAAAGACGTTTTTCACCCCCTGTAATTATTTAGAATTGAAAGAAAAATTACAAGTCAATATAAAAAGACTGTTGATGAGAAGGGCTGGAGAGAGGAATAACTTAATTGTTTGCCTTCAGGGAGAAGGCACCGGCAGAACTATATGAGTATAGGTATAACATTGCAGCAGTAACTCTGTCCACAGCCGAAATAGCATGTGGAGAGGGTGCTAATGGAGCACGCATCTGACCAGAATAATTGTGCTGTTGTGATTCTGCTATGGAGTTTTCCCACGTAGCACAGGCTTTATCCTGAAACTGCAGTTCATCTGCGAAAACTAGAGCGATGTGATTCTTGTGCTACAGTTAGACAGCAACAAACCGCTTGGTGCAAAAGCGGTTTTCCTGGCAGAGGAAGTACTTACTCTGAGAAACAGGAATCGGCTGTCATGGGTGCAAAACAACTTTCTGACCATCTTCCCATTACGTTTATAGATCAACAGGCTTAGTGAGGTCCTAGTCCTCAACCAGGTGCTTCTGCAGTATGAATAATAACTGAAAGAATGCTAGAAATGAGTCTGCTTTTGGATTATGATACTTTAGTAAATGAAGAAAAAAAATCGTGTGCACCACGACAATAGTGGAAAAAGAAAAATCTCATGCATGCCTGCATTTAAAAGTCTCACCTCCTGGGCTTCTCACTTTCAGAAAAGCCTGTTAATTACATTCAGTCCCACAGATGCCTCCAATCCACCTCTGAAAACAGGCCACTAAATACAAATCACTACAATCAGGTGAGCACTGATTTTCAAACAGAAGCCAGATTTATCGTTACTGGCATATGCAAACAGGGGTAACACCTCTCTGCTGCAGCCCCGGGGGATTTGTCGCAGAGGGAAAAGGGGAAAACAGTTATTTTGCGCAATCTACCAACTGTCACTTTAAACCAAGATCCACCGAAAGATCTATGTCAAAATCTGCATAGTATTTCAAAGTGTTACAGCATATTCCTAATTCTGCTGAAATCTACAGAAGTTCCTCTGTTTAGTTTCATTTATCATTGTCCCTTTGTAGGCTGTGCAGTTCATGATGATGCTGGCCAGCCACTGATCTCTCACAGCAAGGGCAATCTGGTGGAACAAGAAGCAGCAAGTTTTCATTTTTCAGAGGTCTTGACAGGTTTTGGCTGAGGGTTTTATTTCAGCATGGATCCTGAAACAAATTTGCTTTCAGATCTTCATATCAGAATTACATGTTTTGAAAAAAAGCAGCAAAATTATTTCAAGAAACTTTGGCAAATAAATTGAAATAAAACAACTTTCAGAATTTACCTTTAGTGCTGAGTAGGGGATTCAGACTGAAATTAGGTTCGCTGTATAAATAGTATCTACACATCTTAAATTTCCCATTTCATCCTATTTTGTAATAGGTTTCCTGTGTTGACAAATCCAGAAGGAATGTGACACCATAGCAATAAAATCTGGAGGGTCTTGTGGTCATTTTAAGGATGGCCAGTTTATATACAAGATTGTACATGACACACAAAACAAAGGACAGTTGAAAGAAAGTAAAAGGTAACAGAATAACACTACTAATGTAGCAAAGTCCTGCTCCTGCCATAACCTTACCTTACAAAAACGAAATACCTGAACACTTTAGACCTGATGAATAGGTGAAGCAGGAGGAGGCAAAAAAATGTATCATGTCCAGAACTAATGCTGCCCAAAAAGGCTTTGCAAAGAGTTCAGTCCCCTCACAACAAAAAATGTCAGAGCTGCATTTAAAACTTAGCCCTTCAGTTGGAGAATAAACCCCTCTACTTCTCCCGTTTGACTTCAGGTTGCAAGAAGACAAGAAAATGGAAATGTCTTTTTCCCTGCAGCTGCTCCAGCGGCGTGCAGGACACCTGATGCGAAAGGTGGCCTCCTCAAGCCTGCTAGGAGAGCCAAGGACTTCACGCACCACAGACCTCCGATCAGCATCTTCATTGGTAGGAGCTCAGGCACAACCACAGCATAGCTCTGTTGAAATCGGTAGAGTTACTGTGCTGAAAAAGCAGGAGGTCCTGCACAGATAAATCAAGGCAAATAGAGTCACCACATCCTGATATGCATTTAGGGAAGCCCACTTGTTTCAAGGAAGGAATAGTTTGTCAAATGTTAAGTATCTATTTTAGAAGCATCAATATTTTCGTCTCCACTGAATTCAGTGAAATCAAGTCTATTTACAGTAAACATTGCATGCTGGCTTAGTTAGGTGTCCAAAATCTATCGCGTTTGTTTCAAGACCATATTCAATCACATTTCCACAAGCAAATGTTAAAAAGAAAGTCCTATTACAGATCTTTCAGAACAGAAATGAGAACTCTTGTGAATTTCTTTTATATGTAGCCAGTTTCGATTGAAGTCACTTGAGATAAACAGAGATTTAGAAGTATTTTTGCAACAGAGTCCATAGATGTGTTTGTTTAAACAACTGAGTTTAGTCTTTAAAATGCTGATTTCTGCTCCAGTCCTCCTTGTCAGCATTACCAGGGACATTGTTAGTTTTCCATGGTTAATAACACGCACAGCAGAAATTTTAAGATACTATTGCAAGAAGGATCTAAAAGAAAAAAAAAAAATCATAATGGATGACAGTTACTAGAACTCACTCAGACTAATTTAAAGTTCCTGTTTTGATGAAGATACTTTGTATCCAGTAGAAAAATGGTTCTTCTAATTAAGTGGGAATATTAAAAGGCCAAGAGAAAGCCAAGCTTTTCACTGGCAACAGGGAAGGGAAGCACAGGGAAGGCTCTAGAGTGGGAGCCTGCTCTGAACAGCACTGAAAATAAAAAGCAGCATTATCATGGCTGTTCTCTGCGCCTCACAAGCCTTGTAAGCGACTGCAGTCTTGTCGCCACCAGGATGTTTCTGTACAAGTACCAGTGTGTGCACACCAGTCAATACTAGTCCTTTTCACTTCTATTTTCCTCATCAAAAATAGATACCTCAGATGTGAATTTCTGCTCTGTCCCTCCTTGTCAGCACTTAAAGGGACACTGTCATGCCCATAAAACTGAACTATTGCACAAGTGCTGCCACGCTATGTATTTGAAGCGGTTAAGCCAAACCACAGTCAGCCTTCTCGCACAAATGCGTAACAGAAAGCCATAGATTCAAGTACGGGTTGGATTTGCTGCCTGATGTGGTACTGGAGCCCTAAAATTTCACACAGCCCCAGGGTACAGAGATGGGAGTGGCAAGGGGAAGCCGACAGAAGCCAAGTCCCGCAAATTTTCATTCAGTCGTTCAAAAGTTCCGCATTCCTTCTTGCTTTCACTCTCCACCACCATTAGATTCATTTTCAGTCTTGCGGATGCAGCTGCAAATGTCACACATTAGGCTGAAGCACAATTTAGATTAATTCAGCATAGAAATAAAAATATTTTGCTAGGGTCACCACCAAAGCAGCTTGCATGGGGTGTTTACAATATGCTGTCACCCTCTACTTTCACAGTCCTTTCATGGTGGGCTCATTGCTGCTTGGGTCTCCCTTCCAGAGCTACACCCCTCACGTACCAAGTCTGATATTTTTGCAGAACAACTGCTGCTGGACGAGGGGATACAGCTACAACACCTCTCTTGCTGCCATTCCATACTTATCGGGCAACAACTTGAACATAAGAAAATCCACAGCTCTTTTCATACTCCAGTCCACCCCTTTAATGCTAGAATGACAGGTTGATGGATTTTTGATTTTTAAGCTCAACTCAGTATCTTTATAGCTGTGCCAAAGTTAATAGAGCTAATTACAACATTGCCAATGAACAAGCCTTAAATGAGGGTGTGAGTGAGAAGTACCACTAAGAAGTCCAAGACAGAATTTCTTAGGCCCATCTGATCCTGACAAGGAATTGAAATTTCACCTGATCAACAGCACACTGGATGGGAAGCACCAACTCAGTACTGCATTTCTGAGGGTGAGACGTTTACCTCTTACATCCCTGTTTTTCCCTGGTTTCTGCCTTCTGCATTCAGACAAGAAAATATCTGGGTTAACATCTCTCTCTCATGACATGTGCTATTGGCAGCCTAACAGAGGCTGGTTGCACAATCAGAGGTAATTATGGGGGCTAGACCATCAGCAAAGTGCCTCTTTTTAGCCAGGATAACTGATCACTGAGAGCCTAAGGAGATCTATTGATTTTACACAATCCTTGCAATAGGACTTTATTCTGGCTCAAATCAGCTATTATGAATTTGATCCAGGAGTTACCCAATGAAATTCCATAATTCTTATTATTCAGGAAGCCAAAGTAGGTGGCTTTCATCATTTACTTTTTTTAAAACACAAAAAGATTATCAATCTCAGCTGGTATTTCTGTATTCTCGTAATACATTGTACAAAAACTCATTCTGGTTCTCTTCTAGCCATTGCATTAAAAAGCAAGTAACATTGTAATTAAACTTTAATGACAACATCTGTTTCAGCTAACACGACAGAAGAGCAGTTGGCCCACAGAGGACTACTCTGTTCTCATTTCACTCAAACCAGAACTGAGCGTTTATTCAACCTCAGCAAAACTGGAAATGGGACAAGAGCAACATCCCATCCCCAAAATAAAGATCTTTCAGAAGTACTTTTAATTCATTTACAGATAAAATCCTGCCTCGACCAAACTGGATGGCGCATAAGGATCAGTGACAGAGAACACTAAGGACTCTGTTTCTTCTGAGCAAACAGAATACTCCCTTGGGCTGCAGCCTGCTAACAGGACAAATACGACAAAACACACTGGGAAAGGAGTAACTTGTTTTCATGGCTAGCTAATTAGCCAAAGGCCTCATATCATCACCCAGCAACATGTGACATTAGACCACCCTTAGCCATCCTCACTTTCACAATAAGCTACAATGCGTGCTCTGGATAACCACAGGACGGTAAATGCCTATTGTGCTTCCCCCCATCTTGGATAGAGATTCACTCTTACTGAATAAACAAGGGGGGGAGGGAAATCAGCAGATCCTATACACTGTACAGTAAGCATTAAAATAATAAGTCATTTATTATACTGTTATCGTGCTGATTAATTACAGCGAGCACAGCCCACCAGTCCTACACTGCTAAAAATGCAGCAGGCATCACCGGCTCAGGCCTGTGTCTATGCTAATGGATCTAGTAACAACTCCAGTCCCTATGAAAGAACCACCATCCAAACCTCTGTTACCCATGTAGCTTGCATGTGGTACAGATGAGAAAAAAAGAAAACTTGCAGACTTGTTAAAATGCCCGTAAGTGCTCGTGCACTGATTTTGTGGCAAACATCAGTGCCATGCTAAAAGTAATCTTAAAGCTTTAGAAGCTACTGTAGAGCAGTACATTAATTATAATGGCATATTAACTAGTTAGATGTCCAAGAGCTACTGCTACTAAAGCATCAGACGGCTGCCAGAAAAAAAAATGTTTGAATGCCATTGCTAAAAAAAAAGATAATCCATAGAAAAGAGCCATAACTAAACCAACCACGGAATTAGCAAATATCTATATTTTAGAAAACGATTCAAACCCTAAAATAGCAAAAAAATACCACCAGTTAGCCAACTTCTGCCTCTGAAGTCCTGCAGGTCTCATTCCGCCATTGCAGTTCCCCAGTCTTTAGCTTCACTTGTCCAGGATGTAAACTACACACAGTTTGCCAAACGCGTTTTATAAGTAAGATCTTGCAAGAACATAGTTTTGGCCCTTTCCCTGAATAAAAAAAAAAAAAAAAA
>Ga0065711_1048257_pt1 | contig 11909 bp, 11 predicted proteins | sample Hoacrofraction12_FD_59098 | JGI IMG/M metagenome (GOLD analysis project Ga0065711, IMG submission 59098) | Hoatzin crop microbial communities from Cojedes, Venezuela - Epithelial fraction 12 v2 (version 2) | ecosystem: Host-associated > Birds > Digestive system > Esophagus > Crop | place... | reverse complement strand
CCTGCCTAGCTGTATGGTCTTCCCAGCTGATGTCAGGGTGGTTGAAGTCCCCCATGAGAACCAGGGCCTGTGACTGTGAGGCTGCTTGCAGCTGCCTGTAGAAGGCCTCATCAGTTTCCTCCTCCTGGTCAGGTGGCCTGTAGTACACACCCACCGTAATGTCACCCTTATGAGCCTGTCCCTTAATTCTAACCCATAAGCTCTCAACTCATTCTTCATCTGCCCACAGGCAAAGCTCAATGCATTCCAGTTGCTCCTTCACATACAGAGCAACTTCACTACCTCTCCTTGTTGGCCGGTCTTTACTAAAGAGTCTGTAGCCATCCATTACAGCACGCCAGTCATGCGAGTTGTCCCACCACGTTTCTGTGATGGCAACCAAGTCGTAGCTGTCCTGCTGTACAGTGGCTTCCAGCTCCTCCTGTTTATTTTTACCTTTCCTTCAGCAAAATTGCTAATCCTGTTCCTTTGCCTTTCCCATGGCTCCAGTCATGGGATACTCCAGTAGCATTCCACAGAATCTCACAACTGATTTTGATACAGGTTTACCTCAGTTTGCTACAGACACCAACTGCTTTTAGAGAGAAATGACAAAAGGTGAGAGCAAGAAGCCGTAGATGGGAGAGCTTAGATACATCATATCTCTAGGGAATTCCTCTGTAGCTCATATTCAGGTGTTTGTGGAGTGACAGGGAAGAGAGAAGGAGAAGGGAAATGCAATGTTATCCCTCCAGCATAGCCATTTCTTCCATAATGAACATACAGATCCTTTATCATGCCTGGGGATGGAAAAGGAGAGGAAATAATATTTTCAGGAAACAGATGTGATCTTCTGCAGTCAAATCTGTGTATTTATGTTACACACAGCACTGACAGCCAAGTGCATCTCAAATTTGAGAAAGTGAATCATCACAAACAGTTAGGGTTAAACCCATCTATTTCAAGTCAATGGTTGACAATGGATTTCTCTGCCAGTGCTAAATCAGGTCGTATGGCACTGTGGCACTCAGGCAGAGAATTGGAGTATGAATCAAAATATTTTGCACTCTGCTTCTCATTAAATTTTCTGTGGTTTTTTGAACAGCTGTATTGGATTTACTATTCCAAGAGAGTAGCAGAAGATCCTTCAAAGACCTACAAATCAGAGTGCCTGTATGTCACTGGGAGGTAGAAGGAAGTGAAAATACTGAGAACATAATCTGAAATTTCCCTATATAAAGCATATCAAATTTAATATGTTCTACTCTAGGAAGAATCAAGAAAGGTTTATTCAAGAAAACCAGTATTTCCTTTTTACCAAGCTAGGCTTTCTAAAACTGACAATAGTAGGAGTGTTGCATCCTTAACAGATTTTTATTCTTCTTATTGTTTCCCCTTTTCCCTTGCAAGGAAGCTATGAGAAAAATAAACCCATGGGACAAATTGTTTAAAACACTGTAGCTAGTCTTAAAAAGAGTATATCTTATTTTTTTACAATCTTTGGCATAAAGATGTTGCATTATTTCTCCAGCCCTTAATGCAACAAGAAGGACATTTCACTTAAAGACAAAAGGATGAGAAAGAAGACACTAGAGGTAACCAAAATAGTGAGTAAATTGAACATGACAAACAGCTGTATTTTATTTACCTCCCAAAAAACTCAAATAATGGTGATCAAGAGATGAAGTTCTTAAAATAGAGGAACATTATTAGGCAGTAGATTAAATATTTTTAAATACTTCAAGATGAGAATCGTGCAGATTAAACACAGCGTATCAAGGTATTGCTTCAACAGTTTAAAGTAACCATTTCTGCTTAAAGCCTGCTTGTATAGTAAATACATCTGTTCATGCAGTATGTGCATGTCACTTCAAGGTTTATTTCAGACAATACTTAACTGTGACTATTTAAGACATTTATTTTTACCTTTGAAAAAACGTAATTTATACAGCTGGATAATTATTTTCATCCTTTGGGGTTTATTTCACAATATAAACTATGTAATTTTTGTTTAGTCTATATCTCTAGCTTTATTAATGCCTAGATGTAATGAAGTGTTCTTCATTAGTAGCTTTGAAAGCACTTAGAAGTGTGAAAATGTTCTGGGACTATGAAAGTTGCACGAAAACAGAGCAAACCACAGACACCAACTAGCACAAATTGCTTTTAATGCAGCACTAAAAAGGTAATTTCCACAGTTTAACAAGAAAAATAGAAACTTCTCTAAATTCTTTCAAGCACTCCCACAGTTATTAGCATTCGCATAAAACTAACTTGCAAAAGATTCCTCTAGTAAAATCAGAGTGCTTTTTCCTGCATCAGCAGAGTCTATTAGGGATATTGATAAAATGAAGACTTCACTTCTGAACTATTATTCAGCAGTGCTAATAGTGTTCCATGTCTGAAGATGAGCTACAATGAAGTATCCATGAGCAGTTCAAATTCAGCTCTGTGCTCACAATTCAAGGTAAGGGTCATTGCATTTCATTCATGAAATAGATAAAGCATAGGTAGATAGGTGTGAGTTACACCGTATACAACACATGAAATTAACATAATTATTAGCAGGATGTGAATACCTGAAGCAAATATGGATAACATACAGCTTATAACACCCGCAACTTTCATAAAATAGAGGTTTTCATGCATAATAAAGACACAAGCAATATTGACTACTGCTTAACAGAAGCCAGACCATTAGTTTTCCCTCTCACCCATTCACAAGCATAAGCATCCGAAGGCTATAAGCCTACTTTCCAGCTGTCTGGATTACAAGTACATTAGGCACACATCTAAGAGGTGAGTGAAATCAGTGTGAGTACTCCTTTACTTAGATATCCTCGCCAAAAGCCATTAGTCTCTTCCAGCATACCATCTTCACAAGTTGTCACTGAACCAACTCCATCTTCACTGACAGCATCCCTAATGTTTTAGTCCTGGGATTATTCTACAAGTACATCTTTTTTAAGCAAGAAAATGGAGTTTCCTTCTTTCAAACCTTCCCACCTTTCTCATACGGAACCAGATTGAATGCGCACAGCCATAAACTTTGCCCCTGTAGAAGCTGTCTTCTGCAGTCTCCTTTATTATAGAACAGACTTCAGGGATTCTTGTTAGTTCTGGGTTTGTTGGCTAAGCCTGTCTTGCAACACACGCAGAGCTCACCTAAGGAGAGCTATTCTATAGCAGGAATATTTCCTGTTCCTCAAACTATAAGGCCATTTTACTTTCCTGTATAGGCAAGCCACTATAGTTCTCCTTTGTTGCTGCCTCTTATATCCACAGAGATGAGGCAAAACTGCCACCAGCTACTTCATGGTACTACATGTTAACTACACACAATACTGCTGGTGTGCTCTCAGCCTGAGTTTCACTGCAGCTCTCCTCACATATGTGATAAGATACACACGAAAGGTTTGTATTTCTTTTTTTCCTGGTCAAAGTTGTCCAGCACTGGGCTTTGCAAAGGTGCATCTAGCTCCTTTAGCCACAGTTTGACAAACGTCAGTACAAATATTCAAACCACAGTTCAGAGCACAAATTATCCTCCAGCTACAAAAAATTTATGCAGTGTGACTGCCAGTTAAGTTCTTGTCATCAAACTTCTCGCAACTTCTCCAAATTGCCTACTGTAAGTCCCCATATCTGGTGTGCCCATAACCTGCAGGGCACTGGTGTTACCCAGTCTGCCAGTTCCAAACACAACAGTGTCCATGGTTTTCCCCTCTTTCCCATTTATGCTGAGGAGGGGAATCTCTGGGAAGAGGGAGACAAAATAACTTGTTCCCAGCTCCTTTGATGTCTCCGGGAAGTGACCAGAGAAAACTATTTCTGCTTCATGCTTTCATTGTATTGTAATGAAAACCAAAGCTCATTCTAAAGGACAAAACTGAAATTCTGCGAAAACGCCTAAAATTCCAACACTCAGCTTTTTAATACATCTATTGCACATCAAAAAACAGCCCTCAGCCCATTCATTGCAAACTGTTGGAACACCCAAAAATCTTTGGACCTACTCTATTTATTGTATATCATGACAGTGTGGTAAACCTTGTATTTTATATAATCTGATGAAACGAATGCAGTTGGTGTAGTCTATTTCAAAACTATTTGAAGCACTGTTTCCAATTCTGCGAGTGCAGGGGAGAAGCATGACTGATAGACCACTTATATGAATGTGATTTTAGCTAAAACAGACGCAGCAAACCTCAGTGGGTAAAGGTAGCAATAATAAAACAGTATCTTTGCCAACAGCCAAATGCCACTTAGAGAATTCTTTTTCTGAAAAAAAAATCTTTTGGAACAGAAAGAATGTCTCAATCCTTCAGATGAAAGAGCATTTCAACGAGCCAGAACCAATTCCAGTAATTGCTAACTTCTTACAACTACGGGTAATGTGCGAGTCAGTTCTTTTTTTTATTATTATTTTTATTTAGGCAATGCAGAGAAAGGTAGAAGATAATAGAACATTGCTATAGATTCTTTCAAAATGCCGTAGGAAAGCAAGCTCCAGAAAGAGGCATACACCAAGCCATGTATATATAACAGTTCAGGCTCTTTAAGCCTCACCTAGCAAGGTCACTGAATTTGCTTTGGGCCATAAATAATTAGTCAAGTGACTTTTTCATGTCTCTTTCCATTAGACTCATGAGAAAACTAAATGTTTCTGTTCACCCTCTCTTCCGTGAGCTGGTGGCACAGCAGCAGAACAAATGAGGAAATGTAAGTGTGACTTTTTCCATTTTAGTTTTCTCCAGCAAGTAGAGCATTTATCTCTCTCTCCTCCTCAGGGTAGAATAGGAAACAAATGTGTACTAGGGTAAATGACTCACGATAGCAAGGGAGTAATATAAACACCTATCTCCATTCCAATGGCTGCTCCAGCCCTTTTTTTATCAGCTAGATGAGCAGGGCAAATGAGGGAAGATATGGAAGAGTCACCTCTGAAACTGCCACTAGCATTCCGCAAGGATTCCCTCCCAAAAGAGATGAACTGAAGGAAATCAGAGGCCCTTTCAGGGCAATCTTCCACTGCATGGATTCTTCTGTCCCCATATCTCTATAGAAGGATGGCACCACAGCCAATATGACTCGTGATTTTATGAGATAAAATGATATGTGCAAGACAAAGATCAATCTCTCTTCTTTTCACATACACCTGACTGGATTCTCCACAATGTTATCAATGCCAGCAGTTTCACCTTTAATACTAAATAGAGACAATCCAGATTAAAGCTTCTGGTTTCCAACTTATTATAAACAAGGCATGAAACTAGATCATTTTATAGCTTTTGCGTTGCAGAGCTTTTGTGGGAGTTCAGCATGAGGAAACAAGGAAAGCTATAACCTTGATTTATGTGTACTGGCAAGTTTCCCAGCACAGTAGCAGAAACAGCACAGGCTGAAACTTCAGACCTGGAACTATGCAAGGAGCCTCACCTGGGGAAAGGAGAAAAAAAAAGAACAAAGGAAAGGAAGACAACTTACCTTAGCAAAGTTAAGGAAAAGATGACTAATTTGCTTTGTCAGTGACCAAGCTATGAGAAAGTCACACTCAGTGAAAGACCTTTTAGTTCTTAGGATGTTAAATTATTTTAATAACAGTAGACATTTAGTTTGCCTGAAATCCTTCAGCTAAGCTCCTAAGGAAAAATTCAATAAGAGAAAACAATTATATTGATTTTTTTTTTCCATCTTTACAGCTGTGGCTATAAATACAACTGTTAAATATTTGCTAGTTTGTTTGTGGTATGTCTTTACTTTCAAATATGAACTCAAAGCTTTAGCCTCAGAATACAGGTGCTTAAAGTGTCTAAATAATATAGGACAAATGAAGCTCATTTCCAGGTTTGTGCCCAGAAGATTCATGCTAGAAGACCAGAAAATTTCATCATTGAGATGTTGCCAGATAAAATGGCAATCTGCCTACTACACTGGCTTTTGGTACTAGAGCACAGTTAAGTTTGTGTTGCAAAGTACAACGGAAAACTAAATCTTCTCCTCCATTTTTTAATGCAGTAAGGCCTTTTAGAAAGAAGAGCTTCTTTTTACAATAGCATCCAAGTTTTGGGAACATGATTTCATTCCACACTAAAAAGAGAGCAAGGCTTCGAAAAACTACCCCTCTGCCAGAGCACAAAAGTCTGCCCCTCACTGAAGAGAGGACTCTTATAAGAAATAACAAACTCAGCTATATATCCCTCTTCTGACTGAGGAATCAAATTCAAAGTTGTGCCTCCTAAATCCAAGGAAAGCAATCAAGCTATCAGCTATGAGAGGCTGAACTAGGCTGTTGTTTCTCCTTATGCTACACATTTCAAGGTAGGGTGGTGATGGCTGGTGGTAGAACTGGATGGGAAAGTCATGCATACTTTTATTATTTGATGTAGAGACAAACAGTTTTTCTGTATAATGAGGAAGATGCATTGCTCTGATCATCAAAAAGAGCTAAACAACAATGATAATACACTGGAAAAACTTGTGCAAGAAATATGTACTGCATTTATTTTTTTGTTAGATTTAATAATATTCAAGACTTGTACCATTTGCCTTAATGCAGGCCAAAGCAGAAGTCTTGTGAATGTAAACGTATGTCAGTGCTTTACAAAAATTGTAACTCAAAGTAATAAATACATAATACATAAATCCAAGAAGAAACTCTAGTAAAATATATCAACCTTTATTATCTTCCTCACTACTATTTTGCAATCTATGTATTCCTAATTGTGGTCCTGAACAAATGTGTGTTAGCATTTGGAAAATATACATGAAGTACTTACTTGTGTTATTAGTGTGGCATTACAAAACAGTTTATTTAATCACAGACAGAAAGTAAATGTGCATCCTTTCCCAAAATAGTAACATTTTTCCCTATTACTGAATCAGTCAAGCATGATTTAACTATGTTTGTAATCCCTCCCCTTTTCTTCCTGCCCATTCACTGCCTTCAAAGGAAAATAGTACAACATTAACTCGGACCTTTAAGTAAAGAGCGCGTTTGCAGATCTGATATTCAGAAAACTTATCTCCCCCAGCTTCAAAAAGTGTTCTTCAAAGCTTGCTGGAAAGGCCTGATAAGAAAAATGCAGTTTTTATTTTCAAGAAGAAAGCATTTCCTTCCTTCCTACTATTTTGAGGGTCAGGCAAAACTAACAAAATGAAGTTTGCAAGGAAGGATTCTCATAGAAAGGATACTATTTTCTGCCAGGAAGAACATATGGCTACACACCTCTAAATAGTATCTGTGCTTGGGTCCCGCAGACAGGATTTGCTCTTGTCCTGAACTACACCCTGATCTGTTCTAGGGCACAGTGAGGGAACGTCACACCGGCAGCAGTTGTTCCCAGCAGCACAGACGTGATGCCACCTGTTACACTGCTACACGTATTAAAGCCTGCTCTGGTTTACCTTCACACATTCTTCAATACAGTGTGAAACACATGGACAGATATCTGTGTCTCAACACTGTCCACAGATGTTTTAAATGACAGGGGCCTCTGGATTTTAATTACTGTGGAAAAGGCAAACATTTCCAGTTCAATTCTTTACTACACGCATTGCTGTAAAAAATACAGCATTTGAAGGAATATAGGTCTCACATCCCTTTGGGAAGTAACACACCGATGCTCAGGTCTTAAAAGAAATGCAGGTGAACCCAGACGAGGGCAGAAACAGAGTACGGGAGATTGCCACAGACGCTCCGCATCAGTAGTGCAATCCAAAATATTGCTGAAGTATTACAAAGCATCTTAAGTTAGCAGACCAAGTAAGAGAGCTACTGTAAATTATTCTTGTCCACATACCCAATTGTTACTGTTTCTGTATCAGCCTTTAACACAATTCAAAAATCACTAAATAATAACATAATCTTTGTAAATGCAAATTGTTGCTTACCTTAAAAACACATAAACACCCCACTATACCTGTTTCAAAACAGTAATTATTTTCATGTAATTAGTGTCTCCACCACATATTGCAAAGAAGTTGCTAAGGATGAGAAATCAGTTTCTATGCAAACAGCAGCAGTTATCTTGGTTACGCAACTCTTCTACGGGCAGACTGATCTCCAGAACTACAAATGGTATCATGAAGTCTTGGCACGATATTTTTGGCTCTTCATTTAGGTTCAACACTGTTTAAGACTGAATGTCAATATGCCCCTGAAAATGGAGCATGGTAAAGTCATGATAGCCATGGCCTGACAGAGCAGAGCACAAGAACAAAGTGAACTGAGTCACAGCAGTTGAGGATAGGAAGAGCCAAGAGGCAGGAATCGTTGGGCTCCGTTCCCTGCGATCCCTCTTGCTGCTCTCTAAGCCTAATTATCAATTGTGAAACCACAGACCTGCACCCTACGACCATGTAAGCTCCATTCCAGACACTTTAAAAATTCCACAGCTGTTCACAGGATACTTACCACATGTAGCCTTACGTGAAGAACTGTTGTACAAGGCCTACAGCACATTCCCAAAAGGTTACTCTTAAAGCAGATGCAGAGCCAGGAGCAAAGAGAAACCAGACCTTTTATGATCCCAGGCAGCACCTCAATTACAAGGCTATCCTTCCTTGCGACTGCAACAAGCTTCTTTTGAAGCATACTTTATGACATACCTGCACACTTTTTGCAGTGAAACTAAATGGCAATCGGCAGAGATATTTGTTAGTAATTACTCAACCATTTTAACCACCTGTCACAATTCTGCTGCAAGAGTCGAAGGTGCATTTTAATATAAAAACCTGTAATAAACATGAAATTAGCTTTCATTACTTTGACTTAGGATGTCTATCAAAATGAAACTTTTACATTTACAGAAAGCGTCTACCAAATTAACTGTGACATAGTGGTTTTTTGACCTGCCATACACGTAAGTGTCCAGGAGCAAGTATACAACTCAGCCGCTTGACTCTGCTTATTTCAGCTACAAAAGACAAAGTAAGCATACAAATGAAAAACCTGAGTTTTTATCTCCTGCAGAGCTTAATAACTTTTACACACACTAATACAGACAATAAAGTCAGGATTTGACATATCTGGTGTGTCACCCCTATCGATTGGTAGCATATAGGTAAGAACAATGCTTAGGACAGCAGAGTAAGACTCAAAAGTTTGCTTTAATTTTGGATTTTGTCTCTGAAAGTGAGTGAATATAATGCAAAGCTATTCACCAAGCAACAACCCCCTTGGAAGGGTCAAGCCATCTGCTGAACACGAACCAGAGTTCAAGCATACAGCGAAACACAAAAGTCAGCAGGTAGCTGTGGTTGCTCTCCCTCACTAAGCAGCACACCGCAACACAATCTGCAACAAACGATTCCCCGCTCTGTGGTCTGAACAGAGCCTTTGCGCCCTGAACTTCTAGTGTTTTATCCAAATTGGTTAAGGGGGTGATTCTTTTGTTTCTGTAGCTACCCACAAAGAAAAGAATTCAAATATAAATGGTACCGCTTAGTCATGACAGTGCACACTTCAGCTCTTCATTTTTTATTAAACACAATTATCAGGCACTTGGTTCAGCTAGAAGTGTTTTAACGCTCCAGGTTTAGAAGCATTGGCAAGGCGAAAATGATCATGTAACGTGATCGTCAGGCTGGAGAGTTGGGCAGAGAGGAACCTGATGAAATTCAGTAAGGGCAAGTGCAGGATCCTGCACCTGGGGAGGAACAACCCCATGCATCAGTACAGGCTTCGGGCGGACCTGCTGCAGAGCAGCTCTGTGGAGAGGGACCTGCGTGTCCTGGTGGACGACAGATTGACCATAAGCCAGCAGTGTGCCCTGGTTGCCAAGAAGGCCAATGGCATCCTGGGGTGCATTAGGAGGAGTGTGGCCAGTAGGTCGAGGGAGGTTCTTCTTCCCCTCTACACTGCCCTAATGAGGCCCCATCTGGAGTACTCTGTCCAGTTCTGGGCTCCCCACTTCAAGAAAGATGAGGAGCTACTGGAGAAAGTCCAGCGGAGGAGTACAAAAATGATGAGGGGACTGGAGCATCTGTCCTATGAGGAAAGGCTGAGGGAGCTGGGCTTGTTTAGCCTGAAGAAGAGAAGGCTGAGAGGGGACCTTATAAGTGCCTATAAATATCTTAAGGGTGGGTGTTAGGAGGATGGGGTCAGACTCTTTTCAGTGGTGCCCAGCGAGAGGACAAGGGGCAACAGGCACAAACTGAAGCAGAGGAAGTTCTGTCTGAACATGAGGAGGAACTTCTTCACCCTGAGGGTGATGGAGCCCTGGAGCAGGCTGCCCAGAGGGGCTGTGGAGTCTCCTTCTCTGGAGATATTCAAGACCCTCCTGGACAAGCTCCTGAGCAACCTGCTGTAGGTGATCCTCCTTCGGCAGGGGCTGGGACTAGATGACCCACAGAGGACCCTTCCAACCCCTGCGATTCTGTGATTCTGTGATTTTTCTCATTAATTCCTAAGTCTCCCCTTCTTTTCTCCCTCCTCCATCACTCAATCACCTTACTACTACTTTTCATATCCTTATTTATAAGCACATTCCCACTGCTTCTGATGACTGTAAAAGCCTTATATATATATCTATTTCTGGAAAGCATATATGGATCCAAAACACATTAAAGACCATGCGAGCAGTGACAGATATCACATTAAGATAAGGTCCCATGACATCTGCTAACTTACGACTCAGCATGTGAAACCATCACTAAAATAAAGGAAAGATGACATGCAAACACAGAAAAGCATCTAAATACTTCACAGGTCACACACAGAAATTGCAGCATCTACGAAGTGGAAACCTGCTTAAAATATGTGCAATGGCACCCACAGATTTAGATAGCTTTTGTGAAAAAAGCCTGATAGTTTTTAGTTATGCAGGTATAGCTTCTATTTTTCACCTATAAAAACTGATTCATATTTTATTGCTGAAACTGCCAAAAATACTGCAGGCAAGCTAGTCTTCACAGAGAAAAAAGACTCTTACTGATATGCAAAAACAGGTTAAAAAGGAAGAAAGGTTATTCTAGAACTCTGCAGAAGACAGGAAAGAAAATGCAATGACAAAGAATTCCGCATTGAAAAGCAAGTTGTGTACTTGACTAAAATAGTTCTGTATTCAGAAAGCTATTAAGGCTTACATATGTACTGCGCTCATGTTCTTGTCAGAGGGGACAGAAGAATTCAAGTGAATGTAGTGATCACACATTTAAAATGTTTACTCTGACATGTTATGGAGCAGTAGTCATTAGAGCATACACACGGAAACTGAACACTGAACACAAAAGAAGCCCAGCTTGCTAAATACTTCCAGATACTGTTGTCTAGAGAGGTTAAAGATATTACAAGATCAGGTGGCAAGAACAAGAGCAATTGGATTTAACACCAGGTTATGTAATGACCTATTTATAGGCACAATTCCATTAGGGAATAGGTGTTCCTATCATAATATAGTTTGTAGCTTTTGCTTATGAAATTATTTTTCCACAGTTTTCTGTATAGATAATACAAGAAAATTTAAATCTCTAAACATTAATTACTTCTAATACTTTTAAACTAACAAAGCATGAAGAATGGTATTTCTTGCATGAAGTAGACACACACACCCCCAACCCCCCAAAAAAACCCCAAAAGCAGTTGGCTGAAGTGGAATAGACCCTGAGACACTAAGTTCTAAAATATGATTACTCAGGAAATAGTGGAACCCGCGTGCTTAGGACTAGCTTAGAGGAAGGAAGCAAACTCAGTTTCAGCTTTAGTCTCCTAAAACTACTAATGAATAATCTTGGACCAGGGCCTCTCAGATCTGAAGTGCAACGATACATTAACAACACGGGCAGATCTCCCCTTCACACAAAAGCAAGATCAGAGAAGGTGACCTATCACCACAACAAAAAAAGACACCACTTTCAAACCTCAGTTTTTCCATGGCCTATATAAGTCCTTTAAAAAAAAAAAAAAAAAAACAGAGAAAGAGACAGAG
>Ga0065711_1048256_pt1 | contig 11909 bp, 11 predicted proteins | sample Hoacrofraction12_FD_59098 | JGI IMG/M metagenome (GOLD analysis project Ga0065711, IMG submission 59098) | Hoatzin crop microbial communities from Cojedes, Venezuela - Epithelial fraction 12 v2 (version 2) | ecosystem: Host-associated > Birds > Digestive system > Esophagus > Crop | place... | reverse complement strand
ATGTTTACAAATATCTGCAGGGTGGGGGTCAGGAGGACGGGGCCAGACTCTGTTCAGTGGTGCCCAGTGACAGGACAAGGGGCAATGGGCACAAACTGAAGCAGAGGAAGTTCCAGCTGAACAGGAGGAAGAACTTCTTCCCTCTGCGGGTGACGGAGCCCTGGCCCAGGCTGCCCGGGGAGGCTGTGGAGTCTCCTTCTCTGGAGATATTCCAGACCCGCCTGGATGCGGTGCTGTGCAGCCTGCTCTGGGTGACCCACAGAGGGCCCTGCCAACCCCTACTATCCTGTGATTCTGTATGATTCTGTGAGTTTCTCCAGCGATCCAGCCCACTGCACAGGACCCACCTCGAAGTAAAACCCGCAGCACGCATTAGCAGTGGTAGCAGTACCAGCCCCTGAAAACTCAGAGTTCAACCCGGTGGCAGTGTTTAATCAAGAAAGTGCTTTTACCTCCCTTACCGCATTGCAAACCCATCACACCTGGTCAGAGAGCCTTTTGGTTTGTGCTGTTCGGCCAAGATTTTCCTCTGATTTATTAAAGCAGCTTCCCCTATTACCAAAGCACTGGAACAGAAACACCCATCAAAGGTTTAAGAGCCTAAATGGGTGTTAATTAGCCCAGCAGGGAAGGCAGAGTTTCAATGAGGTTTATCCTTAAACTACTATTAAGTTTGACAATGTAAAGAGATAAATTTGGTACTTAATTCAAGCCTCGCCTAATCAAATAGATTATGGTTGTTACGCGTATCTAAAATGTAAATAATCTTTAACTTCGGGGGGTTTGTTTTATGGAACAGTATCGTATTGATACTTGCGACAGAGCCCTGCTGTCCCCTCTCTCACCCCCGTCGCACAGCATCCACTGCCGAATCCTGCTCTAAACCGTTCTGCTTTAAAGGGATTTGGGAGAGGGTGGGATGGAGCAGAGCAGAGGAGGAAGGCAAGGGCCAGCATAGCCTTTCGGTGCTGATCAGCTGCTCGTGGGGTGCAGCCAAAACGCCTGCAGAGCCGGGAAGGGACCTTCACCCCGGCGATGGCTGGGGCAGGTGAAGTCCCCTTGAGCACGGAAGGTTTATTTTGTCCAGGGTGCTTTGTACTTGTCGGAGGTGCAGGGAGCGTTATATCTTTTGCTAAGCGCTGCATTGATCCTGGTGTTTAAAACGTGGAGGCTCAAGCTCTAACAGAGCTTTCAGAGAGGCAGGAAGCATCAGTTAGCAGGGGCATCCACTTCCAAGTAGCCTGAGCCTGGTCAGAAGGGACATGCCAGGCCTTCGTGCTGCCTGGTGGGATATTCGGGTAGGAGGGATCCCAGGCCACATCCCCACGGGGGATTTTGTCTCCTGTTGTCCCTGGGCACAAGTGTCCTGAGCTCTGGTTTGCACGAGGCTACAGCTCAGCACCATCTACACTGCATTAGTTTGGCTTCAGTGGGGCAATACTCAGGGTATTTTTAAGGAAAACCCCATTTTAAAGTGGTTTTTTTTTAAAAAAAAAGAAGAAGAAAAAACAGCTGCTTAAACCCAGATGAGCCTTTTCAAAGAGTCCCTTTCTATCTCAAAACTCTGCATAAGGGCCACACCTCTGTCTAGCCCGCAATGAAATTCTCATCGTTATCATTGTGCTGGGGAAGAAAAGCCACTTTTCTAAAGCTCTATTCCTTTTCTTTTTCTTTTCCTCCTCTTTCTTCCCTTGTGTTAATCTAACCACTTTGCCCAGGAAAAGAAAAAATAAAAAAGGGCAGCTGGGAATTTACATGCAGCAGGATTTTCGCTGGGACTTTTAGATATTTCCAATACCTCAAGGAATAAAGAAAATCATATAGATTACGGATTTCGAAACCAGCATGTGCACTCTGTGTGCGCATGTACGGGCACTGAGATATCAGCCACGCACACAGAAAAAGAGTGCACAACAAATTTATCTTTACAACTCTTAAATTATCTTTCAGTTGACACTTATTAACCTCCTGCCAAACTCATTATCTACGTGAATAAAACCCAAGCCATCAAACAGCAATGGCTCATAAGGCTGCTGCCCATGTTTGGGGAAAATGTGATTGTGAACAGGCAAGCTGGAACAAGGCTTTTTGTATTATTTTATTTTATTTCACTCTGAAAAGCTAAATCCTAGACCTTGCTGCAAGGGGCTCCCGGCACGATGCAAGCAGAGAGTGCAACCGGCCAAATTAACATACAGAGAGCTGTGAAATCCAGGCAGAGGAAATACATTCGGCTCTGATTCACCATTTTACGTCTCAGAGCAAGGAGTTCTTCCCGCTCTTCCAGGCTGTGGCGGTTGCTGTGTGTTTCCTAGGGCCAGTGCGTGACATTTAGAGATCAGGAGTGGAGGGGATTTTGCTTGCTAACAAGGAGGAAAATTTGGGTCTGGGATTTGCGGTCTCGGGGAAGAGGGAATATCTGTTACTTTGTAAATATCTACTCATTTATCAGTGGAAGTAGGCATTTCCTTCGGCCAAATAGCACAGCCTCAAGGGTTTAACTCCCGAGTCCGGACTAGCATTTTGCATCCTGCTCTGACAGTAACCTTCTGGGTGACTTTGGGGGGAAAAAACCATTACAGACACATTTCAATAGAGTTCCCACTAAGGGCACAACAAGCACTAATGCCTATAAAGACCAGGAGATGGAGAATATTTAAAGGAAAGAGAAGGGGATTTGCATACCCACCCTTCTGGAGAGGCAACCCCCCCACGCTCAGCAGCTGCTTGTTGAGCTCTGGCATTTGATGGCTCCAAATTAATCGAATAAACAAGGCATCTCTGCGCAAAGAGCAATTAGAGGCAGCCGAGTCCTGCTCCTTTCCCCAGCTGCCTCTGTGACAGGTTAAAAAACCCTTCCCTGCGTCAGTGCCTTTCCCGGTAGCTTTTGGAGCCTGCTAAGCACGGCTGGGGCTGACAGCCAGGGTGAGATTTCCCCTGGTAAGGCAGCGGCCAATTAACCCGATGAAAAGAAGGGAGACGGAGCAGACAGGGCTTCTGCAGGGGCAGGCAGGGCCTTTCAAGTGAGGGAGAGGAGCAGGCAGAAAGAAGCAGAGAATTCTGGGGTCCCCAAACCCTCACTTTATCTGGGCTAGTTGTTTATATGATCCTTTTCCCCAAATATCCCTACGGAGAGCAGTATGTAGTACTCCTGTCCTTGGGTTTCCTATTCATGGTTGTCCGAGCACTCGCCCTTCCCTGAGATATATATGCATGTCCCAGCTGGAATCTCCAGACGGGAGACCCTGTGGCTGTTTGAAACACGTAAAAACATCACTGCGTACGTGAGATCGGTATTATACCAGTGTCCATCATCACATATTGCACATACTTGGATGTGACGGACACGGCAGTCATCTCCACAAGCATCGCAGGTGAGCTGGGTGCCTGTAGCAGGGGACACGTGCTGCCTGCAGGCAGCAAAAGGAGAGGAGCAGGGAACGGGAGCGTGGTCATCCCCACGGACCAAGGTAAAATGCTCTGGCGTGTGCAGGGCTGAGCGGACGAACGGTGACACATCAGCTCATCGCAGCTGGTCTGTGCGCAAGCTGCGTTTGCAGCATAATTGCATGTAGCGAATCCACACGACTGACTGTGTCCCCACACGCCATCTGGCACGCGCATGTCTGAGCCGTGTAGCTAATGTGTTTCATCTGTGAACTGAAAACGCTGTGCCTCTTCTGCGAGGTCAGTTAATGAAGCGATGCTAGAGGTGGGAGGGAGAAGCCATCCCGATGCCAAATCCCCATGCGTTTCCCTTCGTGACTTACGAAAACTTGCTCAGAGCGTCTGCAAAGCCAGATGAAAATCAAGCCCCTTCTCAAGCAACCAGCTTTCAGGCTTCGTGGATTTCCCCTCATTAGGCTCGAAATTACTTCCTTCATTTTCCCCCCTGTTACTCCTGGAGTTGTCTCAAGCCTCAGGGCTGCAGGCATGCGCAGGGCTAATCCTTTGCGAGCTCTGCTGTCTGGTGGACTTCAGAGACACGCGATAGACTCCAGCGCTCGGGCAGGCTGAGGCACCATCCATCACATCCACTTGAGACAGCTGTCAGCAAAGCTAATCATCTTCTCCCCAAGTGATCTTCCCCCGAAGTCTGCCTGCCTCTGGGAAAGGCTGGGCCTTCCTCAGTGCCACCGAAGGGAATCGAGACAATTGCTGAGAGTGGAGGGAGCCCAGTGGGAGGAGTGGGGCCGAGCTGAGCCCTTGCTTCTGCCTGTGCCACCCTCCCACCCAAGCAGCAGCTGGCAGGACCACAGCTCACTGCTGCTGTGCCTCCAGGAATTGGGGTATTCGCTGGTGGGGTGAGCCCCTGCCCATGTACCGTGCCCAAGCACAGAAGTCAGCAGAGATTCGTAGAATCACAGAATGGTTTGGGTTGGAAGGGACCTTTAAAGGCCATCCAGTCCACCCACCCTGCAGTAAGCAGGGACATCTTCAACTGCATCAGATTGCTCAGAGCTTTGTCGAACCTGGCCTTGAATGTTTCCAGGGAGGGGGCATCAACCACCTCTCTGGGCAACCTGTGCCAGGGTTTCACCACCCTCATTGTAAAACATTTTTTGCTTATATCCAGTGGAAGTCTCCCCTCTTTTAGTTTAAAACCATTACCCCTTGCCTGATTGCAACAGGCTAAAAAGCCTGTCCCCGTCTGTCTTATAAGCCCCCTTGCAGTATTGAAAGGCCTCAGTAAGGTCTTCCCAGAGCCGACTATTCTCCAGGCTGAACAGCCCCAGCTCTCTCAGCCTGTCCTCACAGGAGAGGTGTTCCAGCCCTCAGATCATTTTTGTGGGCCTCCACAGCAGGAATCCTCCACAGGATTCATGCCCACAGGGGCAACAGTCACAACCAATGTCAGTTTAAGATGTTAAAAGTAGCCCTGTTCTCCCCTCCGAGGCTGGGAGCACCATAAATAATAGAGTAACGCTGTCCCCTGCCATAGGAGAAACCTGCAGGTTGAAGTCCGGGCTATTCTCATATCCAGCAGCCTCAGTGAAGAGCTGCCTGTCACACTATCACACATAGGTTTGGTCGTGCAGGGTGTTCCCCAGGGACAGTCTCCCGTTGCTGAAGCCTTGGGGACTGTGGCCAGCTGAGCCACAAGCGTTTTGTGCCTCCTCAGTTCCCCTTTGTAGCACACCCGATTCTGCGCCGTCAGGCACGGTGGCCTCCCAGTTGGGACAGGCAGAGGAAACCAGTGGCTCTGGCTCTTGAGCAGCACATCTCTCTGGGGGATGTTTCAGGGTATCCAGGAGCTGGGAAGTGCCTGGGACTGGTCAGCATTGTCCCAAAGAGCCCAGCAGTGCCAGGAAGGGGAGGCTGGCATGGGAAGGGGACACTGGAAGCAATGCTTCTGTTCAAACCAGTGGCGTAGGGCACTCGCTGACCCATGCCCTGCCTTCCCAGAAGCACCCCCGCTTCCACTCAAGCAGAGGAGGGATCTGCCCTGAGCTGAACTCCCCGCTGGAGACAGATGAGAGATTGCAGCGTGTTTAATTCATGGGCCCGTGTTTCTATTTCTGGTTGCTCTCAGGCCTTGCTGTGCTAGGGAGGCACCTCTCAGGCACTATTTTCCTTCTCCTTTGCGTGATTCTCTCCTGGCAGCTCGTGCCAAGTGCAGGCCTGTTCTTCAGGCTCAGGGTGATACGGGGCCACAGAAACAGAGACAAGGACAGGGTCCTGCTGGAAAGGGACTTTCGGATGCAGAGGGACCACAGCTCCAGGGAGGGCTGCATGGCCCCACCGCAGACCTGTCTGAGTGATTTGTACCTCTCTGCACATCCATCCTGTTGATGCTTTGAGTGCTGGGCACTGATTCCCGTTTTAAAGGCTGGAAAACTGAGACACAGAGGTGTCAAGGTCACACAGGGGCATAAATTTGAGTTCAGGTTCCCCCAAGTGCGAGATAAGGCTGGGGGTGAGCTTTGACAGGTCAAATCCTGTCTTCAGCCTGGGCTCAACCTCATCTGGGTTTGCAGTACCATAAGGGGATGCAGCCACCGCTGCATCCACCCTACCTCCCCAACCCATTCCTCATCCAGAAGATTATTCTCCAGACAGAGCAGCCTGCACAAGGGCAGGTAATTCATGGCTGCAGATGGGCTGTTGCCTCACTGTCTGACCTACGGCACTGCAGTCTCTCCTGCCATTGGCTTCTGCGGGAACTTCCTGGGCCAAGGCAAGCTGCAAGATGTATATATATTTCTCTCTCTTTCTCTCTGCAAGCTGCTTGAGAGCAAAGTCATTGGCATAGCATAAATAGGGAGCACGCTGGGCGTCCGCTGGCTAAGCTGACTCCCCCTCCACCCCCTGCCGTTTCCAATTTGTAGCCCGTATTTTAATTCCCTGCCCCACTGTTCCCTTCCAGCTCTCGTAAAAGAGACTGTCCCGCCCGAGCAGCGGCTGGCAAAGCAGCTGCCATTTGCAGCTAGATAATGATGAAGATACTTCGGTTCTCATTGGGGTTCCAACCGCAGGAGCCTGACGCTGCTGGCACCAAAGGACAAAGTTGCTTCTCCTGCTTTTATCCTTTTTTTATTTCCCCTCTCCTTTACTGCGGGATTATTTTCATTTATTTATTTTTACATATAAACTTTGAATACTGTTCTGTTAGGGATGGAGGAAGGGAAACGTCTGCAAAGTAGAAACTGCACCAGAACTGCTCGTAAAGCATCCTCCTGCCTCCTGGGGTGGTGGTAAGCAGGGGAAGATCCAGGCCTGATTTAAGAGCGGAAGAGTGCTGTGGCATCCTTCCTCCCCAGCACGTGGTACAGAATTTGTGCCGAGAGGCAAGCCTCGTCTCACGGGCAGTTTTGAAGTGCTCAGTGGATTGTTTTTGCAGGCAGAAGTCTGGGAGGGGAGAGAGGGAAGAAAAGGCAGACGTCACAAAAATAAGGACAGCCATGTGTTGGGAACGCGGGGATGGAGCATCCTTTGCCCTCCAGCTCCCTCCACTTTGTTTCAGCCATATTACAAGAACCAGATCTCCCACACCACGGCTGTGCCACCCTGCTCCCCATGAATGTGAGGGGCAAAGCAAGGGGGAAACCTGCAGATTAGTGAACACTAAAAGTCCAGATGAGACCACTAAGGAGGAGCAGTCCTTCCCACAGCTCCTGGAGAAGCAAGATAACTCGCTTTTCTTGTGTGGTCGACAGAAGGTAGCTGGTCCAGTGAATCCTTAGCTGAGGGAACAGAAAAATGCAGTGCTCAGCTGCCTGCAGTTTTGCTCTGTCCTCTGGGAGGGGAAGCAAGACACGAAAGGCAAAGGGATCTGGCCGGGATGGTTCAACAGTGTCAGACTACAGACAAATATTTTCCTGGTTTCCGTCTCGGCTCCTCTAGACTATCTTTGCCTGAGACAGATGGACAGGCAGCAGTGGGTACTCTCTCTTTTTCTTTCTTATTCTGCTGGCTCATGAGTAAATTCAATAAAACAGTGGGAGATTTGTTAGGATTAAGGTCAAATAAAAAGCGAAAAGGCGATTGGATTTATCTTATGATTGATTATAGAAAGAGCAGATATTTATTAACAGCCAACAGGATAACTGTCAAAATGATTCTATATCAACAACAAAAACCAGAAGATGAGTCAAATGTTTTCAGTGTTGTGGGAACAAGATTAAACCAAATACAATTGATGCAGCAAATAAAGATGCCAATATTAACAGCTGCTATATAATTTCAGCTGGTCAATCTCATCTCTATTTAATTATATATATAAATGTATATATGCATTCTGGGTTTTTTTCTCTTGTTAAGGAGTCTCTGCCAATTGAATATGTTGTCGGTGCCTTGGGTCAGGAGTTGAGTCAACTTGTCTGTGCAGCATCTGATACATGTCAAAGGCACGGAGCAGCAAAGAGTCCCCAGTGTCACAGGGAGGGAGACCTGCTTCTGCTCTGGGTGCTGCCATGTGACCTTGGGCCAAGGACTTACCTGCTTCTTGACTCAGCTTTCCTGCCTGTTTCTTTGCTTTTAAAACAGCTCTTTGAAATTCCTGGATGAAACAGCAGTTGGAGGATCCCAGGAAGCCTTGGGTCGTGCTGCCTCCTGCACCCACAATCACCCATCCCCAGCCACTGCTGCCCCAGAGCTATTTTCCCTCTGCCAGCCCCAGCAAAGCACATCCGTGGCGGCAGGGGCTGCCGCACAGGGTGCTGAGCCTGCTGTGCCTTGGACCACCCAGCTCTCCCTCCCCCAGGCTATTCCCACCCTCCTCCATCCATCTGCAAGTGGCTTTCTATTAGTACAGAGCCATTAAAATTCAAGGTCGGATTTGATTCTATATTGATCATCACCAGGCAAATTAAAGACATCTTTCTTCTCTTCTTCTTGTGTTACAGTGCCAAGAGGCATCCCGCTGTTCGCTTTTACAGGCTGCTGCTGCTGCCTCAGTGTCTCCTTGGATGGGAGCTGCTCCAGCCACAGAGGTTTCATGTTTCCTATTAAAGAGAGATGCTCCAGGTTTTAAAAAAGCAAAAGTGATTGTAAGTTTGGAAACTGTTTAACTGGTGGTTAAGCGGAGGTCTGAGCTGTAGCTGAAGTCCAGCCTTATTGCCTGTATCCCTATTAGAAAGGATTAGGAAAGGATCAGGCATGTGACAACTTTGTCCTGTGCAGAGGGTTTGGCTTTTCCCAAACACAGTGTGGACACCTTGAGACTAAGCTTTTACCTTTCCCCCTCCCCATTCAGCCTAAGATGCAGAGGTAAACACCCCCCGCTTCCTTCCCCGTGGTTCAGCACCTGCAGATCTCAACCCCCAACACATGCAGGAGATCTCAGTTCTGGGCATCGTTATTTGCAGGACTGGAGCACACCAAAGCCAGGCCTGCAACTGGGATCTGCTACCCCAGGCTGTGTAGACACAGCAACTGACTGTTCCCTGGCCCGAATCAAGCCCACACCACTGCCTGATGTTAAGGGTGTTCAGCTGACGGGTCTCATCTCTGCTCCCCACTTTGATTGCTCTACCAGCCTGTGTCCTCCCTGTATGCCCACACTGCCCTGTCACTGCTTTCAAAGATCCCCTTCTCCCCTAGCTGAGCTCCAGACGACTGATGCCAGTTTTGACCTTACGGGGAGCGGTTGGAGGGGACTCCTGATGCCAATGTGAGATCAGAGAGAAAGTCTTTGACAAGGCCCTTTCTAAAGCACCCAGGACAGCATCTTCCAAATTATTTCTGTTTATACTCTTCCAGTGACTCATTCGTTGATGTTCTGTCCTGTAGGTTACTCTAAAAACAGGAATAATTACACTGCTAATTATAATTTGAATTATTCATTTTGTCCCCCTCTTCCTTTCTTCTGGAAGAGAGAGATGCATTGTCAGTTGTGGCTGTCTTTGTACGGCGTGATTAGATGCTCTCTGTGCAGTGACAGGAGAGATCTCATCAAAATCTGCTTCCAAAAATGGAACCAGGATGAAGAATTTCACAGGTTTCAACAAATTAAAAACCTCTCCCCTTCAGAGACATAAATATGCACCTACATCTGCACATGGATACGCACATATGCACACACGCACCTTAACCAAGCAAGAAAACACATTCACCCCCACCATCAAAATAAAACCTTTTCCTCAGCTGAGGGAGAAGGCAGTCTCTAACAGGATTGTGAGTGTGTGGCACATGTGCTTGTGTGTGTTTTCCTAATTATCTCTTTTCAAATAAGATTAAACATCCTTCGAAGCTGGACATCTTTCCAATAGGTGAATGAACTCCAGGGCTGACGGCAACATGAAAAATTCTCCCTGTCACAGGCAGACAAACAAATTGTGGGGTTTTTTTTCCTTAGGAAAAACATTGCAGTGAAATTACTGTTCTCTTGTTGTCGCTAGAAACCCAGCTGAAGGGAGCCCAGCTTTCTTTTCACTCAAGCTGGGGCAAATCGGGACAAAGTCCAAAGATGCTTGTGACATGAAGGAGGCATGAAGCTGGTTTAAAGAGTAACTCTGGCATCTGATTCTTGTTACCAGATGGAAGATCTCTAGGTCAGGACCCTGGTTTGGAGTACAGCATGGGCTAAGGATGGAGCTGTTTAGTGGGACAGTCTGGATAGCCTCTGACAGAAGAGGTTCCTGAAAGATGTTCACCTGGAGGATATGTGTTGGGGACGAATCCTGCGTCACTCCTCTTTTCCCTTCTCCAAGCAACTTGGTCACTGGAGGTGGGACACTGGGCAAAGCAGCCCTGAGCCGTGACCCTTCTGTACTCCTCCTTGCTCTGAAAAGCAGTCCTTGTCCAAAGGCCCAGCTGTAGATCCAACACCCCTGAAAAACCGAATGCTCCTTTGCTACCCCCACTGAGCAAGGCTGAGGCTACTCCTCTTCGCTTGGCTCATCCATCATCACCTTCTGCCCTGTGTTTGCAGCAACGTCCCCTTCTTCTTTCTCCTCTTGCTCCAGGGATGGCAGCGCTTCATGAACAAGGGCGCATTTGTGCAGGGGAGGGATGTGCATCAGCAGCCGCAGCAAAGATCCCCATTCTCTTCACGCATCCTCTCCAAGCATCACCCGAGGATATCCATTAACTTGAACAGGCTTGTTCCTTTATCAAGGATTCCTTAAGAAGATCTCCGCTGCCTGGAAAGCCGTGCAGTGCTTCAGACAATATGTCTGCACTTCACAGCTTTATTTGTTTAACGGGTCTGATAACAGCTCTGCCTATTGCACCAAGAGCTGTCCCACTCAGGCAACAGGTTCGTTCCTTTATCATGCATCAATCTCAACTGATTCCACGCTGGAGGCTCTAGAAAGAAGGTGCGCAGTCAGGTTATTCTTCTTACAACTTTATGTTGATATCACGTCGTTGTTTCACTGTATTTAAATCACTAGAAAAAAAGCACACCATCTCTCTCTCTCTCCCCCATTATCCTTTGCTGAGACAAAGTCTGTGGAACGTGTCAGGGAAAGGATTTATCAAAGCCAACAATCCAATAGTTTTATTTCCTTCTTGTCAGACACAGGGCCCTTATTCAGCTCTTTTATAGGCACCCTGGATTTGCCAGTCTGGATCAAACCCAGTCTCTATCTCCAACAGCAGTCAGTTTTGTTGGCTTCCATGGTAGCACGCAGATTCCCTGCAGCAGGAGCACTGGTGGTAACCCAGCCAGGCAGCAGGCATCCTTCCCACCCTCTGGGAAGATGTAGGTGATGCACTGGAGCAATAAGGTTTATGTCCTTTCCGTAGATTTTAATCCCCATCGATCCGGTGCCTTTGCCTCATGCTATTGTTTACTCCGGAGAAAGGCAAATAAAATCGTGCAAGGTGTGCTAAAAGGCCACTATTCTGATTCAGAAGCAGTTTGTGCAAATATTACACCTGTGTAAATGAAGTTTCAAGACAGCCAACAGGCTCGTGAGGGCGGGGGTTTGATCTTCCCATTAGGACCACTGAATATTTTAACTACCTACATGAATGGCCAAACATTAATTGTTTTAGTTTTGCTTCGCCCTTGGCCCAGATGGGATTCTGAGACGAGGCATCCCACAGGTTAACAGGAAAGCATTACAACACTTTCTTGCCCCAGGGCCCACCTTAAAGCAGCTGCTCTTCAAAACTACAAAATATCTCCTAGCACAAGCAGGGCAACTGGTGTGGCTGACCTGGTTTACAAGCCCTCCTCCACTTCCCTCCTCACCTGCAGCTCCTTCAAGCAGGATGCCAGGGAGGCATTCCCAGGGGATGCAGAGGAGCGGGAACCCTCCCCGTTCAGCTTTCCTGCGCTGACCGAACATCCCCACTGACCGCTCCGACTAATGCTAGGGAGCTTGAGCCAGCAATGCACTGACCCGGGCTTGGGAGGTTGTGGAGTCTCCTTCTCTGGAGATATTCAAGACCCGCCTGGACAAGGTCCTCTACAGCCTACTGTAGGTGACCCTGCTTCGGCAGGAGGGGTGGACTAGATG
>Ga0065711_1012571_pt1 | contig 11909 bp, 7 predicted proteins | sample Hoacrofraction12_FD_59098 | JGI IMG/M metagenome (GOLD analysis project Ga0065711, IMG submission 59098) | Hoatzin crop microbial communities from Cojedes, Venezuela - Epithelial fraction 12 v2 (version 2) | ecosystem: Host-associated > Birds > Digestive system > Esophagus > Crop | place... | reverse complement strand
CATATCATGCTCTGTATTTCTAAGCAGAGTATGAACAATATTGTAGTTTATTCTAGATGCATCTAGGCAAGATTCTGTTGGTCTAAGGCTTAGGTATTTATTTAGAAAAAAGAAATTTTATTTACAAGGACTTCAGGATGTATTCCACTTTATAAAAAGAAGCTAATGTGATTTTGAAAACAAGAGAAAATAACTAATTGTACTACGCATGTAATAAGATTCTTATGACAAAGCATCTGTCTGGTAATACTCTAACCCTGTCGAAGCAGGCATTTTCCGAAATGGATGGTTACATTTTGCTACACTATTTTTACTCAATTCACTAATTACAACTCAGTTCTAATACTGCAAGGATAAGGAATACATATTAGGAGTATGGAAGAATACTCCTGGAATACTATGGAAGAAGAAGAGTAAGGAATACATAAGTTCTACGTATACCTTAACTGTTGCCTTTATGATTCTGTGATTTATTTTTTTATTTTTTTTTTTTATGATTTGTGATTTTGTGTGCTGTGATCACATTCTACCCCACACCCCCTGGTAAGATTTGTTTTTCCGAACATTTAGACAGCTGTTAGATTGCTGCTTTAGTAATGGCCATCTACTGCTATCTACTTAGGTCTTCATATATTATTTCAGTGAAGTGTGGGGTCTTTAGTTTGTGCCTCTGGAGTTTCCTACAGTAATTAATTTCTGCACTGCAAATTTATTTTTAACCATGTCAGGACAAGAAGCAAATTAATGGTGTTGGCTGGTAAACATCTATATTCCATTCTAAGTTGGGTTGTCAGCACCTGCCCTGAGCAGCACCTGCATGCTATTATTCGATATAAAGTGCTACTATTATATTCTATCCTGTTTAAGTAACTCAAAACTATAAACAGTTTTGAAATGTTATGGTAACTTTGATCACCTTGCAATAACTAGAAGTGCTACAAAGCTTTAACAGGTCTTTGAAGAGCAGTAATTAGGTACTATGCACCACTTGTTTATTTTTTATTTAACTTTGATTAGGCTCTAAATGTATAATAAAATTAAATATAAATAAACTGCATTAAAGTAACAAACATGTGACATTGTGAAGCTTAGACTTGAAACACTTAAAAATTCTCTCAACTTTCCCTTAAAGGGAAGGATAGGCAGAATGGGTGCTTTCTAACTAGGAGACGTTAGAGAGGACAGGACTGCAATTGAGGGATGGCTGCTATAACCACCTGCTTTGAATTAAGCCATAGCCTCATCTACCCATTTCAAGGATAATCTCATCTTCAAGATGAATTTTTAGTATATTACATAATATTTGATCCTAAGTACAAATTTATATTGTTCCACTAACCACAACATTCACCCAGCCCTCGTTATTAATGTAATAAGCTTTCATACTTTTTAAAAAAAGTTTTCTAATGTTTGGGATTTTTGTTGGTATTTCATTAATCCACCTGTTCTGAGGGGTTTAGCTTTGTGCATTTTGTTCTGAAATCAGAAATGTCTCCCTGTATATAAACAAAATTTCATGCAAGTGAGCAAGACATTTCTGATATTAATATTTCAACTCAGACTTGAGTGGAAACGTGTATTTTTAATTTTTTTTTCCTAATTTTTTTTGTAATAACAGTAACACATACCAATAGGGGGTTTGGTTCAAAGGTGTTTTTCATTTACGTTTTGGATTTGTTTTTGGTTTAGTAAATATTATTTTTTCAAGGAAAAAAAAATGGAAAATCACTTAAAGGTAGTAAAAGAAATAGGAGTAGTGCTATAGAACTAGTCTTGTGTGTTGCTTATGTCTTCCTTTATTATAATATCAGAAGAATAATTGAAACAATATACATCTGCTGAAGAAGAGCTGATTGAAAACCAAACCTTGCACTCTGTCAGACCTGATCAAATAATAGAACATGACCCGAAGCTGGCCAGAAAATTCTCATCATGATGAATATTATTCTCAAGAGGCTTCTTCTGTAGTTCAAGAAAGTACAACAGACATTATAACATCGTAACTAATGTATCTTTTATGAAGGGAAATTTTCCCAAACATCTTCGTTAGAGACTAAAGCTGCGCTACAGGCCTGTTGTAAAAACTGTAATGAGAAGTCTTCTGTGCTGGGGTTAGGGAACCTGATATTCTGAGTCATCGATGACATCCTAACTCAAAAAAACCTACTAATGCTTACAATTTTGGTAAAAAATTTGCTGGCAAGATTACTAACAAGTAGTTAAGACAATGTTTTTTACCTTCAGGTATTTTCTTGCTCCTGGTCGTTCGAGGAGTAAACTTTAGTTATGCTGTGGGTCACTTGTGTGCATAAAAGTAGAAAATTCAAGTTGTTGATTTGCATTAATAGAGCTCCATTGGATGCAGTTTTGACAGCTATTATGTTTTTCATTCTTTTGAAAAGATCTGCTAACCACTTATCATAACATAACTGAGAGAGGATGTTCAAGGTCTGTAGAACATGATTTAAAGTCTTTGTGAACAGGTGGGTTCAGAAGGCAATTTTGGGTGAGTGGCTGGCTTTTTTCTAAGGTTTGTTTTTACTATTTTTTTTAATCAACATGATTTGACAAGATGAATGCTTGCTTTATGATTGTGTTAAAATCGTTTTTAGCTGCTCAAAATTCTTATGGGAAATCAATTATATCATAGAATGTTCTCTTGGTTAACAGATATAACTAGATCTCATTTTGAAATGTGTGAAATGTTTCAGTCTGAAAACGAAGTAAGTGTATGGTGATAACATATTCAGGTGGCACATTTAGTATCATATTTCATAAAAAGTGCTATTTTGAAATCTACTGCCAGTTTCAAAAGGAGATATAAAGGAATGAGAAAATATATTTGGCACCACACAATTGTATTTAAATACCAAAATATATCTTAAATATGTAAAGACTACAGTTTAAAATCTGTCGTGGGCTCACCTATGTGCGTGAGGAATGATTTTGACTTCTGAAAAGCAACGGCGTAGTAACATTACACTATAGCTGTTAATGATCTGCTTTTTCAGAACAGAAGGTTTTTCTGGCTTTAATTTCAATTTTGATGTAATCCAGTCCTGTCCTTTTCTCACCAGAGGCCTGGCAGAAAGTCTGTGACTTTTTCCCTTGCTTTGCCTCAGCAGGTGTAGCTTTCTGGACTTGCTTCTTCTCATCTTTTGTTCCAGATTCACTTACTCTGATCTTTCTTTGCTGTAGCCCTGACCTAAAATCTAATTGTTAAGAACCTACAAAGGAGGTTGTATTTTATATATTGCTTTATATATTGATGCTTATACATTGATTTAATTTTTTATCTGATAAAATTTATGTAATACTTTTCCATCTGTATCTCTGATTTAATTTTCTCCTGCTGCTCAACTCATTCTTGATGTTCTTCAGACCACGTCAAGCCAGCAAACATAATAGTTTTTTCACGGGTCGGTAACATTTCTAGAGAAGCTTTATGTCTGTATCCCTGGATAAACATGTTTCTTGTACTTGTGACCTAAGTGAGCAACATCAGATCCACAGCCTGCGGGGTGGGTTGGAGTGAAGGGCACGCTCACCGAACCTTGCTGCTCTGGGTCATTCCCAGGTCTGTGCTGTCTTCCCATTGCTCTGTACAACACCAGCTTGCTTCAGTGCTGAGCTCTTTTGTCTGGAATTGAATGTAGTTTGGCAGAGAGTGTTTTATATTGGTTGTAAAGCAACATGTAGTGATAATGACCTACTCAACTGTTACAGAGCTTCTATTTCACATGGTTTTAAGATGGCAATAACTGATCATTCATAATTTATAAAATAGTGTTGAATACTGGTGCTAGTTGTTCAGGTTATATATTGGCTCAGTATTTCTAGATAGGATGACCGAGACATTCATGCTTTCACTATCCCAAATTACATGACACTTCTCCATCATCTTCAATATTTCACACTAACATCAGAAAAGCAAGTGTTTTTCCTAAGTGGTAGCGTGAAGTTTGTAGTTAAGTCAGCAATACAAGAATCCCACAGGTTTTCTAACCCTTAAAACAATGAGGAGAAATCAGTTCAAACTGGGCCAAGTATTCTGTACAGCAGATAGAAAACAAATAAGTTCAATATAAACAGATGACACATCTCTTTGGGTTTTATGGTATATCTGACTCTGAAATAGTTTTGTCTAGTGGCGTGGTCATCCGGTATGCTCAATCCATATGGGGCTGAGTGGGGGGAAACCTGTTTGGTAGTAGAGGGTAAACACAGGCAAACAGAGTGTACATATTTCTGGTATAGGTAACATAAAGATTATCTGCCTTGAAATACCAAATGGTTGATTTAGACAAGTTTTATTTCTGAAGCATGCAGCTTACATATTTTTAGATCTACTGTTTTATCTTTGTGTGAGCAGGAAGAAGATTGTTTATGTCCAGACTACATCTTCCACAAAATCATGTCTCTCTTGATTAATGACTAAAATCTGTAGATGAATTGTTTGAATTTTGTCCTTGAAAACTACAAGAGCAAGGTTGCCAGCAGAAAACAGTATTTCTTTCTGTTAGACATGTTACTTTAAAAAGCTGATCTTCTTCCGTAGTTACTGAAACAATATTTCTTTTGATTTTATTGCCCATTTATGCCTTTTCCTTGAATAAATGTGTCCAGTTCACATTTTTCAAGGAGAAGGCATAAATAGGTGTAGCACTTTCAGTAACACCTACCCAGAGATGTACCAGTCTCATCACCGGACCTTTCATGCGATCACCTCAGCCAGGCAAAGTAATCAAACTAGCTATCAAATCTAATGATTAGAACTCAGGACATAATCTTTCAAAAAACTTCAGATTTATTGAAGAATAAAATCCCTGAAGCTTCAAGCATATTAGAAACTGGTACTGCAACGGTGTGAAATGGATAAAGATCATGTTGCCATTGCTATCCCATAAATTAGTCTAAGGAATAGACCCTTTCTTGCAAGTCGCAGTTAATCAGATTTTTTAACCATTGCATTCTCGATGTACTAAGCTTTTTCAGCATGAGTATAAATCATTCTTCCAATACAAACAGATTTCTATTAAATGTCATGTTCAGAAGAATTGTAATAATCAGTGAAAAAATATGCAACAGAAAAAAACCTGAGAGGGAAATTCACATAACAAATTCATACCAAGGGTGTGTTATGAAATTAGAACACGAAGTAGGAAATATGAAAGTTAACCTGTTCCTCATGATGGGAAAACTAGTACCATGCCAGGGGACCACAATGGAAATGGTAAATATAAATCACTGCATCTCTAACCATTCACATATAAAGACAGCATGTCTGTGTAATTCTGCTGCCACTGTTGTGAAGTAATGCTCTAGGGATGGATTCATTTAGCCTTGTCCTCAGAAAAAAACCCCAGTTATAGGGGGTTTTTATTTTTGGTAAGATTAACAGGCACAGATCAGTTGTTTTTGAAGAGGTAAGACACACTTGAATTTTGCAATTTTGTGGCCTGAAGTTCTTTCTGGATAGAGATATTTCAGAATGCAAGTAGAAGTACTCACCAATTTTGACAAAGAATTAATTTATAGATCTTTACTTAGACTCTGATCTTTTGTCACTGAAATGTCAAGTTAAGAGACTTTTAATTCATCGTATTGAATACATGTAGCAGAAGGAACAAATGCCGGACTTGAAGGGTTCTATCTGCATGTGTGCCTCTGAGAATGGTTCCTGAAAACACTCCTCTGAGTAAAATCGCTGAAACACGAATGCAGTACCTCCTCCTGCTAACTTCAGTTAAGAACTAGTTACAGATATTTTTCAAGATGTATTTGAGTAATCTCATTGCTAACAATTACAGGTAGAAAAATATTTGCCTGTCACTTCCAGTGAGAACACTGTCCCGCATTTCAGACATGACTATATTATATGTAATTCTATATGTGTAATTCATATCTGATAATGAAGGGTCCAGGCAGATTAACACAGATGCTTCTACTGATGCTTTGGTGTCAAATATGACTTAAGTCTTAGACCCAGTACAAGCTACAATTCTTAACCAATGCTCTACTTATAGTATCAATTCCTACCTAAAATCAGTAACAAAGCTCTTAGGTACAAGACTAATGAGCATAATTCATGCACTACTGGACTGAAAATGTGAAGCAAATCTGGCACTTGGGTATTGCAATTAGAGAAAGGAGAAGTTATTACTGTTCTTATAAATGATTTCATCTGACACAAACTTTTACCAAAGTTGTAGCTCTTTCAAAAAGAATTTTAAAATGTCTTAACACTTCTTCTCATGGGTAATGTAGATTGCAATTCTCTTATCTTAATTGTGCATGAGGGCTACCTGCGTGAATAAGCAGGGATGGATGTGCCTGTCAGCTCATTCCCTCCCGTGGAGATGTGCCTGAACCCACAAGGGCTTTTTTGTGTGCTGGTGAGGCAGGACAGAGAGCTGACCTTCCAGCCCTGCCAGGACCACTTGGCTCCCAGCCACACATTAGTGGAGGAAGCCACTGAGTCGGAAGTGCTTACCAGATCTTCTTTTCACTATCTTCAATTAAAAAGGGGCTAGGCAAGTATTTTTAGGGCTTGTTAATGATGATTTCCTTCAAGGCTCCTTATTAAGAGTGAAAGTCTGAGTTTAAATTTTAATAATGTGTCATTTTGAGTTTTAAGTATAAAATGTTGAAGGACAAGCGGGGAAGTTGCCACCCTCACTGTGGGTGAGCTGCTGCGGTGTGAGAGGTCTGTTTTTACATGTGCTACCACAAGTGTCTGGTTTGCCACATCCCCGCTCTCCTCCTCTTGGGCAGTCCTTCCAGAGCCTTCCCGAGACAGCCCCTGTATTCCTTGATCCAAACCACTGCTCGCTCAGTAGGTTGTACAGAACAGCTGTGCCTCCCGATGACTGATCTCTAGCATTCCCAGTGCCACTGTAGCTGGTTCCAGAAACTCCTTTCATCATTACTGTCATCATTAACAACTAATTATCCTCTTAGACACCACTCATTTCTTAAAAATATTCAAGTATATGTTCGAGTGTGTTCAGAACTTCTTAAACCTTTTTTTAGCATATCTGTATATGAGGAGGGAGAGAGAATAGATACCAAAACAACTGATTTCTTTAGGGCTTAAGAACCCAGAACCCTCCCTCCCTAGGTCCGTTTGGGCACCTCTTGCTGCGTGCAGAGGCTGCGAGCAGGCTGTACACACCTGAGAGCCAGAGGCAGGAATTCACTGGTTAATCCCCACAGCAGAGCTGGGACTGACAGGCTGTGAGGAGAAATCCTGGACGCTCACCCCGTCCAGGGAGGCACCAGGAGGATCCTTGCTGGCCAGGCAGAGATGCGCCACGTGGGAATGGGACACGGCGAGTCATTTGGTCAAGCAGGCTCATTCTCAGTGTTCATTACCTGCTCTTCTCTGCACCCTGCTTTCTTTTTTTTCTTCTTTTTTTCATCTCGACGTTTTTCCCTTTGAGCCCTTGAGCTGCTGACTGTTCCCACCTCAATGAGGTTACCTCTGCCTGCAGCGTTACCTCTCCCATCTTCGTGGCTCTGCGCTGTGCTCTCCCACGGCTTTCTCTCAAGTCAGTAATTCCCTCGGAAACCTGAGCCAGGGTTGTGGAGCAGCACAGCAAAACCTTGGGGGGGAGGATGGAGGGCCAGAAACATTTGTTCTTTATTACGTCGCTTCTGTGGATATCATTCTGCATTGTGACAGCCTATTTTCTTTTGATTCTTATTTATAAATAATCTGTCAAAAATATTTAGAAGTCTTATCAAGGTTCAATGGGGTTCCAGAATCCCATTATACAAGAATCATTACTTAGTAATAAGCAGACAAGGAATAAAGAAATCAATAGCTATTCCAAAAGCACAATCTATGCTAAGAAAATATGCTTTTCCCTCTCATAACGCTAATAAGAATGGTGGAGGGTATTTTGGTAGCTTTGTCCTACATGTCAATTATAACCTTTCTGTGAAAGAAAAACCTACTCTGAAGCTGTACTGTAATAGAGAGACGGCCAAAGGTGAGCACAGCTCACATAAAACCATTCCTATTTACTTTTTGCAGATGTTTGAACCAGCAGACTTGGTACTTTTGCAGAGAAATGGTACTAAAGGTCTGCAGTACTACAAATGCTCCCTGAGAGACTACGCTTTGCTTTTAGCTGGACTTAATGAGCATTAAGTGAAAAGGAAACAGATTAATCACCATTATGTGCATCTTCACAAAGACACTGAAGTATCCACCTATTAAGTGTCTCTTTAAATGGCTGCGTGGTTTTCTGTAACGCCAAGAATGAAAGTGTAGGAAATGCGAAGGAAATACCACGGCAGCATCTTGTGTGACAGCCCTGGGGCACGCGACCTGCCTGGGAGGGAAAGCACCGAGCAAGGGTTTCCACTGACCTGGGAAGAGTCAAAGCTCTCATCTTCCGCCTGCGCATGGTATCTGCTGTGCGTGGAAGAGCAGCCATTACCTGAAGGTTTGACTTAGCCCCTTGTCTCACAAAGGAAGTTAAATTACTTTCACATCATTCTTACATCTTTTTTTTTTTTTTTGTAAGTCTGAATATATAGATACACAGAAATTAACTTGATGTCTGACATAAAGGATTCCTTAAAATATACCCGTTAGAAGCCAGTGTATGTTAAGGACTACATAATTTTAAATGCTTTATAATAGAATAAAAAAGATCTAACTATTTTACTGAGGGTTTTTTTGGTGGTGTTCTTAATCAAAATGATTTGTTGCTTGAAACAATTATGTGTTAATTTATGGTTAGTACTGATAGGGATGAAGTTTTTTTCCCTTGTCAAAATAAAATCTGTTTTAAATAATAATGAGATTGTCACTTTTGCTATTTTCCCTTTGCTTCCTCTTTTGTCTCTTCTTTTGCTTCTCAGAATTAATGTTTTCTGATACTATTATTAAATACAAAACTGAGCACACAGGAAAAAAAAATCAATCTCATGAATTATATGACAGCTTTGTCCTGAATACATTGATATTAATATCTTATTTTTCATTCTCCATTTTACAAACATTATTTGTATTCACGGAGAATCATCAACAAGTGGTGGCTGAGGTGGGACACAATAGAAGTGACAGTGACCTTCTCGCATATAAAAGAATTCAGATAAAGAAATGGTGAAATAACCATGTAGTGACAACACTGATCATCAGCCTCTCCGTTCGAAACTGCTGAGATAGCTATAGCCGTTGTCTTTAGCTTTGTTACAACGTTCAAATGAGTCAGTTAGAGAACACATCTTTTGATACTTCTGACATCTTGCCTTCAGCAGAAAATAATCCTTTTCCTTCGGTTTTCTTTCTGTTGTTCTTTTGGGGTTCTGTTTTGTTTTGTTTTTGCAATGATTCTGACCTTTCCTTTAAACTCACAGCACTTGAAAGCTGTAATTAATACTCTTGATAAATTAGTGGCAGTGTTCACTTGAATGAAGCTGGTGTTATCCATTTACAGGGCTCTGGGAAAATCTTCTTTGGAGCTGATGAAGAACAAGGCAGCTCTGCCGTATCTGCCCGATCACCGTCTCCCAGTTACCTTACCAGCTCTAAAGGTATTGACACACATGGACTGACAGGTGTTGGAGTTCATAGGTAGTGGAAAGAATTCTCCAGTGTTTCTAGGATCTATACCACGGATCCTCTTCTGATTGCAATCCCGAGTAAAAAATCCATATGTGTTTTGTGGGGGTTTTTTGGGTTTTGAGTGTTGCTTTGGTTTTGTTTTTTTTTGTTTTTGTTTTATTCAAGGTATTCTGAGGCAAAGACTTGTCTTGTATTTGTTTCCCCCCTAGTTCAGATGCCATGATGTTGGCTTTTGTATTTTTGTCCAGGGTATATTGTTCCCTCTTTTGCTGTTTCTTAATATTTACTATACATCTCATGTACTATTTATATGAATGCACTTTTAAAGCTCCTTGATTTTATTATGCTCATAGTTTACCCAGATACATCCAAAGTTAAAACCCAGTAAGAGGATATATTTTTGATTCACTGTTAGTAAGATTGCAACATATATGTTATAGATCCTGTTCTGCAATGTCCTCCGTCTTCAGAAACCAACTTCCATGGAAAAACACTGGAAACTTGTTCTGTAGAGCCTTTTGCAAAATGGCTCCAGGCACTGTATGTTGTGTGCTACTTTAAACACTTACTAGGAAGACAGACAATTTATACTTCCTTCTTGCAAAGGTGATATTTTAGGTAATAATACTACTACCACTAATGATCACACATGTCCCTTCTTTAAAATGATTCGATCTGGATATCTGCAAGCTCTTTGATCTCATGATTTACCTAACAGTGAGCAAGGTTAATGCTTAATAAAGTAGGATGCCCTTTCTATAATCACTTCATTAAAAGTGAGTAGCAAGAGGTACATTAAATTAGAGCGTTTGTGATATGGGATCAATTTTGTGGAATCCCAGAGGTCTCTATGTGCTTCATAAAGAGCACTCTACTTTGAACATATCTATAAGTGACCCATTGAGAATTCCTGTTCTCTTTAATTTGAGAAATTTAAAGTGCTTTTATTACCTGTAATGGTGTTAAGTACTGAATGATAGATACATTGTCCTGGCAAAGAACTAGACTGCTGCCCTACAGCTTTAATAATTCATACCCTCACAGCACTTGTAAAATAAACTGCGTGTTACTGGGAAAAACATTAAAAATGACATGCTTTAGTAAAAAATTTTCCTTTCACCACTTCAGAGTGGTTAGGTTTTACAGGGAGACTTTAGAGGTACGAATGAGCATATTCTGGATTATCCATAAACTGAGGAGAAATCTAGGAGCCTTGATTCCTTGGACCGCACTGAATCCTTACACCTTACTCTTTGCACCCAAGTTCAAAAAGCTTTTAAGTGGCCTGCTGTTTGCTGAGCAGACAAGTTAGTTCCCTCCAGATGTCACAGTAGCTTTTTTTTACCTCTTAAGAGAAATAAAAACCAAAAGGAAACCACATTACATGTCTGTGGTGATGATGTGCTTTGTTATTTTTAAAAAAGAAAAAGAAATCACAAGATTGATGCACACATATAATAGAATCACTGTCACTCCGTAGCTCTGTTTTCAATTAAAAATATGGGGTTTTTTCCTGGTAGTTGGATCGTTTTTTGTGTATGAGGCATTAAAAGAAAGTACAGAAGAAATACAAAAGCATATCTCTTACTTACAGCTCTGTGAACCATGGAGTTTCTCAGTCAGGGTTTGACATTTATGTACCTTGAGTATATAGGTATGTAGCAAGAGTTTTGAAACTAAGTAGAAAACTGTGGACTGTAGTTACTCTGCAGATACTCAACTGGTTTATGAGCAAGTGCAATGGACCATTTTGGCCTCTGCTACTTCCATGATAAACATTCATCTCATACTCAGCTGTAATTAGTGCTTTTATACATATGAATAGTGCAGTATACTTTCCATTCACAGAGGTCAAGGAATTGTTGTTTCTGTTGTTATAATATTACTGTATCACAGTTCATCCTTATTTCTGTAATTAGAAGTACTTTAGATGCTACCTAGTTTCTTTTGGATATTTCATATTGAAAGACTGAGATAACTAGACCTTGCTTTGGCCTTTTATATTTTCCACTTACTCATTTTAGTTATGACTGTAAGATGTAATTTATCAAATGCACAATGATGGGTTATCAAAATCTTGTTTCAGTGAAAGAAAGAGGAACATTACCCTCAAGAGATAAATCTTTCATTAAACTTTACAAAGACCTTAAGCAGTTTCTACCCTATTTATCTTTTCAAGTCTTTTTTCTTTATGCTCCAGCTGCCAGTGTTTACAAAGCAGCACAAGGCAGACAGCCAAACTAAAAGCTGATTTCCTAGCCAAATGGATAAATTTCCTCTTCCATAACTAACACTTTACTTCACCTTAGGAAAATGCTTTAAAAATTGC
>Ga0065711_1010521_pt1 | contig 11909 bp, 8 predicted proteins | sample Hoacrofraction12_FD_59098 | JGI IMG/M metagenome (GOLD analysis project Ga0065711, IMG submission 59098) | Hoatzin crop microbial communities from Cojedes, Venezuela - Epithelial fraction 12 v2 (version 2) | ecosystem: Host-associated > Birds > Digestive system > Esophagus > Crop | place... | reverse complement strand
GCTATGGCGTGTGAAAACCCCAACCTCCCTCTAGCCCTGCAGCAGCCTCTGCCAGGCAGGACACTACTTCTTAATGCTGTCGCTTAAAAAGGCTTTTTTCTCCTCAGTATGTGGCTGCTCTTGAAGACATGCTTCGAGAGCTGAAGAACCAGTCCAGGTGAGTCGCTCCCGGGCGGGTCGCGGCCTTTTTCTGGGTTTGTTGACCTGTAAGACAGCCACAGCCCGCAAACACCGCGGTAGCACCACAGTAGCGTGTACGCTTTGCTGTGGAAATACTTGTCAGCGAGGGAGAAAACTGCCCACAGAGCAGCTGGGCCACAGCCCTGCGAGGAGCTGTGCGACGCTGTGTGTTCTCAAGATGCGTTTCCCCGCATCTCAGCTGTGGCCCTGGGCAGCGCCCGTGCCCTGAGCTGTCAGGGTCCGCTGTGCCTGGGAGAAGGTGGTTTGCAGGGGGTGGGAAGCGTGTGCCTAGCCTGAGGCTGGTTCTGTTGAAAGACGCTTCCTTGAAGAACTGGGTGTTGGGGTTTTGTATTTTCTTGTATAGAATCATAGAATGGTAAGGGTTGGAAGGGACCTTAAAGGATCATTTGGTTCCAGCCGCACTGACGTGAGCAGGGACATCTTCCACCAGACCAGGGTGCTCAGAGCTCCATCCATCCTGGCCTTGAACCCTTCCAGGGAGGGAGCAGCCCCAGCTTCTCTGGGCAACCTGGGCCAGGGCCTCACCACCCTCATGGGGAAGAATTTCTTCCTAATGTCTAATCTAAATCTGCCCTCTTTTAGTTTAGAGCCGCTCCCCCTTGTCCTATTACTACACACGCTTCTGAAAAGTCACGTGGAAAGTCATCTGAACAATAGAACATACTAATAACTTCTGGGTTTTGTATTATTTTTCAATTCCAATAGCAAGCCGGCCCCAGAACTGCTGAATGAATACTCTCGCAAAGTGGACTTCCTGAAGGGACTCTTAGAAGCTGAAAAACTGGTAAGATCTAGTTCAGCTTGAAAAGGTTTAAGTATTCTCTGCTCATATTCACCCTGTTGCCTGGTTCCTATGTTTGCCTTTATCTTGTGTCTCAAAATAACGCTTGTTAAAATCATATCAGGCAGTCCTTGTGAAAACATTAAGAAGTATATTGGATTTTTGTGTTTTGTTAAAAGGGGGTATTGCATGAAATCTGAAACTTCTTTCCTGCTTTTCAAAAGCATCTCACCTGCATCCTTCATTGACATGAGATACAGAGGCAGGTACTGTCCCTTAGGCCTAATGCCTGTTTTGGACGGTACCACGTGCGTCTGGAGAGCTGTGAAATACCAATAAGCTGTATTGCTGCTAGTGTGGGTGCAGTCAGTGCTGCTGCTCAGACTGACTTTGCTGTGCTGTGGGAAGCAGCTGTGGTAGTGCTCTGTGCATCCTCGTTGGTCACACATCCAGGAGGTCTCACGCTGCAGAATGTGCTATTCATGACTTTTCATTGCTTCCTCCTACTCACAGTCTTCATCAACTGAAAAGGCTCTCGCGAATCAGTTCTTGGCCCCTGGACGTACCCCTACAACAAGCAAAGAGAGAACCCCAGCTACTAAAACGGTTCATCTGCAGACAAAGGCTCGTTGCACAGGCAAGATGAGGAGTGAGCTGCTTGGTACAGTATGTGTTGGTGCTGCTGCTTCTTTACTGCTGTTTCGTAGATTCTCTTGTTGCATTCAGCTGCCTTTGGCGGCTGTGCCTCAGATGTGTCCCAGGCTGGGTGGGGAGTCACATTTTTCTGGTTTGGATAGTCTTAAATGCTGGGCACAGGCACTGTGCTAGGCCTGGAGGACTGTCTTTTATCAGTGGCCTGTTGTAATCTTCCATTTTATTTCTCTTTCTGCCCCTCAGGACCCCTTGGCTATGGATGGTAAGTTTAATCTGTTGCTTTCTCTACCTTTAGTTAACCTGAGTCTTGCAGGGAGAGAAAGAGGAAGGTCAGGTATTAGAGACTGGCCAAAGTGTGCTTTTAATGTAATATCTCACTTCTTTTCAAGATAACGGATTTTAAAAACAAACAAAATCAAAACCCCTAACAGATGAAAGGCGAACTGTTGTGATCAGTATGGTAGCAGGGACTTGCAGGAACTTATTTTTCTAGAATTCATACAGAAACAGGCATTCTAATTATAGAATTAGCAAGGACAATTTACCTTTATTGTTGCTCCTGTTCTCTTCTGCTCTGAGCAAATCATGTGATTTTAGGCACGTAGAGTAGGCGTTGTTCAGTTCCTCTTAAATATACAGCCTGTTATTCATGTAGGGAGCTGGTACGAATTAATTTGTGGTTTCCATAGCTACTGTTACAGTGGCTGGAGCTAGGCCAATCTAACGTGTCCTGAAAGAGAACACCAAGACACACGGGCTTAAACCATGCCCTCAGGGACATGATTCATCTGTTTTTTTCTCTCCACCATACTTTGATGTTACCGTTGTCTTTTCCCTGTGGAAAGGAGGTAGGCATTTGAAATCCGTATTCCCTGGGGATAGGGGGGCAAGTAGGATTTGGACATCTTAAAATCCCTTACAGAGAACTTGTTTCTTCAACATGTGATTGCATGGGAATTTATAACATGCTAAATCACAAATTTAAACTCTTTTTCCAGATTCTGAGGAGTTAAACATAAGGAAGCGGAAGTAAGTAAAAATTTCTCATTCTGATGCTCAGTGTCTTGAGAACTGCTTTCCCATTGACCTTTAAATCACAGATGTATTTCCGTTTGGGTGAAGTGCCTGCTGGTAGAAACCTAAATGTAATGACTTCAGCTGATTTAACTGTTCTTGCTGTCAGTCGCAGAGTCTGGGGAAACCTTGGGAGATCGACTCACAAGGAAGTGCAAATCCGAAATTTTTTTCCCTTGTGCTCTTGCAGAGGCCTTGCGTCTGATGAGAAGCAGTCAGCACTCGAGCTGGATGCCGTGTTACAGCACCATCAGGACATGCAGGAGAAGTTAGCTGAAGAAATGCTAAGTTTGGCTCGCAGTCTCAAAAACAACACACTGGCTGCGCAGAATGTGATAAAACAAGATAACCAGGTAGTGCATGTTAAAGTGCTAACCTCTCAGTTTTGCAACCCAGAAGGTTAAAGTGCTGATATGTTAAATACAATACCTATAACTTGATTCCACATGAGATTAGAGTGGGGAGACTTGGAGGCAATACCTGTCTGCTTCTGCAGTGCAATTGAACCTTTTCTCTGTTGGAAGAAACGGTGGTCAGAACTTCCAAATCTGAGTGGGAAACCATTTGTTTTCTTTGCTCTCCAGACACTATCGCATTCTCTCAGGATGGCAGACCAGAACTTTGAGAAGCTCAAGGATGAATCTGACCGCCTTGAACAGCACGCAAAGAAATCAGTCAACTGGCTCTTATGGATAATGTTAATTGTAGTTTGTTTCATATTCATCAGCATGATTCTCTTTATCAGAATTTTCCGCAAACTAAAGTGATTTTTTTTTTTGAGCTGCCAGAGTGCAGTTGGAAGCTCAGCTGGTATGATAACTGTCAGCAGTCAATTTCTTTGCCACTTACCATCTCCTTAAAGAGGCTGTCCAACGCCTCCCCTTCCATCTCTTTCTTGTGCAATCACTGGATTCAGTGAAGGATTTAATAGGGAAGGCTTTCTGCACTTGGTTACTTTTCTTACTTAGTTAATATTGTTACCTGTTGAGGGGAGAACTGGGGTAAAGTGGCAGTTTACGCTGAGGTGCTAACAGGTTCCCGAGTGGACAGGTACAGTCCTGTTTGTAAAGTGGCTGTGGCAAATATTGTGACTCCTAAAAGGCGTTTACTCAACACGAATGTAAGTAACGGTTGAAGTCATTTTTCCTGTCTTTACAGCTTTACTGTACTGAAGTAGGACCTTGCTGCCAACAGGATATTTAATTACAAAATGATGTACGTACACAGCTGTAGGGTGTAGGCAGAGAATGCTGCCATTCAGATGCTTGCCTGGCTCAGATTCAGAGAGTACCCACAGGTAACGCTGTTCTCAGGCTCACCTTTCTCCCAGATGGGTGTTTGGGAATTTGGACTTTGCAATCTTCTGCAGTTTAGACTTACTATAGAAGGGCTGAACTTGCTTTTGCTGTTGCAATGTTTGCTTCCCTTTTTGTATGCGCAAATATTCTCACTTACTCATTGTCTGTTATGTTGATGCTGTTGCATCAAGAAAATGCTGTGACCCTGGCACTGCAGAACTGTACACACAGTGCTCTCCATATGGCATAGACCTCACCTGTACAAACATTTTATCGCGGTAAGACGAGGGCAAAGGAAGCTGGTGTCCTGAAGACAGAAATAATTAAAATAAAAATTCAGCTTTTACCTTTTGAGACAAATTATTCTGGTCAAGAGTGTGTGTGTCAAAATTCTGTTCTTACGAGGTCACTACAATAAAGCAGAGATGAAGTAAAGGAGAATGAGTATTTTTGAAACACTGCTACTGCTAGAAAAATTTAGAGCCTGCAGTAAAGGTTTGTTGTGACAACGTAAGAGCCATCTTTAAGCGCTTGTGATAAGCTAAAAGCTAAAGCTGTCTTTTCTGAAGCCTTACTCTGGGAAGTGTTGGTGTCCAGGTGCGTGCCATGTTTCACATGGAGGGAGCGAGGAGCAGCAGATGATCCCCAAGAGTTCTTTGGCCGTTTCTGTTGCTGTTTGGAACCACCAGATGGGGCGGTTTGGGTCTGTCTGGTGATCACAGCAGCAGCCCTGGGCGAGAGGAAGGTGGAGGCAGGAGCTGCTTGCCACAGCAGTTGGGTTCTTAGGAAAATCTGACTGCTGCTTTGAACGCATCCCCGAGTGGCAGGCTCTGTTTCAGGGTTGTTCTTTGTTGTCTACAAAACCAGCTGTGTTCATGAAGACAGTGAACACTTTTTACATAAAGTATTTTTGTTCATTTAACAGGATGTTTGCAATTTAGTATGCCATTCACTTACAGATTATCAAATAAGTCATATACTATGAAGTATAGCTTTTTTTTTTTAGCTGCTTATCTGTGTGATATGCTCATTCTGTTTGAGCAAACTTGTTACTTACCTTGAACTTTACAGAAATTTATAGTGGTGACAATCCGCTTATGGACATTTTTACTTTTCCCAGAGGATTTTTGTAACTGTAATGCTTGACATTTCACTGTGCTTGATTAATGGATGCTATGTCACCAAATTATTTTTTAATTCTAATTGTTTACTACTTGCCCTGCAGGCATTTCAGTGTTGAGCTCTTCTCTTGGAGCAGAGGTTGAATGTAGTGCTGGAACGTTTGTGTGCGAGGTATTGGAATGATACAACATTAACGCTTAATCATCTAGAACATTTTCCCCTTTACTACTTGAAATAAAATTTTTTTTCCAGCTTGCAAAAGACTTGGTGCATCACTACAGAGAAGTTTAAAGCTGAATTTTGATATCAGCCATGTGTTGGCTATAACTTTTGGCCACTTATAGATTAGAAGTTCAATTGGAAAGACCTGAAAGGGAACTAGTAGTGATAGCTTGCTCCCAAGAAAATACCCACCCCTCCAAGTCAACAGCAGTTCCTTTACAAAGAAGCCTGCTAGGAAGTCAGTTCCGAAGCACATGCTATTTAACTTTCAACTGTTGACATTTCATGGGTGTTTGTTATTTTGAAGGATGAACTGCTAGAACTGAGATGGAAACTTGTAACTACTGACACCTTTTGTGGTATCTCGCGTGACCGTTGAGCACAGTGCCTCCAGCGCTGCATGAGCTTCTGATTACCTCTGACCTGGTGGAAGAATGTTACCTTCTGCCCTGGCAAACCAAATGGATTAATTGCCTCAGTGGCCAGCAATCTCCCTGCGCACAATGACTGTTTTGTCAATTGGCAGTTGCAGTCTTTGCTTTTCTTGAGTTCATTTAGTAATTATAGTCATTCAAAAACACTTTGAAGATCGGTGCCAGTAGTATTTCAAATAAACAATCTGGAGGCTTTGTGACACTTCATAGATGGAGTGACAGTTTTTATTTTTGACTAATGTACGGGTGGTGGTGGTTGTACGATGTCCTGCTTCAGCCCTCAGCTCCATTTCATAGCGTGGGGCTCTAATGTGCTGCTCTCTACAGAGTAATGTTATATATAGAAATAGCTTTCTGTGAGAGCTGCAAACATTGTGAAGGGAGAATTGCTTAACTTTCCCAAAAGCTTGGGAAATCGGATGGAGAGATGTTTATCAGGCATAGGGCTGGGCCTTGGTTGGCTTCTTGGCAGACTACCTACTTCCAGAGAGCAAGTTTTAAAAAAAAAAAAAAGTCTTTTGTAGACTTGGGGTCATGTCAGGCTGGTGAATGTGCTGTTTCCAAGCCTGGCAGCAACAGTAACTATGGGTCAGTCTAAGCTTTTCTGGCAAACACCCTTGGTGACAGTGACTCCTTATAATATAATACTGAATGTTTAAGCTGTGTCCTGAATCACAGCTAGATTTGATGTTTTGGAAGGACTTTTTACACTAGACAGGCTGTCAGTAAGGATGCGTGAATGGCTGTATACAGTGGCTCCTGTGGCTGGGTAATCTCAGCTTGTTTTGGTCATATGTTCCCCAGGCTTCACTGTGCAAAGCGTCTCTGTATCAGACTTCATGGGCGGTGAGCAGCTCTCCAAGCCTGGCAGCTCTTCTGCCAGAAGGGGCTATCTTGTAAAATGGTGAAAACGATGGAGTGGTAAGGCCAGGGTTCTGCTCCTGATTTCCCATGCGATCCCGGGCAAGGCATCTCCATTGAAACCTGAGAATCAGAGCCTTATGATTAATAGTTATAAGCATGAAAAAAATTTAACCATGATAATATAGCAGATAGGAGCAGAAAATAATAATCAAATTTCTTGGTCTGTAGCAGAGTGCTGATGCCATTCCCGAGTCCCAGAGCCCGGTGCTGGGCTGGCTGGTAGCTCTTGTCCTGATCTGCCGCATTGCTGAGGCTTGGTGTGCACTCACCGTGTGTTCCCACTGAACAAGAGTGACATTAAAACCCGACTTAGCTAAATCAATACCACCTGTCACATGACACCGCCGTGACATTTCTGGCATGAGCGCTACCTCCTAATAGGAGATGGAAGTGGGAAGCAGCAGCAGTTAGTGAATAATGGATTAGATATGCCTGATTTGTAACATTTACAAAGAAAGGGCGTGTCTCCTAGCTACAGAACAAACTGGTTATCAAAACGGGAACTAGAAGTTCTGTGTCATCCAAAATGCAAAGCATGAGATAAAGCAGCGTGCAGCATACAGTTACAGTTTGCTGAACTCCCCTGTGCTGCCCAGAGGGCTCTCCCTCCAAATTCGACTCTGGATCAGCAAAAATGTGCATTAGTGTAAAGAAATAAAAAAAAAACCCGAAGGAGGGGGTAGGGGTGGTGAGCTGTAGCCTAGAACTGGTGTAGCCAGTTGGTCTCCCAGAGCACGGCGTGGCCATGCTGTGTATTAGACAGTGACGCTGCTGCAGCCACTAACTCACAGTGGCTGCTGATGGCGAACAGCACGCCTGGCAGCAGCGGAGTAGGTTGTGCAAGCGAGAGGTGGGCTTGGCTTAGGTGTACTGCGAGAAACCGTAGGAAATCATGGTGGATGAGGGGGCGGGAGGGGTTTGAAGGCCAGATTAGGTCTGTCAGGCTGTTCGCAGCTGGGCCCTGCATGCTAGACGCAGGTTGGGAATGCTGACTGTCGTGTGGTTATTGTAACAATCAAAAAAAAAACCAAAAAAACTCTAGGTTCTTTTCAGTTGAAAAGTTTGATACTGAATTAGAACAAAAATGTTCCAACAAGGAATGGAAAGTAAGTCCAACATTGCGTCTGCCTCTGTCACATCCAAAAATCAAACTGAACAAAACCAGAAACTGGACCAAAAAAAGATAAAGCGAGGCAGCACTGTGGTAGGCCATGGAAAGCTGAGATTTCCTTTGCATCCTTCATCTCCAGTTTCTTTGAACCGTATGGGGCAGAGAGATGCCCTCTGCTATTTTCACCTTGGGCAGAGGTTGTATTTGCTCATGTAACAATAGAATTCTCCAGAAGGATCTGACAGTGTTTCCTGTTTCAACAGTTAAAAAACTGGGACTTCTGTCTTTAGCACATAAAGTGACCGGATCTTCATCCTCTGAGCTTTCTCCTGTTGAGAAGAGAGCAGTCACTTATCGGATTTGGTGTGGACGGAAGGAAGGGTAAGAAAGGAACTTTGTCGATCCATGACGTGAAATATTTTATATTAAGAGATTTGGCAAATGGTTCTGTGTGACTCCAAACAGGATGAGAAATTTTCCAAGGTCAGCCCTCCTGTACTGTCAGCTTTAGGTTTAGTCACTGAGAAGTCAATTCTGTAACCTTTACAGCAACATCCTGCCACTGATGCAGAGACTTAGCTATTGTTGGCTTCAGCAGCAACTCTTCTGTGTCTTCAAAGGACGGGAGGCTGAATAGTGTGCGTACTGCGTGGTGAGAAACTTGGGAACAGAAAAGTAGGTTTGGCAAATCAATAAAAATAGAGCAATGGGCTAACTGTTCACCCAGGCAGTGCAACCTGTTGTTAAGATAAGGCCATATTGAATGGTGGATGAAGCAGAAAGCGAGAATTCTGACTCTTGGCTCCGTCTTCTGGCTTGCTGCATGGCTTTGGCTCACTGAACTGGTTTTTTAGCTGTTTTGTTCTTAAAACAGAGTTACTACTAACGTACCTTCTTGGTGAATCAACTGTTCCAAAACTCCTTTTGGGCATAAAGCTTTGTGTTCCTTGAATGTTCCTGGACTGATTAATTAGCATGGAAATTTACTGTTGTACAGGTTAAAAAAAACCAACCCCAAGCCCACCCACTCACGTGTGTGTTTGGTTCCAGCATATATGTCGTGAGAGAAAGATATATTTCATTTTCAAGACGCGAAGCTTTCAGCAAGCGCGGTATCTCGGGGATCGGGAAGCCAAGCTGTGTTTCTCTCCACATGCAGCTGTGTCAACACAAGGATGTGACCGTGCTCCCAGCGTAGCGTGCGAACACTGATGTGTTTTGCGTACCCATACGGCTGCAGACAGCAGGCCCTGGAGATGAGGCTTTGAAGAACTGTATTCTTGGTGCCTGAACAGCTCGGTCTGTCTTAGCTTTGTTAACTTCAGCAGGGGAAAGCTAAATGAAACTGATAAAGCGGGCAGTCTCAGCCCTTTCAGAAGGTAGGGAATAGCATTCGTACTCATTAGTGCAAAGGTGGTTCCTCCTCTAGGGATGCTGCTGCCAGGGATGGGCTCCCAAGGACTTCAGTTCCTATCAGCACTGACCTGGAGGAGCTGGGATCTGACTAGGAAGTTGGTTACATGTAGGTTGGTTGCATGCGGAGGCATTTGTAGGGCAGAGCAGTGTGACTCCGTGTTCCCAGTCTCTCAGAAAAGGAAGCTTGGGACACAGCTCCAGAAAGTTTGGGGGGTTTTTAATTTAATTTTTTTTCCCTCAGCCCTTGTGGGCTGCAGCAGAGCAGTGCGCACAGAATGCAAAAAACTAGCCTGAGGTTTGGGCCCCAACATTTATTTTTTTTTTTTGGTGACAATGTATGTCAAAGCCCTTCTTCAGGACTCGAAGCCGTGCCAGATGTGCCATGTAAAAGGAACAGATACTGAAACAGCTTTGGGCATGACAACAACATGCCCATAGGCCTAGACTATTTTAACTTTTATGTTTCTGTGTGTTTACATTAACAAGAGAGGAATAAGGGCCTGCATTTATTTATTTATTTATTTTTAAACAGTGAATGCTGTTGTTTGCAGGGCGCTGACCCTACAGACACTGTGCGCCTTTTATAAGCAAGCACTAGACATACAGCTTTACATTGCTGTTTCTCTGGCTTTTTTGTCCGCTTTTCATCTGTCCTGTGATGCTTGGCAGCTGTGAAGTGACTGCAGAGCAAAGATGAATCCATGGGACAGCTGCTCTTTGGGATTTCAACAGGAACAAGGCTTTTGATGAGGCCTCTAAATTTACTGCATTATCTTGTGATGTTCTGCTTTCATACTGTATAGTACATAGCACTTTCACTGTGCATTACCTCAGCTGAAATGCCAAAGATGACAAAAACCGAAGTGTGTTTTCATGAAAACACCGCAGTGGGGGACCACCATTTGGGTTCCAGCTCTGAAAGTACAATAAAAATATTGTCGCACTAATTTTCTAAACAGTTTCAAAAGGAGATCCCTGCCTCCCAAAGGCACTGAGGATTTTCTGGACACAAACAGTAACCTGGCTGATACTTTTTGTTCATTTTGATAAATTTTGTCATATGAAGAAATATCCTTTAGCAAGTGTAGACTGTTCAGGTATGTAATTATAGATAATTTTCTTAAAGAGAAAAACTGTTACAGGTTAGAAAACAGAATATTATTTCAAAATTCCATACCCATTTTCCTAGCTTTCACTGGCAGTTGATACATAGGAGATTTAAGTAAGGAACGGATCAAAACAGAAAAAAAAGGTCTTTGTGGGGTCAAATAGTAGGTAGATGCCCTCTATTTCAAGTCTCTCTGTATTTATGTTTTTAATAGGATTCAGAAATGAACCCCAGTAGTTTGTAAGTCTGACAGTTCATAGCAGACACTTATCACCACTTAGTTAAATGTTATTTTAACTAAACCATGAAACATCTGTGGAGGGGAAAAGGAAATGTGAATGTTGTCATAGAAAGGAGTCATATTTAATACATCCAACTAGTGGTTTTAGTAGTTTCTTGAATCAGAAATTGGAGAAGAGGCTGCAGTGCAGCTATCGGAAAAAAAAATAGTCAGTAAGCAGGTGCTGGCTTAGTTTCTTAGCGCCCACATGGCTGCTGTTGGTTTATCTGATGGCAAACCTAGTGTACTGTAGCATGAGGAGTGTGTAGCAGTGAGTGTGTGGGAAAGATGCTGGAAAGATTGCACCCTGATGTTCTTAATAGGTAATTAGAAACTAAAAATAGTATTTTAGGGAAAGATAATAAATCTGTAGCCTTTAATCCTCCTGTGCCAATCTGTAAGCTGATATCATTATTACATGAAAGGCAGTAAGAACATAAGTGAGTAAGCAGAAGTAGGTTGCTATTACAGTCACATTATAAATTCCACATAGCCCAAGCTGTCTATATGATGTTTGGCTCCATTTTATGCAAAGTCTGTAGTCATAAAGCAGGTTAATTTGCAAGCAGAGAACACATAGTTTTGTTGTTTATTTCCATGCCTTAACTGCCCTCACTTCCTGCACTATTCCCAAATGAGTTGGGTTCCGAGTCTCTTCTGCGCTTGTGAGTTCCAAGTAGTGGCGTACATTGGAGAAAACGGCAGCAAAAGCAGAAAGGGGGGGGAAACGTGTTCCCGTGATGGCAGTTCTGACGCCCCAACAGGCTGCATCGACAGCTGCTGTGCCGTGCAGACGCGCGTCGTCTCGCGCTGTGAGGATGACAGAGAAAAGCATCCCCGCGTAAGCAGGGCCCTTCATCTAAACGTTTAGGTGGCTGGCAGATGCTAAGCTGCAGCTACACAGGTACCATCACAGCTCATACTGCTCAAGCTCAGCTGCCTGAGTCGAATCGGGCCATCAGCCGTACCCCATCCAACTGGGAAACCTCAGGGAACGTCAAAGAGTGAACCGTACCCAAATAGACAGGATTTCATAGACCAGTCCTCCTCCCCCTCACAACTACGCAATCTCCCTCTGACGACTGCAGCAATTCTTGAAATGGAAAAGTAACACAAAGTATTTCAAACCGTGCAAATTCTCTTCATGCAATGCAGGGTCTAGAAAAGGGAGCCAGAGCCAAGGGACCTGCTGGTAACGACTGGCCTGCCCAGTGGCCCATTGAGCAAGAAATGTAACACAAAAGTGAGATCTGTTGTAAGCGGAAGATGGGGGGGGGGGGGGTT
>Ga0065711_1048255_pt1 | contig 11910 bp, 7 predicted proteins | sample Hoacrofraction12_FD_59098 | JGI IMG/M metagenome (GOLD analysis project Ga0065711, IMG submission 59098) | Hoatzin crop microbial communities from Cojedes, Venezuela - Epithelial fraction 12 v2 (version 2) | ecosystem: Host-associated > Birds > Digestive system > Esophagus > Crop | place... | reverse complement strand
GGGGGGGGGGGACAGAGACCGGAAGAAATTCCTGCTCCCAGAGATTGTCTCAAGTTGCATTATATTGGCAGACTGCAATTCTTTACAAGCCAGATGAAAGCACATTAAAATAAACAGATACACACATACACTAGATATATGTTCTGTATATATTTCTGGTGTACAAAAATAAGATTTATGAATGCAAAGTAGAAGACTTCACTGCAAATGTGTTTCAAAGGACAAACATAATTAAATGCAGTTGTAAAGAATATAAAGTGGATGTGATTACAGACACTATCCTGCATTGTTCCTAGAAATACTAAAGGGAGGAAATGAATCCAGACTCTCATCTTCAACATAATGTTTTTAGGTTTAAGTTTTTTAATTTAGTAAGTTGAAAAGTTCAGTAGCTTTTTAACTAAGCTCTCTAACAATACTGCAAATGTTGAAACAAAATATTGAGGACCTTAGATCCGGATATCAAACATAACAAGGAAAAGCAAAACTTACTGGATTTGTGATTGTGTGGTGCACTAAAAGATGAGAACTGCATTAAGATGTAGAAGCACAACCACCCTACTCACCAGTAGCCATATCGCTCTAGGATTTGTAATTTTCTAATAACTGAATTAGAACACTAATGAAGTGTTCTTGGCTATTTTCCACCTGCAATATTTCATTACATATATGCGTACATAAGTGCATACATTTAATGTATATTTATACAGAACTAATAAAAAAATCAAATATATTTGCATTTTTATTATCACTCCTTTTTAAAAAGTTATTAAGAGTACTTAGAAAAACATATTGCTCTATGAAATCCTATTTACAGTCTTTGCATAAAGGTGTAAATAAAAGCAACTAATAAGCTATCCAGACACCCTTCTGAGCAAGTGGCTAAAAGCCAATCAATATTATAAGTTAATCCTCCCTGGATGCTCATTCAATTAAAGGTGTCAGTAATGCCTCATCTGATGTGGCCTCAATTAAATCCAGCTATCTGATGGTTGAAAACACAAGGGGATACAGCAACAGCAGCAAAACCAGACAAATAGGCAGCCTTCGTGTGACTGCTAATTACTACACCTGGTGTATATTATGGCTCGTACACTTAACACAGCACGTGGTACCTTTCAATTCGGCTGTATTCATGCATACATGCACACACACACATGAAACCAGAAAACTCAGTAAATACTACAACTAGGAATAACTCAAAATTGTGACAGGAAAAACATCCTTACTCTATTTCAGCTCCAGGAATACTACTTTTAAAACCACTTAATAGAGTGCTATTATAAAATCATGTACTAATAACTGCAAAACTGGTCAAAGCAAATGGAGAACTAAGGGGCTTTTTTCTGTTTGTACCTCAGCCCCAAAAAAATACAGGAGTTAGAAACAGTTAACTTCTTAGAATTTAACTTCTTCTGTTACATACTACATCTTTACTAATTCAGTGTTATGAAAAATATTATGACAAAATCACACAAACTGCTTCCTGGCATCAAATTTATTTATATAACAATGAGTCTGACAAACACGTCAACCATCAGCTTCTCAAGATCCTCCTCTTCTTCCTGAAACAAATCCTTCTAAATTAGGGCAACTGCCTAGTGCATGGCACCATGACAGACAGACACACATATGGCGTGTAGCTGTATGATGAGGGATTTGGGCGGCCCAGCATCCCTGCTAAGAGGGCTCTTCCGAAAGAGAGCGCCCCATGGGTTGCACACACAAATCACTGCAGCGGTCTGCAGCTCTGGGCCACTACGTGGGAGGTGCAATGGGCCAGCAGACGACAAATCAGTACAATCAGCTCTGTCCATCCAGTACATGGGTTCCCAGGGCAGAAGCATGTCTGCAGCACAGCTGTCAGTGTAGTATGTACTGGCTGGAGAAAGGGTGGTAGGGACTGGGGGGACACTCAGCTGAGCAAGTCTCACATAAAACACATGACATTTGAGAAAGGCTAGTAGCTCAATTTGACAAGAAAGTTTACATTTCTTAGACTCCTACATCACAAGGTTTGTATGCTACTTTGGAATCACTGAAGATTTTTGTGTAACTTTTCTAAAATCTTTTGGACCTCAGATATGTTTTTAATCTAATAAACTTAGTCTGCTTGAGTAGGACATACATCTTACAGAACATGCAAGAAAATGTGTTTTTTTATATTTCAGTGTAAAATGTCCACCTTAACAATAAGGGAATGTAACCGTTTGAAAAACTCGTGAATTAGCAGAGTATTTGCTCCACTTGTCACAGTATCATTTAACATACCTAGTTCTGGATCTATGACAACACAAATAATAATATTTTAGACCCAAGGACTGCACACAACATGATATGGAAAGTAGTCAGTAATAAAATAAAAGTTTGTATAATAAAATTATATTAGACACAAGTAGAGGTAAAAGGGAAAGCATGTTAATGCTCACTGTCTGGATTTTATCACCCTAGCTTTACTGCAAAACACATTTAGTCACATTCTTTGCTATGTGAGTTTCAGCTCATGAATTCCTAGTAATCCTGGTTTTAGGGGAAAACCTATGCCTGGGGGAAAAGACAAGGAAGTTCCACCTCCTAAATCCATGCTTCTTGAAGAATCTGCCAAAGATTAACTAAATTGTCTCCATGAAGACTGGCTCTCACCTGTACAGGTATGGTATTAACAAAATCAACTGATGAAGCGTACTTAAATTACACTAACAGAAAAGCTCTGTACTAGAAATCAATACAATACTTTCAGCAATAAATAAAATAATAGTTAAGCACTACATACACTCCCAGTCCTACAAATCGTAACTCATGTGCTGTTTTTAATAACACAATTCCACACCCACATAAAATAAAAGTGAAGTGGCTGGTTCTGTAACATTAAGATAGCAAAGGAAGTGAACAAAACGGCAGGTCACAAAGAGTTAACATGGTACTTACCACTTGCATGGCAGAACTTCTTGGAGGATGTGGTTCTATGAGCAGTTGGGAAGGGGTCTGTCCAAAACTTCGTATTTGAGCTTCAACAGCCTGGAAAAGGCACAGGCAGGTTTGCATGTTAAGAGGTGCTAATTACAGGCAATAGAACCATAACTGTCACCTGAAAATGTCATTCCACACTTCTGGCTTGTTTCATGTTGAAAATCAACCCCGTGTGTTCACTGTGGGCCTAAGTGCTTGGCACTGGTACTAAGAATGAGGTAATCATTTTTGTACTGTGGATGCTATTTCCATGAGAAACTCTGCAAAACCTCATCCTGCTCAATGATATTAAACAGAAACAAGCTATTATAATCAGAAACCCCCTTTATTGGCTCCATTTTTGCTCTCTAACACTGCCTTATCCTGTTTGTATCATAACTCAGAAACAAAATTTTTAAAAAGCTTCTATAGGTATTAAGAGTGTTCTACTTTCTATTTAAACTCAATCGCTTAGTTTCACAGCAATAACTACAATGAAAGCGACACCGAGCTTTTTTCTTATTTTCATTTCTACTAAAAAAGAGAAAACAGCTTTAGGACTCATTACCAACAGCAAGACTAATACTAAATGCAGCTAAAGGAGAACATGAAGATATGATGCAACAATTTCTTTAAAAAAGTTTCTCTGAATCTTCAGCAACATGCTTTATCACTTTCTTGATAGGGCATACATGAAAATAAATGCTTAGTGATTTCTTAAAAATAACTATTCTGAAATGTGTGAATTTAGACCTCTTGCCTAGGCACGTCCAACTAGTTTTCTATGTTGCCATCTATTGGGTCACTGGCTTAAAAGACAGAATCAAGCAGCCAAAATTCAACAAGTTGTTTCTTGTCAGCCATGCCCCTGAAACAGAAACAGGCTGATATTACAGAAAATTCTAAATCATTCTGTTTAGATTAAATCTTTCATTGTGACCTAAATTAAGTAAAAGTATCTTGCATTTGCTGTGGGCTAACAGACTGCATATGGGCCGATACATTGGTTTCTCTGTTGCACGATGCACTGAGCCCTACATTCTCAAGTGTCAAGTGGTGCTGAGTACCTAAGGTGAGCCATTAGCAAGTCCTACTTTCAAAAGGAGTCCTGAAAACTAGGCCCTTCAAAAAAGTGTTTTAAATTAGATGTTTGAATGCTAAAACACAAAGCCAAGAGTGCCACTTTTTAGCTATTAGAATACCATGTTTTTCTCTCAGATATTCTTCTTTTTTGTGGTTCAACATACCTTGAGGATAACAATAAAGATTATTACTAGGACACACAATATTCTCCTGTTACAGAAATAACAAAACCAGAAGCAGAATGCACCTAAGGCCTTAAGATCATCAAAAATAATCACCCTCTGATAGTAAACATGCCATCCAAAACACCTGACCTTCTTATATTTGGCAGGGCTTTTGAAACATCTGAACTCACCAGAACAGGAGTTGCAGTTACTCTGTGGACAGATTATAACTCTCTTGCCCACTCTGGGAAGCTCCTTAATCTTCAAAGAACTGGTGAATAAGTAAGTTTATCCTAAAGTTGGCTGAAATCTGACATACAAACACTGTGATTCAATGTGTACTTTTTGAGGAACAGCAATATCAGATTTGTGAAACACTAAAGCTCAGTAAGACCATCAGAGTCCCCTTCCTAGTGATGAGACGTGCTACATTAAAATTCAAATCTGGGTTTCTGTGACTTGAGATATCAAGGGAATCACAAGGGCATAGAATCTGAGGTCCTTTAAGACATGAGGCATTAACAAAGCAACAGCATACTAGTCAGCACCTCTAACCTCTCCATAAAAATCCATTAGTTTCAAACCATCCAGATTAAAAAGATTTGCCTACATTTACTTGCAGACTGACTGGAACATGTTTACTAGCAAATGGGCATTCTGCATTGCATTGAGGGTAGAACCAGAACAACATAGGAGGTGCAGAATGGAGACAGTCCTGGATGTCAGTTATTCTGTGCTTGATAAAATCTTTAGGGCAAATCTACAGCCTACAAGATCTACTTTTTATTTCCTATAAAATATATATCCAATATATTATTCAAAATTAACAGCACAGCAATATATTATTCAAAATTAACAGCACAGCAATATATTATTCAAAATTAACAGCACAAGTCCCACGCATTTCTTTTAGAGCTGAAAATAGAATAAATAAAATGAGGAAATAATAAGCTTCAGATTTGTTAACTTCCTTGTATATTGACTTCAGATCAATATAGAAACTTGTATTCCCAAATAGCCTGCATTCAGTGTTTAATGGGAGTCAGAATTTTGTCTTACCCAGGAAATCTGGTATGTCCTTTAAATCCTAACGCTACCTCTACATCTATACTCTCTTACATAGTGCCAGTACTAAGAAAGGGAAAATTAACCACAAGATACCACACACTGATGCAGAGCGTTTCAAATACTTCAAACACATTCATCGTAGCAAGAGTCCAAACTGAGGCAGAACAAAAATTAGACGTTATAATTGTTTTAATCAATGAAAGACCAGCAGTGAAATGCTATTTTCCACAGTCCACATGTCAGAGGAACTCACCACCTCCCAGCAAAATAAAAACTGGTAGAGACACAGTTATGATTCCACTGCTTACTCACACACATGATGCTCATCATTATCACACTCCTAGACTACACAACAGCAGAACAGCTATTTCTCTCCCACCCACCCTCAATGCAGGTTAATAACCCTATGGGATATTAAAAATAAGCATAAAATATCCTACTCAATCCACAAGTAGATAGTCACTGCCTGTTTTCACATAGTGTTCCGTCAGAACTGGTGAAACCGCTGACCAATGGAACAATGATTTTGCCAAAGCCTGACTTAGAGGACCACAAATTCTCTGTTTTCAGTATTTAACAGGCAATTTCTACATCCATGTTTATGATCTAGCTTGAATTTGGGATTTATAGCTCCTGCGCAAACAAGTCTTTTAGACTCATTACGTTCCACCTGGTCCTTCCAAAAAATATGAGAGCCTACATTTCCAGCACTACAGTAGCTCCCAACACAATCTTTCACTTTTGGCCAATAGAACCAGGAAAAACCTACATTCAGATCATGCCCTACCACAGGTAACGAGGTTTCATAAAACATCAAAACTGTAAATAGAGTAAAAGCACAGATATTGGCATCTGTATGCCCTCTTTACTGACATCTTCAGAGAGCCAAAAGAAATTTGAAAAACTGTTGAGTAAAGGCAACAACACTTGGACAATTACATTTAGACATAGTGGCCAGACTTCAGCATAAAAACCTTTTGCATTCCTTCTAATTAGCAGGAAAAAATGTAAGTATTTCCTTATTTAGCTTCAAAATTTCTTAATTATGACCAAGAGAGTGTACCAGCAACCCCAAATGATTCCCTCCTTTTCCCAGATTGTATTCAAAGTCACTCCAGATGTCAACTCCATGTTCTGATGAAGTCTCAGTCAGAAGGATCACATACAGAAGGATGGAAGATGACCTTCCTCTGTCAGCAGAAACACTTGACGGTGGAGTTAGAATCAATCCTCATTCTCTCAATTTACATAACAATAGAAAGAGAAATACAAGGCATTTTAGCCACCAGATGTCACTCAGACTTTTGTTCAACCTGTCAAAGGAGATCAGCTAGAAGCAGGGAATCTTTTCCTCAGAGAGATAATTAATATCTCCTTTGAAGAAAACAACCTACCACTTACCTGAAAATACACAGTAAAATGACCATCAGTCAAAAAGTCATCAACTCACTTTCTAACAAATTATAGGCCAGCTTGTAACTTAATTTTCTTTATGTAAAATGTATTACTAGCATTAGTCAGTATTACTAAGAGATGGCGAGCTTCTTCTAGTGGCAGAGGAAGGGCACGTGTTCTCAAATTGCTGAATCCCTCTGGAGCATACAACCATTTAAATTACTGTAAGTAGAAATACTTGGGAAATTTGCACAACTAGTTTTGCATCTATTAAAGGCACTGTATAACTGGAAAGGAATAATGGTTTTTTGAAAGATATCTTCAGTTCCACAAACTCTTATCTTTGAAAGCATGCTGCATACCACAAAGTAAAAGATAGTATCATTCAACATTTTGTTTCACTGCTTCCAAAATATCCCAGTAAAATAGCCTTCTTCCTGTTAATCCTCTACAAACCCAAAACTTTGGTAAGGCCAGAATTGTTCCAGATGCTACAACAAGAAGAAACAAAATGAAACAACGTAACTAACCCTTTACAATAATCCACACAGTATGCATCTCAAACCACACACTTACATGATAAACATGGTATTTCAGTTGTTAATTAATTTATAAGTATGAAAGCCATAAGCAAATTTCACAAGTTAACATTTATCTGATTACCATAATAACCTGTTCCTAAAAAAGTCTCCTGGATTGTCTCCTCTTTTCTGAGGGGGGTGGGAAGAGGAGAAGGGAAATAGGGAAGTAAATTAAAGGAAGAGTGAAAAACTTGAAAATTCGGCTTAGCTATAATGTAGCTTTTGGCCACTGCTTAGTACGGATATTTTCAGTCTCTGAACTTACCCTCAAATCTAACTGTGAAGAAAGTTAATTCAACAGTATGCAGTACCCACCAAATACGGTTGTAAATTTTTAGGGAAGGAGGGTGATGGGGAGGTTGAACATATGGATGCAGTTAAGGTAAAAACAGATGTTTGTTACTTTTCTTTGCAGTAACACTCAGAAACTAAGTCAAAATTGCCTTTTTTTCATGTTTATGTCTGAAAGAACTATAAAATTAAATATGAGGGAGGGTGGGTGGAGGGGGAACTGCAGTGAGTGTCACAGAGACAGAATGAAACGGTCTCCAGTTTTGAACTCAAATCCTGAAATGAAGGCCCATATAGTTAAAAGGCAAGACATACAGCATTTAACTCTAGATTTAAAGACCCTTAAATAGACTAGCTCAGAGTTGCTTTCATCATGCCTGCTCAGACACAAAACACCAAATTGTCTGAAGAGCCTAACAGCACAGCACACCCATGTTAAAATGCACACCTCAATCTGAACGGACGACAAGCTACAACCTTATTGTTTGCTACGAAGAGGCTACTTTCAGTCAATGTGCCTTTATAGATGTACACCAAAGTATTTCCAGTTACTTCTCAAATCTGTAAGACTTAATTGCCAAACATTTGAAAATCCAGCTGAAATGACATCATGCATTGTGATACAGATTCTTTCAGCATACGTGTTAGGGACAGAAAATGTTTTGGGTTCATCCTGCATCTTTCTAGCCAGTATTTATGTCCAGAAAATAACAGCCCTTGCAAAAATAATTACTTTGGCTCTCTGCCGCTCCTGCCTCACTTTTCAATATTCAAAAAGGTTTACACATATGTTCCTCAGTGATTTCTATTGGCTTGAGTGACATGCAATTATGATTACTTGCTTTCCCTTTCCTTCCACCCAGATGTTGCTTTACAGCACCAGAGAACACAGAATATTTGACAGGTTTCCTCTCAGACAGTGAAGTTGAATGGCTTAGCAGCCAACTGACTAGCTCCTTTCCCCATGGGACGGTGATTAAAATCAAGCTCTGATAACAAGTGATCAGAGAACCTCTTCTGACCAGACAGTCACTTAGAGTCCTACAGTAAGATTCTTGGTTAAATTCCTCACAGACTACAGAGACACAGATAACACTAACCAGAGAACAAGCACGATTCATTAAGTATTAGACAAAATTGCTGAAAACAGGCTAAAGAAGTTCTTTGTAGTATCGTCTCCCTTTGTTTTATAACAATCCCTGTTAGATCAAGATTGTGAAAAATGGGCTTTTTCTGACAAAGGCGATGTATATGCTTGCTGACTGTACACCTGCCCTGGGGATATTGCACTACGCTTGACCCAGGGAAAAAATACAGTGCTCAGATGTTAGTAGCATAAATTCAGACACTCCCATTCGCTGTTTTTAAAAATAAAATGTGCAGCCTAATTTCTTCATGCCAAACCAGAAAAGTCTTTCTCTTGTTTCGACTTCGCAAATCAACCCTTTTATATTGAATCACTTCATTATTTTTTTTTATCATTGCGCTATTCACTGAACGTACTGGCTTAAAGAAAATTGCCTACACTAGCTTTGAAATCTAACAAACGGCAGGGGAGGCAAGGGAGAAAGGAGAGAAGAAAGGCTAAAGAAAAGATCCTACAAGAGTTACATACTGTTCTCTAGGTATCATTAAACACACCTGCAAAACATTTGTGATACACTCTCTGCTAACCAAGCAGATTGTAAAAGATGCCTGTTGCAGCCTACTACTGCAGTTACTACTACAACTCAAGTAACACAGGTTTATGGCTTCAGAGCTGAAGCATGGGCAGAAATACTGACAGCAATCTGCAGAGGAGGACACTACTAGAGTACCCTAACAAGTTGGTATGAAGTAAAAAGCACACATCCTTTGCCTGCTGCAGTGCATTAGGGACATATGCAACAAAACTGAGTATGCCTCATTACACCAAAAAACAACGTAAAAATGTAGAAATGAAAGCCACAAAATATAAATGAAGCATAGGGGTTTTCTTTTTCCTTCCTTGTAGCTTCCCTGCAAGAATCTGTCATATAATATTTTTCTTTTTCTCTTTCCAACCCCACTCCCTAATTTCAGTTCCCTCTGTCTGCTCAAAATACCATAGTTGTCTGTTTGAAAGTTGGTTACTAGTCTAACAACTCGTTATTTATTAAATCCAAACTATTTTAGATACGTGGAGGAGGGAGGGGTTACCCTACACAGGATTTGTTTTTTTCCTCAGACCTATTTGCGATTCAATATATGAATAATACTGTCTTCTGTTCACATCACAGAAAAGTGTAGAAAGGAGCACAGGGGAGGATACCGTCCACCACACCTTTAAAAATAAAAACACTAACCCAGCTCTTAAACTACATTAACAAATTTTCTGTGAGAATAAAGAAAAATAAAGTCTTTTTGTCCATACAAATCAGTATGACTATTACATGGCAGTCAGTAAAGTAAAACAGGAAGTAATTACAGTGTGAGAATATAAACAGATGCCCCTGAGGGCCATGCAAGTTGCTCCAATCTGAATATATACATTCCAGGCATATTAAACAGAGGCAGAGCATGGCCTGGCTGCAATCTCCAGTTCACGCAGCTGTCTGTCTACTGCAGCATAATCCCAGCTGCCAATCTGAAAGAAACCAGTTAGTCAGAGCAGACACAACCAACAGAAACAAATGTCACTCAGTAATGTTCAGAGGCACTGGGTTCATGGATAATTTCAAACAGTATCTCTGCCCTGGAGCACTGATGTGCTCATTCAAAACACCTAAATCTCTGGCTACTGGAAAGAAGCAGATAAACTAGAACTAGAAAAACAGGTCTGGTAGTACTTCAAAGAGGCTGACAAAATAAAAAGGGAAAAGAGTCTAAAAAGAAAGTTAAGATGAATTTAAAGATCTGCAAATGAAACTTAATTCAGTACAAGCAAAATCCTGAACAGCTCTGGGGCTAGTTTTTTTAAAATGTAACAGTCTCCGTTTTATTTGAGCACCACAACCAAAATTGCCTCGCATCTCTCTTCGCTGTGGCAGCTGCAGATATTAAGAGAGCAACTCATTGCTTTCATTTAAAAACAATAACTATCACATAGAAAGTAGTGGCATTGCCATGTGCAATACCTTGAAACTTCACCAGTTGCTGCCATTACTCATTCACTCCTCTAAATAGCTAAACACAATCTTTAAAGCTTGCTACCTTCACACAGTCTGCTTGCTACTTAGCTGACTCCAAATTTTCTGATACAAAACTTCTTCCTCTGGAAAAAAACAATCTTTTCCAATCTGCTAGCATTCCACAAAATTTCTTCAACTTTGATGCCATCTCTATTTATTAAATAAAAAAGCTTCATTAAAATAAAACATTTCATTCTGAAGGAGGTTAACACATTGATGTAAAAATCCAACATTTAATGGTCTTTAAACTGTCTTGCGTGATCACCTTTCAGAACCTGTAACAATTGTGAAAAAGAAACATATAATTCATTTTGCTAAGAAATACATTTATTTAAACTAGGTCGTAACTACTACCTGCAAGATCAAACTTACTGTTTTCAAAATATGTGTACAATGTTATCTTAGAGTCTTCTACTGCAATGAAGGAACTTCTTGTTGTCACTTAATAAAACGTAATGTTTAACTGAGACTTGATTTTTCAACACTGCTTGAGGAAAAGCACCTTCGGCATAACCACAAGCTTTCTCACTCAAGCAGCAGCTATTGTTCATATATAACTAATAACTAATATAATACAGTTTGGTAAGTAAATATCATACCACATCTACAGACACAGTGGTAACATCAATGAGCTAGACACCCTAGGTTGCAATGAGTAAATACAATGAAAACACTCCAAACAAAAATTTTTAGTTTTCCAGTTACTGTGAATGTTAATACAGATATTGTTTGGACTGCATAAAGAGCCTGCAAATAATCAAAGCATACTGATGACACAAAAAATAATAAAATTTTTGTAGCCCATTCACTTCCATGTTTGATTCAAGGCTAAATGACTTACTGTATAATAACTGTACGTATTATACACTAGTATATCTCATCCTTTCCACATATGGAAGAGAAAAAAAAATTTAAAAATAGAAAAAATTATCTACTCAAAAAAGTTATTTTTGAAGGATTATGAACACCACTTATTTCCATCCCTTGCTTACCTTTTGATTACTCTTTCTTATTTAATGCTGGCCCACAAATACGTCAGCTATCTAAGACTGACCAGGCAGGCACGTATGAAAATGTAAAGAGCCCAGGAGGTCTCAAGCCCTCTCTGGCTCTGATAGATGCACAATACAGGTCAAGCAAGAAGAGGTGAGGGAACTGACTGCGCTGAAAATTTCTATCCTTTGAATTCCAATCAGGGGCCAGAAAAAAAAAAAAAAAAAAAAAACTTGA
>Ga0065711_1048254_pt1 | contig 11910 bp, 9 predicted proteins | sample Hoacrofraction12_FD_59098 | JGI IMG/M metagenome (GOLD analysis project Ga0065711, IMG submission 59098) | Hoatzin crop microbial communities from Cojedes, Venezuela - Epithelial fraction 12 v2 (version 2) | ecosystem: Host-associated > Birds > Digestive system > Esophagus > Crop | place... | reverse complement strand
CCTGCCGAAGCAGGGTCACCTACAGCAGGCTGCACAGGACCTTGTCCAGGCGGGTCTTGAATATCTCCAGAGAAGGAGACTCCACAAGCTCCCTGGGCAGCCTGTGCCAGGGCTCCGTCACCCTCAAAGGGAAGAAATTCTTCCTCATGTTCAGATGGAACTTCCTGTGCTTCAGTATCACATGGGGAAATTAATCCTCTCTCAACTATTGATTCCAGCTCACTACAGACTGGAGCAGATGTTACTGGCCTACTTATGTTTTTTTCACATTTGGAAGTTTGCTCTGCAGCTACAACTGTTAGAACCATTCTCTGAGGTCTTTGTTTCTTCCTATATGTAACTAAAGTTCAGATTTTTCAGTACTTGCGTAACTCCAGGAACTTGCCCCCTGGAGCTTTTTAATCCTGTCCTGTTTGTAATCATGCTTTAACCACATAAACCATTTTAAAAAGTTTTTTTTATGGCCTTGCACATTCTTAGGAGCCACCAAACAAATGTGTGTTGTTCCGGGAATTAGCATAACTCCCTTCCATGGGAAGGATAACAAATCAATCTGTGAAGTCATCTTCCATGGATATGGGATGGATATAGGAAAGGCGAGGAGTATAGTCGGGACCCTAAATTTTAGAAGAGCCAAATTCCAGCTCTTCAAGGAGTTAGTAGCACCCCCCTGCGAAACGGTCCTTAGGGACAGGGAGCAGAACAGAGCTGGCAGATCTTTAAGGATGCTTTCCAGAGAGTGCAGGAGCTCTCAGTCCCCAGGTGTAAGATGTCAGGCAAGAAAGGGGAGAGACTGGCATGGCTGAGTTGAGGTCTGCTGGTCAAACTAAAGGGCAAGAGGGAACTGCACAGGCAGTGGAAGCAGGGACAGGTGTCTTGGGCAGAGTATAGGGACGCTGCCCAGTTGTGTAGGGATGGGGTCAGGAGGACCAAAGTGTGGCTGGAGCTGAACTTGGCGAGGGATGCTAAGAATAACAAGAAGGGCTTCTGCAGGTATGTCAGCCAGAAAAGGAAGGTTAAAGAAAGCGTGCCCCCCAACGAACTAGAATGGTGACCTCGTATCAACAGACGAGGAGAAAGCTGAGGTACTCAACAGCTTTTTTGCCTGTCTTCACTGGCAACCTCTCTCCTTGCCCCTCGCGAGTTGATGGACTGCAAGACGGAGGCCAGAGGAGCAAAGCCCCTCCCACTGTAAGGGAAGACCAGGTTTGTGACCACCTGAGGAACCTGAACGTACATAAGCCTATGGGACCTGACGAGATGCATCCCAGAGTCCTGAGGGAATTGGCTGATGTCATTGCCAAGCCACTCTCCTTGATAGCTGACAGGCCATGGCAGTCAGGGGAAGTCCCCAGTGACCGGAAAAAGGGAAACATGGTGCTCATTTTTAACAAGGGCACGAAGGAGGACCCTGGGAACTACCGACCTGTCAGCCTCACCTCTGTGCCTGGGAAGATCATGGAACAGATCCTCCTACAAGATATGCTAAGGCACATGGAGGCCAGGGAGGTGATTCGAGACAGCCAGCACGGCTTCACCAAGGGCAAGTCCTGCCTCACCAACCTAGTGGCTTTCTGCGATGGTGTGATTACATCAGTAGACAAGTGAAGAGCTATGGGTATCATCTATCTGGACTTCTGTAAAGCCTTTGACACAGTCCCTCACAACATCCTTCTCTCTAAATTGGAGAGATAAGGATTTGATGGGTGGACTGTTTGGTGGCTAAGGAATCGGTTGGAAGGTCGCAGCCAGATGGTAGTGGTTAGCAGCTTGATGTCCAAATGGACGCCGGTGACAAGTGGTGTCCCTCAGGGGTCCACACTGGGACCAGTACTGTTTAACATTTCCATCAGTGACTTAGCAAGATCGAGTGCACCCTCAGCAAGTTTGCAGATGACACCAAGCTGAGTGGTGCAGTTGACATGACAGAAGGATGGGATGCCATCCAGAGGGACATGGGGAAGCTGGAGAAGTGGGCCTGTGTGAACCTCATGAGGTTCAACAAGGCCAAGTGCAATGTCCTACATCTGGGTCAGGGCAACCCCCGCTATCAATACAGGCTGGGGGATGAAGGGATGGAGAGCAGCCCTGCCGAGAAGGACTTGGGGATACTGGTGGATGAAAAGCTGGACATGAGCCGACACTATGTGCTTGCAGCCCACAAGGCCAACCGCATGCTGGGCTGCATCAGAAGCAGCATGGCCAGCAGGGCGAGGGAGGGGATTCTGCCCCTCTGCTCTGCTCTGGTGAGAGCCCACCTGGAGTCCTGCATCCAGCTCTGGAGCCCCCAGCACAGCAAAGACATGGACCTGTTGGAACGGGGCCAGAGGAGGGCCACAAAACTGATCCAAGAGCTGGAGCACTGCTCCTGTGAAGAATGGCTGAAAGACTTGGGGCTGTTCAGCCTGGAGAAGAGAAGGTTCTGGGGACACCTTATAACAGCCTTCCAGTACCCAAAGGGGGCCTACAGGAAAGATGGGAAAAATCTTTTTAGCAAGGCCTGTTGTGATAGGACAAGGAGTAACGGCTTTAAACTAAGCGAGGGTAGATTTAGACTCGATATAAGAGAATTTTTTTATAGTGAGGGTGGTGAAACACTGGCACAGGTTGCCCAGAGAGGCAGTGGAGGCCCCATCCCTGGAAACATTCAACGCCAGGCTGGACGGGGCTCTGAGAAACCTGGTCTAGTTCAAGTTGTCCCTGCTCACTGGAGGGGGGTTGGACTAGATATCTCTAAAGGTCCCTTCCAACACAAAGCATTCTATGTTTCTATGATTCTATTATTTCCTCCTTCCATCATGCATCTGGTCAACTAATCCCCTTTCACGAGGCTGTGAAGGCAGCTCCTCTTTGCACAGCTTCACTATCACAGTCTGCATCTCTCTCCTTCTCCTAACTGCTCTGTCCTCCCACTTGGCTACCACACAGGAGCATTTCAGCCCTTTCTCTCACCCACAGCTATTTTTGACAGTATGGTAACAGCACAAATCTCAGTGATGCAGTACTGCCTAACAGGAGATGGAGACTGATGGCTCCCCATCAGTCGCAGCAGCCTCACCCACCTCAGCCTGAATCTGGTTTGACAGAATATTTATGCACAGAAGGCAGCCAGGCCTCCCCGCACTGTCTCCTCTGAGAGGGAGCTTAAAGGACTTATTTATTTCAAAGGCAAAGACATCTCTGAATCATACGAGTGAGCTTTTAGCAGGACAGAGTTAAGAGCCTAAGCTGTATGCATCCTGCTACAAACTAGTCAAAGTCACAACTCTGGAATGTAAGACAGGACCCAAATGACTGACTGTCGTGTCAGCACACAAGGTTTGATCTGTCTCATACAGGTATAGGGTCTTTTTTTCCTCCATCTTTGTCTCATTAGGACTGAGCTTTCCAGGGAGCACGATGGAGCAAAGTGTTCACACCCCTGAATTCAAATGGGGCAGGGTATTTAACCTGTTTTGCAGATGCCGACCTTAGCTAACAAGCTTCTGGTGGGTTGGGGCCAAGCTGGGTGTACAACTGGGGCGTACAGCAGCTCGTGACCTTGGTTTCAAGGAGACTACTGCTTCCCCAGATAGGGAGTGGGAATGCTGCAGGAGACACCCCTCGCGTGGGGCCAGAGGTGGATGGCTGGAAGGCCACAGGTTGCTCACCCTTCACCTAGTGGAGTCTGGGGTTGAGCCATTACTGAAGGATAAATAAAGCTGAGCTCTGCTGTTCAAAGTGATTATACAAGTCTGCGCAGACTGGCCTCACACAGAGATTTATTTGAATCGGGAACACCAAGGCAATTCATCCTTTCTAAACAGCCTCATTCCCTGCTCTGTGTGCTCACCACCCATGGGGCCCAGCTACACACTAGTTCCCCTCCTTCCTTCTCTGCGCTTTTCTGCAGCATGTATTCGCTAAATATAATCTGACAGCTTACTTTCTCGGGTCCACAGCCTCAACACCCATGCCTTGCTTCTCTGTGCCAGCAGCTCTGTTTTACAAGTCAAGCCGTAGTCTCCCTCTCAGCTCATCTTGCATGAGGAATGAGCACATCCACGTGTCCTCTCCCTTTCCACACTCATCGCTGTTGCTGGAAGGGGCTCACACAACCATTTGCGGCAGCATATCCCTCAAAAACCTAGCAGCCTTAAAGCCATGGAACCAAGAGATAACTCTTCTGGTTGTTTTGCAAATGCCAGCTAGCCCTCAGCTCGGATCAGTTTGTCCACTTCCACTACTTCGAGTTTTGGCTTAATTCTAGGTCTCTTTGAAGCCATCATACATGTTGCATAAAGGGGCTCTCACATCCAAGTAGTATCTTACTACTCTTGAATAACTTTCTGCCTCACAAACTTCAAGAAGTGCCATATTCCTCCAGTGTGCACTCACTGAAATGTCATTGAAATCTGCCTCCTAGTTGCATTACCTGACCGACTGCACACCAGATCTCAGGGGCCTGTTATTTATCCCAGAAGAATCTGGTCCTTGTCAGTATGTGTGACACCTCCAACCAAAGGGCTCACTTAGCCACTTGCTAGCTGTACTCCTTGATTCAGGAATCCAGAGCTCATTAGAGTATTGAGCGTTGTTTAAGTGTATACATCACTAGGATAAAGAGATTATTTCGGGGCACAGACACTGGCTATCATCTCTAATATGTAGGAAGAGGAGCAGAGGAGCAAACATATACAGCTGGTGTACTTTTGTCCCTCTACTGCCAATCTGATTTTTCAAGTTGGTTTTATACAAAGAAAAAGGCAGAATGGAGAAATCTTTATGTTAAAAAAATGCCTGGGAGCTCAGTGAATTCAGCAGCTCTTAGGATAAAACACCCGCAGTAGCCTTCCCCCTCCCCTGCCTCCTCAGGAACCAGCAGTATTTCTCACAGCTTTCCATTAACTACTTTTATTATCTGAATGTCTGCCCACATGAGTAATTCAGTGAGTCACATCAGCAAAAGACTTGGTGGAGTTTCATGAGGAGGCTGCACTGCAAATTTTTTTAAATCACAGTTTAATTTACAGAATGAGGATTTTTAGCTGTGGTGAAGATTTCAAGACCAGTGCTGCAGGTAGTGGGAGAAAGAAACATAGAGGTGATAAGGAATTTCCAGTTCTTGAAGGTAATTGAGAAAATGTGATTGCTCAGCTCAGTTTACCACACTGGAACAGTACAGCTATAAAATATATAAAGGCTAATACAGGATGTATGTTTGCAGTATTTTTACCTTTACTCTGTAAAAGTCACCATCAAGCTTCCTCAAACACGAGAGGGGTGCACTATGAACTATAGTGTAGATGTATAGCTACAGGCCCTACCTAGTTATCACTGCTGGGATATGAAACTGGAGGCCCGATCCAGCAAACCCTCTATATCATTTCCTTTTCCTTTGTGTTATGGCAATACTAGACTTAGAAAGACACCTAGGCATTTAAATAGTCAAGTAGGTGCTTAATGGGATATTCAAAATCCAAACACATGAAACAGCTTCAAAAATTTGGTTTCTAATGACTGAAAGGCACAACTAAGATGTAAGTGCAACTGCGCTAGGCCAATATATGAATAGTCAGCAGTATTTAATGCAAGCACACAGCATAAATAATAGTCAGTGACACAAAGGTTTGCCAGCCCAGGCCCACGTTTGAGGTTAATTTAGAGCAGCCTGTTAGCAAGCAATCAATTTGCTCCTTCCTTTTACAAAAACAATACCATCAAATCAAGGTGCAGGCTCTGGCACATTTAATATGAATTCTGCACAGCGGAAGGACTCAGCGCTTCAAACACCCTCCCTGTTCCCAAACATCTTGCTCACCAATGAACGTGGGGCAGCTGCAACCATCAGTCCAGTTGGTTTCCCATCACACGCAACGGTGTATTCTCGCAAGCATCCCTGTCAGCTCCCATTAACTCGCATGGCTCGCTCCCCTCCTCCCAAGGCACCTTTCCCCCATTGAGGCTCCTGGAAGAGCTTGCAAAAGCAGGACAGCCACCTCAGAACCAGGGCACGTTCAGAAGCTGATCTGCCACGCAGTGGGCAACCTCCTTTCTCCCAAAGCAGGCCAGTGGCAGGTGGTAGCCACGCCACCAGAAGGTAGGGCTTTTGGCCTGGAAACTGTATTTGTGGAAGCTTAGAGCTATGTGAGAATGCTCATAGATGTTGCACCAGGGCAGCAGTTCTTCACGCCCCCACACAGCAGCAATCCAGTTACTGCTGTCTAATGCCCAGGGAGCCCCGAACCCCGCCACTGGACCAGGCTGACTTACAAGCACCCCAGAAGGAGGGAGCAAGAGTAAGAGCTAGTGACATACTGGATACTGAGAGCAGGTATTGAAGTCACTGCATTTCTGTTATTTAGGTACTGCAGAGTTCCTGCGTCTCCCGGGGTTCAGCTGTAAGGCAAATGCATGGAGCTAGAGCACCAGCATGCAGCACAAAATACCACAGTGGGCTGAAAGGAAGGATGCAATAAACATGACATATATAATCAATAGCTCACAGCTAACAAGCCTTGCATGAGCAAGTCAGTGCCTTTTCAGTCCAAGAAACTACAAAGCCAGAGTATGCATTTTGATGCTAGTGCTGACATCAGGGCATGATTATTATTCCCAGAATGAAAAGTAACATATCTGACAACAGCGAATTCCAACAGAGGGTCCAACAGTGACACAATAAGTGCAGCTTTCTTCCATGCTGCTGGTAGGCTTTATCAATGAAGACGTAGGGAAGTTGATAAGGGTAATAAAGTCACCATAGCTAGAACTGAGCCTTGCTTAGTCTGTACCGGGGTCTCAGCCAATATGAAACAATGCCACCAAGTGCCAATTTCCACAATTTGACAATGTGAACTTTGTTTTTTCAGACACCCTTATTTGCTTCCCCTCCCTCACCCCAAAAGATAAATGGCCAAATACGACTTGCTGTTTTTCTCTTACTGTTCCAATGGATTTTTGTTCCTTTCCTGGATTCACGGCCTAGGGAAATTTGGTCAGGGCAAGAGCCTTACTGTGTGAATAGCACCTTCTCTTTTATATATGACTATTCATTCCCTCTTAGGCTCCCCTTCCCAAGGCTTCTGAACACAAAGTACTTGTGGGAATCTTTTAGTCTATTGCTGAAACACAGCCCCTGAGCCAGCAGGTACACAGCACTGCTGGAGCATCTCGTTCCATCAGTTAAATTAAAGAACCGAACCCAGCTGATGGCAGGGCCCCACAAGCTCTCTTTTAGTGAGGATACCCAGGGCCTTCTGCCATGAAGCTCTGAAGGGGAAGATGATCGCTTTACCCTTGCTGCAGTGTCTGAGTCATTACTGAGTTGGAAGCGACTGTTTAAAAAAAAGAAAAAAGCCTTTTTTGGTGAGACTAGAGAGTTGGCAGCCAAGCAGGCACAGCATTGGATGTCTCACTGCCAGGCGTGTGACAGCGATGACCTGTCTGGGTGCCAACAGGGAGGTGGGAGCAGAGCATGCCAGTGCCCATGAGTTGCTCAGCACTGCAGAGACTGGAGCAGAGAAGCTTCAGAGGTGGCCCTAGCACTGACACGCCATATAAAGAGCAAACATTTCCCGCCTAGCAGTGTCACTGGAGCATCATTTGCCCACCTGCAGCGATGTTTCACTGTCATCGGGGTAACCCCGACACTCACCAGGGACACATTTTACCTGGTTCCTCTGCCCTTTCAGTTCTGCATCCTCTCCTCTTTGGCCAAGGCGAAGGCCTCAGCTACCTTATCACCACTACTATCGCTTATCTGTATGTCAATTATAATCAAGATTTTGCTCCAAGTTACACCAGTTTTAATATGGAATCCTGCACGATTTGTCTTTGACTTTTTACAGGCCTTGCATTGATCTATTTAAACTACTTTTCCCATTAAAGACATGATCAAGCACTAGCGCCAGAGATGTTGGTGCAGATACAGAACTGTGACTGATGCTTCTCACCTCCTGGAAGCAAGGCTTTTCTTTACAGGAGCATTAACATCAGAGCAATCGCACTCTCTTCATTTATCTCAGGTTCAGGCTGCTCTGTAAAAGAAATAGGAATGACCTGAAAAGTAGGGGAAAAAATTCTTTCCACTCCAGCCCTCCCCCAAATTTTTTTGTGGGAAACGCAACTGTGTTTTGAATGCTAAAATTCACACAGATTTAAAAATACTTATGTTCAAGGAATGTTGCCATGGAAACCCTTATCTTCTCTCCTTCCCCACCCTCCATATGTGAAGAACATTTTTGTCTTTTCTTTTCTTGCATGTGGTAGTTCCTCTTCCCCGTCTGCTACCGCCAAAAACCTGGCACTGAATCCTAAGAGATGTCAAACAGGCCTTTTGTTTAGCTGAAAAGTGATTGCTGAAAAACAGTCCTGAGCTCAACTAGAGAGAGATGGGTACATACTCTCAGGCTCCAGAGAAAGATGCCTGGAATAATTTCCAGCAATTCCTGCTTTGGACAAGTGGAAAGAAGCAGCAAGAGATGCCACAGTAATTACAGTAGTTCCACTTCCCAGCAGCATAAGATTTTCCTTCTCACTAGAAGCCTTTTTTCCCCTTCCCTGTCACTCTTGATAGAAGGGGGTAGGGAAGTGGGTGAAGTCCTGTATGCTCAGTGCTTTCATGAAGGTACTGCTCTACCCCATTCCTTTTGCCCCAAAGCTACAAGAGGATCTGAGCACAAAAAGGAAGTCAATAGTAGACTCCGCTCTGCTGCTGAGGATATACCTAGGGGTCACACATCCAAGGGTCAATGCCAGGGAGCCTCTTCTGTAGCATCAGCAGAAACCTTGGGAGGATCATACACGGCTCTGCTGAGGGGTGAGACTCTACAGGTATTGCCTCGCGCCAGTGAAAAACACGTGCACAGCACCCGAGACAGAAAGAGTGAGAAGGCAATGCTACTAACCTGTGAGTTAAGCAGTATCAAAATGTTCACCAACAAACTATGCAGGTGAGATAGATACATTGTTTTCCCAGTTTGGATTGCCAGCAGCCCCAGTTTCAGGTAACTGCACAGCTAATGGGGGAGCTGGCACGACAGCTGCCCAAGGTATTTTAAATCAGCAAATGTCCACTCTGCCCAACAACCAACATTCACTTTTGCAGCAAGTAGGACAGAAGTTGCCAAGACCATCCTTTGCATTTAAGGATGGAAAATAAAACATACAGCCCTCAACTCTGTGCTGCATGCCACAGCCATTACCAGTAAGTCCTTCAACTGCTGGGAACAGGAGGATATTACTGATTTGCAATAATGGCTCTGTACGCAGCCCAAGTTAATTAAAATCTAGAAGTAACACTATTCATGGATATTTTGGAGGTAGTGGGAGGCTACCTCAATAAGCTGTCTGCTCTGCTCAAAGTTATGTTAACAACTGTCTCACCAGTTGCCACCAGTACAAGTGGCAAAAGTATAAGGCTTTGTCAGCCAGAAAGAGCCACGACAATTGCTTAGCGATGGCCTGACTGCTCCCGGCACCTGTGCTGGCTGCCTGCTTCCGAGAGCAACAGGTCGCATAGGCACAGAGATATATTTAGCCTCTTACCTTCCATGAGTTTGAGGTCCTCTGCAGAACCTTGTTCTACAGTAGGAGTCCAAGGAATGAAATGACAGCTTTTCTGTATGCGTTTCAAAACCATCCTGTGGAATTTGTGAAGCAGCTTTCTGGTGCAGAGCAGGAATATGAAGCATAAAAAGCAGCAAGTCCCTTTATTACAGAAGCAACCTCCCCCTCGTGGCTTTGTTCCTAAACTAAGGCATTTTTTCCCACAGGTGCAATGCTTGCCTGCATTCCCATATTACAGCCAGCAGGAATCTGTAGGCCTCAGATGTGTCCTTAGTGCATGGGTCTGAGCGGCAGGAGTGACAAAACCCTATTCTCTGTTGATTGGACTCCTGAGATTGGCTCTCTGCTACAGTGCAGGTGCTGACTCAGGCTCTTCCCCAGGCTGGCATCGAACAATGCTTCGCCTTTGGCTGCAATCTTGTGACACGTCGAGCATAGGCTCCCTATGCCCAGTCATCTTTTTTTTTTTCCCCCCACAAAATTTGTAAGAACATAATAGTGTTGAGATTTCAAACCCAGATCCCTGTCAAATGCAGCTGGTTTGGCCCACGGTCTCAGAAGTCACTTCTTGTGAGAAGAGAAGAAAGGGGAAAATGGCAAAACGTAAGTGGGGAGGGGGGCACGCTCTACAAACACAAGTATTCCTTAGGAAAACAGGCCAAAAAACCAGCTGACAGTGCATGCCGGACAAAGGGTGAGAGGAGAAATGGGACAAAACTGATATTTCAAGCTTCCAATCAAAACAGATTAAAACTTCATGAGAAAGCTCTGATCCATGAACATTTCCATGCAGAAAAGGGGGTTTGCTGCACAATAAAAGGACCCACAGCTGGGCTGACGAGTGTTGCACTAGATCTTGACAAGCTGTTTGAAACGACCAACATAGAGTGAGGAATGGAAACGTACAGGCTTCAGCAAACAATGTGGCCGTGACCTCAGTGTTACTCTGAGCAGTGCATAACAAATGGTTGAGAGCACCTTACCCCCCTCCTTTCCTGCCACACATTTCCCTAACTGATGAGTCAGGGTGGTTTTTTGACAGCAGTTTTGAGCAAACACAAACTAATCGTTGGCTTTCTCCAGCACTTTGGGCCACATTCTTTCCTTATATCAGTCACAGACTCCTGTAGCATGCTTGGTTACTGGCCCAGACTGAGAGCACAGTCTTATGGGACGCGATACCCATGCAGACTGACAGAAAATTAATAACAAATTATATGGAATTACTTCCTTTTTTGATTCCTGTAACTGAGGAAGGGTTGTTGCAAGGCAGTTGGCCCATACAGCCCCAGCAAGGCAGAGAAATGCTCTACAGAAGTCTGGACAATTATTCTTGGGAAGCTTTTCTGGTGTCTGAAAGCTTCACTCCTACCACACGGCTGCAAGAAAGCAGACCTTAACCACTCAATTATATGACAGTCAGCTATTCCTTGTCCAGTTCTTACCAAGGACAGTGCTGTCCTACCATTTTTTCCCCAGAAGGCAATAACTTAGCCTCCTCTGCATAACAGGGATACTTTAAAGTAAAATCTGATTTCTCCAGAAGGTTTAGGAAACATCTGCAACCCTCACAAAAAACAGGCCTTTCTGCATCAGCAGTGAAGCAAAGCCTAACAAGAATTGCCATCTGGGGACACAACCAACCTTCAGTTAAATGGAGGTCAGATTAGCAAGAGCTTTCTTGCAGTTCATTATAAAATCAATGCAAGAGAGGAAGCAAGCTGAACTATACAACCTTCCTTTTTCTGCCCAGCAGACAAAAAGCAGTAGAACAGCACCTCTACCTCACCTCTCCCCCGGCACAAACTGCACTGAAGGGGATCTAAATCTCTACAGCTCCACCAAAAGCAGGGCTGACACATTAAACCCAAGAGCAGAATTTTCTCTGTCTGGTGCCCACAGAGGCTGGCATCAGATGTTAACCCCGTAAGAGCTGACAGGATAGCATTCAGGCTGGCACCTGGCAGCAATACAAGCGCCCAAACATTTTTATAAGAGCAGCAGATTTCCTGACCTGGAAGGTGCCAGTGAAAGGAACAGTGTCTGTGGAAATGGGAATTGCAGCTACCAGGTATGTATCCCTATGTAAAGTGTGCCCTTACTGCAGAGGCAGTAGAAAGTAGCTCTAATGGGAGCCCAACGCTCCCGACCTGCACTGTGATGTGCCGGTAGCTGCATGCAAAAGCAGCTCAGGCACACACAGCTGCAGGCCGAGCAACACCTCCCCTACCACCACAGAGCTTTCGGGCAGGAAGGGCGCTAGGAACTGGAGCCAACAAAGAAGTCAGGGATATGGGGAAAAGACTAAGATCAGGTAAAGGGTGATCCTGTGTAAGAGGGAAAAAAAAAAAAAAAAAAAAAAAA
>Ga0065711_1048253_pt1 | contig 11910 bp, 7 predicted proteins | sample Hoacrofraction12_FD_59098 | JGI IMG/M metagenome (GOLD analysis project Ga0065711, IMG submission 59098) | Hoatzin crop microbial communities from Cojedes, Venezuela - Epithelial fraction 12 v2 (version 2) | ecosystem: Host-associated > Birds > Digestive system > Esophagus > Crop | place... | reverse complement strand
TTTTTTTTTTTTTTTTTTTTTTTAGTTCATGTGAATTAATTAGCCAATCTTAAATCAGAGCCTGGATAGGAGAGGTTGGATCAAAGAGACTGAAGTGTATTCAAAGAAAATTGAATTTTCCCCTTGGCTTCTGCTTCTACAACCCCCAAAGACTGGGGCTGTAAGCATTGTACTTTAAATGTACTGCTTTAATGTAAGATAAACCCTACGCTGATGAGTATCTTCTCTTTCTGTTGACTGTTGCATTGTTATGTACGTTTAAAACACAATTAGTTGGGATAACATGTCTTGACCTGGGTGTTTTACTTTACAATTAGAATCAAGTAACAGTGTCTGTGAGATTATTTTATGTAATTGGAATGAGCTTCTCTCTTCAATTTGGTGTAAAGATAAGAGTCATTATAGCCTTTGAGACAATAGCAAACAATAGATTATCCTCCCATGTTGTTGCTGGAGGCCTATGATTGTCATTCTCTTTCCACAGCGGATTACAGTAATCAGAATTTTCATTCAGGCTGAAAAAAATATGACAGTCAGTACGCCAGGTTGTCATTGCAGAGGCTATAAAGGACTTTGATGTATTTTATTATATAAATGGAACTTCAGCCTTTTACTGTGGAAAGGGCCTTTTTCAGAATAAATATTCTTAGCCAGTCTTCCAGGAAATTTTAGAAAGGAGCTCCTTTGGGTGAAAAAGCCTCCTTATGGTTGTGGAAACTCCAATATTGGACAGAAGCTGATCAGAATTCCTTCGTTATATACGTTATTTCAATAACCAGAGATCTATGGCTAGTGTTCCATGATACAGATTCACTTTTGCTAATGATAGAATGACTTTATTTTTTAAATTTTTTGTAATTCATCTATTTGTATATATATGTAATATATATAAGGCATACATGTATGCACACACACAAAGGTATGTACATATTATCTATTAAGTTTTTTAATGTGGTTCAGAAGAGAGATTTTACAACAGATGAATTTGCTCTTTTTCTTTGTAGCTATGGCAATCTATGAAGAATACCATTTCAAAAATATTTTGTATTATTTAAAGACTCACTCTGTAGTAGGATAGCTGGCCACTTCTCCACTCTGTAACAGGTACATTAGTGCATATGTAAACAGGACAAAATAATTTCTGACATAAAAATCTGCAAAATTGACTACTGCTAAAAATGCCTACAAAATGCTGGTTCATTGTTTATGCTTTTTTACGTTTTTAAGTTGTTGCTGAACTCTGCAGCACAGGTACCAGCAGTGGCTGTGATGTCAGTCGTGTGCTTCTGATCCTTAGACAGTAGGCTGAAATTACTTGCTCATTTTGTAGGAACATGTAAATAATAAATTGGTTTACAGCCTTTATAATATACTGGGCTTTTTACCACCACATGTGTTACTCTGGATAAAAAGATCTCACTTTTGAAGAACATATTTCTTCCGGACCTTGTTCAAGTTCACTAATTGTTGGGTTACAGTTAGCTCCACAGGGGAAAGGGTTGGACTCATTGCCATCTCCTGCCTCACAGCTGTGAGAGATGAGCAGCCTTAGAAGAGGGAGCCATGGCAACAGCAAGGCTCTTCCTGTATATGCAGATTCCTGCAGCTCTTTGAAGGAGCGAAATTGGTCCTGAAGTTGTCTAGGCAGGGATGCATGCTAATGTAGCTGAGTGCCATGAGTTCTCTTCTGGTGCCTGAACATACATGGGTGATGCAGATCTGGTCGTCTTGAGGCTGGAGTGCAAATTCAAACAACCAGTGACGCCAGTATATTCTGATGTGACACGGGTGGGCTGTACCCCGTTTGCAATATTGATGGGCAAAACAGTGGTGTTGGTAGTTAATTAAAAGATATAGAAGGTAAACTCGTCCATTTTGTTAAGATACTCAGATGTAATCACTTCAAACCAATTAGTTTAACTATTTTGTGTGGAGTGGCTCGAAGACTGCACTGTCCAGTGTGGAATAGTGTACATTTCCTTTATGTGTGTTTATTCTTAGCTAGCATGACTGACTGAAGTCACCATCTCTTTTGGTTTGGCCTGGATAAATGCCAGGTGCCCACCAAAACTGCTCTGTCACTCCCCCTCCTCAACTGGACAGGGGAGAGGAAATATGATGAAAGGCTTGAGGGTTGAAAGAAGGACAGGGAGAGATCACTCACCAGTTACTGTCACGGACAAAACAGACCGAACCTGGGGAGAAAAGGGAGTTTAATTTATCACCAATCAAATCAGAGTAGGATAGTGAGAAATAAAACCAAACCTTAAAACACCTTCCCCGCAGCCCTCCCTTCTTCCTGGGCTCAGCTTCAATCCTGTTTCTCTACCTCCTCCCCACCTCCGAGTGGCACAGGGAGACAGGGAATGGGGGTCCTGGTCAGTTCATCACACGTTGTCTCTGCCACTCCTTCCTCCTCAGGGGGAGGACTCCTCACACTCTTCCCCTGCTCCAACACGAGGTCCCTCTCATGGGAGACAGTTTCTCCAACGTCAATCTTTCCCACTGGCTTCAGCTCTTTACGAACTGCCCCAGTGTGGGTCCTTCCCACAAGGTGCAGTCCTTCAGGAACAGGCTGCTCCAGTGTGGGTCACCCACGGGGTCACAAGCCCTGCCAGCAAACCTGCTCTGGCTTGGGCGCCTCTCTCCACGAGTCCGCAGGTCCTGGCAGGAGCCTGCTCCTGCGCAGGGCTCCCCATGGGGTCACAGCTTCCTTCAGGCATCCACCTGCTCTGGTGTGGGGTCCCTTCCATGGGCTACAGGTTGATATCTGCTCCACCGTGGACCTCCATGGACTGCAGGGGAACAGTCTGCCTCACCAGGGTCTCTATCACAAGCTGCAAGGGAAGACTCTCTCCTCCAGTATCTCGAGCACCTCCTCCCCTGTCCTTCTTCACTGACCTTGGTGTCTGCAGAGTTGTTTCTTTCACATCATCTCACTCCTCTCTCTCAACTGCCGTCTCACCGCATTTTTTTTTCTTCCCCTTCTTAAATCTGTTATCCCAGAGGTGCTACCACCATCAATGATTGTCTTGGCCTTGGCCAGCGGTGTGTCCATCTTAGAGCTGGCTGGCACTGGCTTTGTCAGACATGGGGGAAGCTTCTCGCAGCTTCTCACAGAAGCCACCCCTATAGCCCCCCTGCTACCAAAACCTTGCCACGCAAACCCATAACACCATCCTTCAGCTATATGACAATCCTATAGGATTTAATTGCTCTACTGTTTTTTCTTTAGACTTAGAAATGTTTATTTCTGAAATATTTTTGTATTCCTCTTATTGGATTTTACTTTGCAGAAAAGCTTGTAAAATTTCTTCATGTAGTTTAAATTTTTTTCTATAGTTTCCTGACCAACATCTCCATTTTGTTTCTTAATTTTTAGGTTGTGGCTTTGTATCTTCTTACAATAGGCATATCATTTAATATATAGAATAAACTCCAGGAAAGAAACTGAAGATGAGCTGGTGCAACCATTTTCTCTTAAAATATTTTGGCTGGTTTAAGAATTGGTACTTTCTGTATGTTTATGGTTTGAATCAAATACACACTAAATGAGTAGCTTCTGGTCTTCATTAATTTTCATAGTGGAAGAGAATCAATGGAGACTTTATAGGTGTGCCCAGGTATAATGAGTCTAATTCTTCTGCCCTTTTTATTGTGTTGCTATAAGCATTGAATGAAGAAGCCATCAGACTGGTTGGATTTTTTAATGATTATTTAAAAAAAAATAAATACCTACTTTGTGTCCCCTTATGACTTCGTTCTTTAAAAAGAGTGAAAAGCCAGATTCAAATTCAAATTACATTCAATTATTGAGTTAATCTTGTAGAGAACCCAGATCAAAATCTGGCCAGTGCTCAGCAGTGAATTAGTGGAAAAATACAGTAGCTAATGATAGTTTCTTTCAGCGCATACTGCCTTATGCTTACAGGAACTTGGTTATACGGGCATTAGTCATCATTTCCCAATATTAATTTCCTAGCTAATGTCATTATAGAATTGATTTGAACTGTTCTTTTCTGCCTGACAGCTTTTTGGCTGAGCATCTGAGGCATTTAAATCAAATGTAAGATGCACACTTTGTTCTTTACTGTGAACGCATAGGATATGAAATTTATAAATCAGTCCTTTCTTTCCTTTGGTTTGTCTGGTTACGTAAAAACTATTGAATATTTTTATTGGATGTTTGTTATGTGTAAGAATTTATTACTGAGGCTTAAATACAGTCAGTTTAAAAGACCTCGAAATTGATGCTCGCAGGCCATTATGTTTGAGAGCATTGGATTTTTAAGGCATTCCTTTTTCACAACATTTGCTTTATTTAGTATGAAGGAATATAAGGAAAAACTAGTACACACTACTGCTTAAACTATCTCATTTCAGTTCTCAGAAAGTTTGATAATTGATAATTCTTCTGTCAATAAAAGGTCACATTTAATATGTCATACAGATTCCTTTTTGTCTCTCATCTTTCCATAAATAGGAAAGTGGACATATCCCTGTAAAGTTCCATATAAGAATGGATGCTTTTAGTGTTTGTATAACATGAAGTGATTTCGTTATAATGGGAGCGCTTAAATAGATCACTTGCTTTGTCAATTTCTTTAATAGTTGGACTGGAATATGATGCCATGATTTCAACTAAAGGGATAAGTAAAATAAAACTAGAGTTTCATCTGTGTAGTGCAATAAACAATTATCGCTTACAACAGTGCAAATAGGCCCTTGTTTCCATTTTATCACATATGTTTGAAGACAGAGTTGCACTTGGTGTGGACATTGTCTGCAGAGATGGTAATGTTCGTATTGAATATAATTAAATTAAAAATAGGTCAGCCAACTTAATTACTAAAATCTTTTTCTTCTGTCAAAGATCTTAATTTGGCTGTGTAGTCAGATGAGTTTCCTAGGTTTTGGCATCTTTACTTCTAAAATGTGCTGTAACATCTCTGCAGAGAAGCTGTACTGGTGTACTTAAAATTCATTGGACATCTAGGAGTAGAAGTTGCCGTAGTGGGAAGTAAATATTTTGGAAATGTACCACAGAAAGTGCAATTACATGTTTCATACAATGCATGCTCTTAGTAACCTGCTTTTGTTTTTGATGGCACATGCAGATGGAAAAGTAGGATTTTGCAAGAATTGCTTGTAATAACAGTAGGCAAATTAGGAGGAGGAGATTTTGATGCACAAATTTTCATTTATATAGCATCCTGCAAAGCAGGAGCTCAATCCTGATTAGACTCCAAGCTTTATCATAGTAAGAATACAGAGAGGGATAATTGTAGATACCTTTCAAAACACTTCAGTTTTTAGGAAGATTAGTTTAATACTTTACAATCTTTCTGTTTATTACTTCAAATTATGCTGTTACAAAAAAAGAAAAAAAAGGTGTTTATGGACTTACAGATGGATTATAAAACTGGATTTGTAGACCCAGTATTGAACTTTTTTGTGTTTGTGTGTCACATGTTAACTCCGTGGAATAGATTCAGAAAATACTTCAAATATTTTTACAAAACATACTCAGAAGAGATGATATTACATTTGATATTGTTATATATTATAATAATGTTACATAGTTATAAATTAAATTCCACTTTCTTGGAAAATTATATGACACAGTGCTAATCATTAATCTTTATGATAAAATGTTCTAGGACAGTATCCTCTCATTAGATTTGATGGGAGTCAATTTTCTATCTGAGAGCAAAAGGTTGTGCAGGCTTTTTTGTATTTTCTGACAATGTGCATGCTAATGGTAAATTTTCTTAATAAATGTAATCAAACTTCAAAGCTGTGAAACTAGTGTGTTGACAAATGGTGGTGATTTGAACATCTTTACTAGCCAGTCACGTTGAGACAGAATAAACATGAATTTTATTCTCAGTACTTTCAGCCTTAAGCTCATTGTCTGACCTTTCTTTCAGATCATAATTTGTGTTGAGTATTGATTAATGTAAAACCACTCATCTGCCAAGAAATATTTAATTTCACAAGATAACTGTTCTAGTGGCAACTTACAAAGCCTTCAGATGATCTGTGTCATTTTGCAGTTCTTGTAACTCCTGTGCACTGCACAAGCACCATCTCCACTGAATAATTAAGAAAACTTCAAACTGAGAGTAAAACACAGCCACAATGATTACTCCAAATCAGACCACAACAACTGAGGATCCCAGTCTCTGTAGTTCTTCCAGTGATCTGTTCCAGATCTTGGGGTGCAGGTAGCTTTTGGCGGGGTTTCAGCTACGTAAAGCCACAGACTCATTGCAGAGGGAAAGGAATGGATTTGTACCCAGGATATGGTGAAAAGGAGGATGCAAGACAAAATGAAGAAACTGGTACTGACAAAGCAATGAGGTTAAGAGCTGGGGGCAGGTAGGATTTGACCCTAGTTTCCACCAGGACAGTTTACTGAGGGCACGTAAGGAACTCAAAGGGAGTTACAAAATGTCTCTATATGGTAAGGACCAGGAAAGAATTTGGGGAGAGATTCAGTCTGGTGACAGTCAATCCAAGGGAAGATTTGACACCGGAGCAAAGTTGGCAGGGCTGGGTGAAAGGGACGGTGAGGTGACCGACTGGGATTAGTGTCTGGAGAAAATAAGGCTGGATAAGAAGCCAGATAAGGGGAAGAGAGAAGGAAATTCGTTGCTTCTACAGCTGGAACACAATGTGTTATAGTCTGCTCCTGCTTTTGTCCCATGTGATCACCTGGCAGTGTAATATCCATTCCAGAAGTACTATTTTTCATTTGACTTCTGTTTTAAACTAGAAAACTGGAAAGAAATATTATGTCAAAATTAAGTATTTTAGGTTGCAAAGCCAAGCCCTCAAACATTAGGAAATTAAGGTCTGGTCCTGATGTGAAAGTATCAGATAGAAGTCTTTAATTATTTAATTGTGCCTACATGACATTTTCCCCACAGAACCTGCTACTTATTTATGAAACGGATATATCCCCTATGGGGATTAAGTGGGCATTTTGTAGTAATGAATGCTTTGTCTTTGAGACAACTAACCTTAGTCTTCTCATTCTTCAGGGTTTAATTTTGCTCCACTTTTTTTCAGCATCAGCAAAATATAAATAATACTGACCTGTCACATCTTGAGTGTTCTGAAAATAAATGTATTAGTGGATATATGGTAGCCATGACAGAAAGATCTTAGAAAAATTACCAATTCTGTTTTAATAACTCTTTTAATTAATATGTGGTAAATAAAACATAGACTCATGAACAAAGAGAATAAAACTAAAAATACCAAATAGCTTCTCATTAAGGAGATTCCAATCTGTGAACTGAAGGAGGAAGGCACCCAGTGGAAAAATAATAAGCATGTGATTATGCAATTTAAAAACCCACATTATACAAAGGCAACTTTAAGCCTGGCATTTACTGCAGTTGGGTTTCTTGACATAATTTGGGGGATAAATTATGGATTAGTTATGTAAATCTTGCCCTGGAAATTATCAGATGTTTGGTTTTAATTTTAGTGATTTAAGACTTCCTTTATTGCTACTGATATTATTTTATAAATAGCAAATTGCTGCATTACTGTTTTCCACAGAAAAGATATTAAGTAGAAACTACCTCAAATCTCATTCTGAATGTCTCAGAGTGTGTGTTTGTTTTTTTTATGAGGGGAAAAAGAAGAATAATGATAGCTAAAAGCATCTTAAAACTTGTGTGAGGCTTCTAGAAAACCAGTAGGGGAAGGGGTACAGCTGATATGTCTGAGTAGGTGCAAATCTGCAGTGAGATCTGTCAGATTTCTGTGACTTTAGAACATTAGCTTGTACAACTTGTTAATGAAGTAGAGGAGTTATAATGTCCCTATACTTGCAGATGTGTTCCTGCTACTTTTGTTTTTTTTTCTGTGACAACATTATTGTATTAATTTAGCATGGGTTTATAAGATGCAGAGGTATTTACCTCTGGTTGCTTTCCTGAAAGCTCTTTATTGAATTAGCATACTGAGAGGCTAAGAGAAAGGAAAAGTCAAAAGGATGGGTTAGTTTTAGTCTTCTAGAGAGGAATCAGTTATGAAAATGTTTCCAAAAGACAAGATTAATTCACAGTCTGAGCTCCCTGAAGGCATGCTGTGCCTTACACTTGTAATGATGAGAAGATATTCATCGCAAGATGGATAAAAAGATGTTCTCCAAAGACTGCATTTTATCTGCCAGGAGTAGGACACGGGCAGAAGCATCCATGAAATTAATTATAAAACTGTTTCTCAGAGATGTGTAAACATGAGAGTGGCAGTGATCTCTTCTACACCTCTTGGGTCCTGTGTTTTAAGTGTGATTGAATTGAGCTGTCAGATTACATATAGAGTGACAACTCTTTACTAGCTGCTGCTGGATGAATAATGCAAAGAAAATATTTGCAACCATCTTTTACTCTATAAAATAATTTTTCTTATTCTCTTAAAACCCCTTCTGACTTACAGGTATATTTGTGTGGCAAGAGGTATCACAGATATTTATGAATGCATAGTTGTAAATTTGCTGCATATTCACTGTATGGTTGTGAAATGTTAGATAATTAACAAAGTGAAAAATTAATCTAATGTTCTGTCAGCTGCATGCCACTAGTCATTCTCTTCAGCTGTAGGTTATACTCTTGCATTAGGGAGAGGAATAATACTAAAATGTTGATGGCCAAATTCTACGAAAATACTTGGTGATGAAACTGCAGTGCTGGAGTATTTATGAATCAATTTATGGTGAAACTTTGTGAACTTCTGATCTTAAATTTATAGTTATCCTCTGAAACTCATAAATATTCATAAAATGAGAAGCTTGAAGTTCATGAAAGTTATGGATATTTAGTGTATCGTGAAAACCAGCCCATTTAAGTTAGCCGTTTAAAATATGCAGATTAGTACCTCAGTGTAAGGAATTGTTGAAAAGATTGAGTATTGGGACCATTGTCATTCTGCTGACGTTGGTGGAGCTGTCACATTGTTTTCTTGCTACTGTTTTTGTAGTCTTGCCCATTATTTCCTTTTTGTTCTTCTATTCCTAACTCGTATCCCTGAATGTTAATCTGGCTCAGAGCGGCACATCAGAATTACCACTTTTAATTGAACTGGTTTGAAATTGTTGACATTCCATTGTCCTTGCTGGACTTGTTCTCCACTTCATTGTGAGCTTATTGGAGGGGAAGTAGAAATGCCTAAAATAGTAGTTACAATAAAATGCCTTTGAAACCTTTTCAAAGGCTACAACACTTTACGTGTCTGTATCTGATGAATCTAAAAAATTGATGAGAATACTGAGTAGTGAAAAAATAGTACTATAATCCCCAGTGATTCATAAAACATCGTTTTCTAAATAAACAAAAAGACATAGTGCAATCCTAAAATAGATACGTGTTGCATTTTCAAATCCATGTATTTTGAATCCTACTATTTCAATATTCAAAATAACAGTATGAATAGTTCTGAAGTCTATCAAAGGATTTTTCTTCACTGTTAAACACAAAAGAGTTTCTGTAACATTTTACAAACAAATGGAGAAAGTATTTTTAAATTTTATTTTTGAAGTCATACTTTTGCGTCTGTCACTATATGAATTGTGACTTGGTTGGCCAAACTTTATGAGAATGTCCAGTTGATCTTGGGATCAGCTATATCTTTTTAAGGAGAATTGGTGCTTTTGTCAAGTGTTCTTAGAAATATACCATGAATTTTTAAGTGATCTCATCCTCGAGATTCACACTGTGTCTTCTTGTTTCCTTGTATCTCTATCAGCATTTTTCCTTTCCTTTCGCCATTCTACTTAAAATGGCATATTGGTCTGACATATTGATCCCACTTGGTCCCATGACTAATATTGATTGTATTCTCTGGGACCATAGCTTGTCATCAAATGTACTTTTTCTTTCGTGTCAAGATGATGTTTGATTGGCTTATTTGACACTAGAAGGCAACTGTGCTTGGTTATGATCAATACACTTGTGTTCTCTGTTCCTTATCATTCTCAGTAAGACTACATTAGCAAATGAACCATGAAAATGCTTCAGCTACCTGTCAAGAAGTAGGAAAATCTTACTCCTTTTGTTAGGCAATGTGTAGGTACTCTGCTGGGCTCTTTATTAAACATATCGGACAACTATTCCTGTGGTACAAGTCTACTATGGCATAAAGTTGAAGTGTAGCAGATTATCAGTTAAAGGCATATTAGGTTTCAGTTTTTGTTTACTTTGTCTTGTCTGCAAGGAGACACTTAGGAAAGTCGATCCAAATTAACTGCAAAAATAGTACTAGTTAAGCTATATTAAACAAGTATGTGAATCCTCTTATTCAGAATTAAGGTGGCCTTAATTCTATTTCTTAAGATTTTTCTCTTTCACTCTGAATAAAGATAGCCATACAAAATGTTAATATAGTTTAACTAATCTCCTTCAAAGTCCCATTTTAATTAATTTGGATTAATTCTTCAGTATTCCTATTTAGATCAGTCTTTTTCAGAGATGCTCACATTATCAGCAGTAGTTCAGATACAGCCTCTTTCATGCTGGTAGGTATTCAGTGATATCAGAACCAGTGAAAATTCAAAGAAGTATCATCTGCAAGAAGAATTTTCTGTTAGTCTTTGACGCATAATACAAAACATGCATTCAGTGACTTATAGTGTTTTGTCAGAGATAAAAAGGCTGTATTACTTTTTAAGCCATAGTTAGTGCTGTAAGACACCCTCAGTGTGCCTCTGTGTGTATAGTGAATGACCTGACCTCATATATAATTTTGTAATAATTATTTTATTTTATTTAATTGAGAGCTTCACAGACAGACAAGTGATTGCTGTGTGCTTGGGGAAACTGATAGTGTGGCTGGCTTCACCACTACCACTTAGAAAATTACATAAATGCGGGGAGGCCTGGAAAACCTTTCCGCGTATTTTCTGTCTGAAATGTATGTAATTTAGTTTTTCACTCTGAACAAATCTAGCAAAGAATAATGAAAAATAAGAGATAGGAAAAAGGAATTAGAGGCAATGCTTGAAAGTGGATACCACAAAATGCTCTTCTTTAGATGACAAAGAGAACAGAACAGTTTCTTCCACTTTTCTCATTGTCATTGATTAAAGAGTTCAAGCATATGTAAGAAGTTTGTAGTTCAATGTAAAAAAAAAAAGTTTTTTTTTCTCTCAGACAAATACCTCAGGTTACTGTATATTTCTGAGTTAACATAGTTATGGAATGTTATTTTTCATAGTGTTTAATCTGGCCTTCCTACATATGTGACAGATGACACTGCATTTTATGTCAAAAAGATTTTATTTGGATAGAGAAATACTATTCCTTTCCCTGGTTTTATTTCCCTCTATCAAATTTAGACTGTACCTACATGACTGTAATCCTGATGGATGTCTCTAATGTAAATGGAAGTACATATGTTCTTCTATTATGGTAATAGGATTACTGAAGCATTAATATTGTATCTGAAGGTGTGAGTTCATTATTTTTAACCAGTTACATCCAAAGAACATCCAAAGAACATCCAAAGAGGTTTCCCATCTGAAGCAATTTTAGCACAAAATGTGTGTCTTTAAAATATGATCTTAGTTTTTGTTTCAGAGTTGTACCTTTAATGCTGTCATTATTTCAAAGTAAGGAGTGTTATTTATATTATAGATGAGTGTTATTTATATTTATAGTGTTATTTATATTTATAGTGTTGTTTATATTTATAGACGAAAGGCTGGACATGAGCCGGCAATGTGCGCTGGCAGCCCAGAGGGCCAACCGTGTCCTGGGCTGCATCAGGAGAAGTGTGGCCAGCAGGTCGAGAGAGGTGATTCTGCCCCTCTACTCTGCTCTGGTGAGACCTCACCTGGAGTACTGCGTTCAGCTCTGGAGCCCTCAGCACAAGAAGGACATGGAACTGTTGGAGCGG
>Ga0065711_1048252_pt1 | contig 11911 bp, 9 predicted proteins | sample Hoacrofraction12_FD_59098 | JGI IMG/M metagenome (GOLD analysis project Ga0065711, IMG submission 59098) | Hoatzin crop microbial communities from Cojedes, Venezuela - Epithelial fraction 12 v2 (version 2) | ecosystem: Host-associated > Birds > Digestive system > Esophagus > Crop | place... | reverse complement strand
CCCTCCCCCCCCTCCGCCCCTGTCGCGCCCGCCCGGCCCGGCCTGTCACAGAAACGGCGCGGCGAGAACCGTGTTCCTTACAGTCAAGCCCTTGGCTGGAATAAGTGTGTACAGTTCAGTTACTGCAGCAGAATTCCTTGCGGACAAGCAGCTGGCATTAGGTCACCTGGTACCATCTGCTGGCCCATGGAACACCCCTAGATTTGTCATTCCAAAAAAGTCTGGTAAATGGAGATTATTACATGATCTGCAGGCTATAAACACAGTAATGAGCCCAATGGGATCGCTACAGCCTGGTGTCCCTAACCCAACTATGATTCCAGAAGATTGGCCTCTTTTTGTTATTGATTTAAAGGACGGATTTTTACAATTTTTTTTTACACCCTGATGATTGTGCCCATTTTGCATTTTCTGTGCCTTCGATTAACAACAGTAAACCCATGCAGCGATACTGTTGGGTCGTTCTGCCACAAGGCATGGTGAATAGCCCCACAATTTGCCAGGTAGTCGTAGATGCAGCACTAAAAGAAGTACGGCAGTCTTTTAAACAGATTTACTTCTATCACTATATGGACAACATCCTCCTTGCTGCTGAAACACAAAATGTGCTGCTCACTGCTTTTGCTAAATTAGAATCGTCATTAAAGACGTATGGGTTACAGATAGCCCCGGAAAAGGTGCAGACAGAGCAGCCCTGGAAGTATCTAGGATGGAAACTTTTTATTTCACGAGTGTTCCCACAACCATTGTGCATTGTTGACCAGGCCACCACTCTTCATGATCTACAAAAATTATTAGGAACAATTAATTGGGTAAGAACCCTTTTGGGCATTACGGCTGAAGAGTTGTCCCCTCTATTTACCTTGTTAAAATGGACTCAGATTTGTCATCTTCCCGAAGACTGACGCCAGAAGCAAAAACTGTCTTACAAGAAGTTTCGGATAAAATTGCAACTGCCTTTACTTCCAGAATTAATGTCAATTTATCAACAAATTCGCATACATTTTATGTGGTTTTTTTTTTTTCCAGCCTTATGCTCTTTTAGGTCAGTGGTGTGCTAATGCGCAGGAGTTGAAGACTCTGGAATGGATCTTTTTGTCTCATACGCCCATGAAAACATTAACCACCAACGCAGACATGATCGTGTCCTTAATAGCACAAGGTCAGAATTGTTGTCAGCAATTGACAGGATGTGATCCTGATACTATTTACCTGCTGCTGGCTAAAGGTGGCTTTGTAGTATTAACTAGAGAATCCTTATCGCTGCAAACCGCTCTAGCTGCTTATGATATTAATATATGATAATGAGATCTCGACAGTGCCTGGTTTCTAGAGCTCCGGGGTTAAATTTTGGAGAGTGAATTATTTTGCTACTTTCTGGTAATAGAGTTTGGGTACCGAGGTAGGACCCTGCTCTTCAACATCAATGGTCCGAGGGATCGCAGGACCTCCAGCCAGCACCGAGGGATTCTCGGGGAGAACCTCTGATGCCTGGACCAAAAAGTTATGAGCAGGAACCATTAATAAGACAAAGGCATTCTTCCAGTATTGTTTCTTGTTGCCTGCCTGCACGTCGTAGTGAAAGCTTCACAGCATTGGGCTATATCCCTGGGGAGAAGGGAAAGTGTCCTTCCTAAAACAGAATTGAAAAGAGAGTACTCTTCCTGAATCCGAGGCCTGGGAATTTGTCTGTTAAGTGTTGAATATTATTGTAAGTCCTTGTCTGTTCATAAGTCTTTGCAATATTTAGGTTTATGTTGAAAACTTGGTGTGCCTGTGTGTGTGTGGTCGCAACTATAAATGTGATATTATTATGTATAAACACATATGATTTTATGTGTTTATTGCCATAGTGTTTGTATTTCTGTGATCTGATGGATTTATTTGGCTTCTGTGATCTAACAGGTTTGTCTGGACTAAGTAACTGTTTTGCGTCTTCTGGTTTGGTAAGTTCCGCAGGTATTGATTATTTCTGGTTTTTGACTTTAGACTGTTGTATTTGGACTCTGATTTATCAGGACTTTGGAAGCATTTGATGCAGCAGGGAATAGATGCGGTGATGTTTGCAGCTTTATGCTTTTATGTACACTAATTTTAGCCTATAGAGTTAATGAGTCGCAGTTCTAGATACATGTATCTTAACCTAGGTGATTAATCTGGATAGCCAATACTGAATGTTATGGATGTTTGTATGTATGATGAGTATACCTATAACCCAAGTTCAAATTTACTGAGCTCATATTATTGATACACTGTTATTTCGACACCTGACACGGTGGGATGCATCCCCTCCAACTGGCAATAATGATATGTTGTGGTCAGGCGGTGCTTGGGTCCCACCATCCACACGGGAAAAAAATTGGATGCAAGTAAATCAATCTATACCCATATGTTAGATAACAGATTTGCCATCAATATGTACCATTCTCAGGCTAATCTGACCCTTCTTTACACCTGGCAGGTTATGGTATGCACTTCACATCTGTATGTCTTTTTATTAGCATTTGTGTTCTTATGTTTGTTTTTAGTGTTGCAGTGTAGCGGGACTGTTACTGGACCGTAATTCCAATAGTGATGCTTATGCATGTCAATGTAGCGCTTGCTTTAAATTCATTAAATATGGGGGAGATGTAGAGGAACAGTATAAAAGTAGATTGCTGTAACAAGCAGAAGGGAAAAATGCTGAAGTAAACAGGACTTACGGATCTGCTGAAGGAGCCAAGCACATGATCAGAAGTTAAAAAACAGCGGTTGTGTACTGCCAGCCAGCACATGGACAGCGCGCGATCAGCAACCTCATCGGCTGACCTGGCGTGTGATACGGCTACGGATTGGACAGAAGTAGAACAGAGACCCTCGTGCAAATAGCTGCCTGATTGGGATAGAAAGTTCCTAAGAACTAACTTCCAGGTACATGACTGTTTGCACAAAGCCGTGTTCACCTGGAACCACCTAATGCTTCCAGCGTCTTGAGAATTGCCTCCTATCCTAACTCATTTTCTGTCTTTACAGAGTGCTGATATACAGCCTAAGGCAAAGGTGCTGCTAAGAGATCTGCAATCAGGAGCTTGGACAGGCCCATGGGAACTAATAATGTGGGGGCGCAGGTACGCTTGTGTTTCCGCAGATGTAGGACCTAAATGATTCCCAGCGAAGTGCATTAAGCCAGCGCTAGACAAGCAACAGGCAACCACAAAAGACCCTGAAGCGCCTGCTGAAGCATCAGAAGACATTTTGAGTAATAACACACTGTTTGATGGGAAGTGATTCGTTTGAGACTGTAAGGAGTGGTGTATCAGGCCTCACTAGGCCACAGGTGTGTCTATATGTTTAGTCTGTAGGCGCTGTTGTGGATATATTATTGCACACGGTATATTTTGTAAAAGGCATTTGATTTATTTTAATGGTAATCAACATATTTATCTGAATCATACCTTAACACCATTGTGCATTCGCTGTAAAAGAGTCGATACTGTAAGTGAGATCTATTCAGTCCACTATTTTTGCTGTAACACAGATTGGTATATAGGATGGAAATGATAAATAATCCTCTTAAGCTTCATTTGGTGTATACAAGTAATATGGGTGCCACCGCAACCAAAAATGAATGTATGGGTCACGCTAGCAAATCTAACAGGACAAGATTTAATTTGCCTGTCCATTGCATCTCCAGGAAATCCCTTTTTCAACATGCCTTTTTGGTGTCCCTTTGGATACATGGCCCATACCACCGGCACTGACCAGTGTGGTCCCCCGAACAACGGCACAGTCACTGATACGTGGGACCTATGGACTCTTCAGCTGCCATTGGCCCAGTTAGAGCCTCAGGAGATAGAGTTACTTGACTCCATACAAATGGACTTTTGTTTGTTTTTTAACTATACAGGGAGAAATCAAACACGTGTGGAGTGTTAATACGTCGAACATTATATATCGCAATGCAAGCGCTTGGTGCAACTATATCACAAGCTAAATTGATTAATCAGTCACTTGCTTTACCCCATGGAGTATTTATCATTTGTAGGGACCGTGCTTGGCCGGCCATCCCATCCCATATAAAGGGAGGTCCCTGTAGTCTAGGGAAATTAATGCTTTTAATACCAAATCAGATCATGGTAATTGGCCACCGAAATACACAATACTAAGGGAAAAGAGCAATTCATGCTTTTACCTCAGATTGCAAAGGCAATATCGGATTTTGGAATAGTGGTGAAATAACCTCTGCATCATTTTTACCTCCCAGGATTGCAGCCTCTCAGGCTTTAGCTACCCTGAAGAAACTGGGAAGTTGGCTAACCAAGAAGACTAATGCTACTTCTCAGGCCTTCAGCAGTTTGCTTTTAGATGTTGATTTGGTTAGACACACAACTTTACAAAATCGTGCAGCAATTGATTTTTTACCGTTAGCACAAGGGCATGGATGTGAAGAATTTACCAGTATGTGTTGTATGAATCTCTCCGATCACTCGGAATCTATTCATCGTAGCCTTCAAAGACTGAAAGAGGAAGTTAAAAAGCTGCAGATTGATGATGGATGCTGTTGGATAGAAAGTCTTTTAAGCGATTGGGGAATTAGTGGTTGGCTTAAAGGTTTGATGAAGATTGGATTAATTCTATTGTGTGTTATCTGTGGCCTCCTCATCATTTCATGTTTGCTATCCTGCCTGCAAAGGGCCCTGCAGAGGACGGTAAACACTGCATTTTTGGTAGAAAAACAAAAAGGGGGAGATGTGGGTATCGGCTGGGCCATGGGCAGCCTTGATGGTCTTGATGGAATACAACCATATCTATGAGCTAATTATTTTGTTCACCTGTGGTTGAAAAACAGGAGGAAAGGAACGAAGAAATGGGATGGGAAAATCCAACTCTTCGATAAGCGTGAAGGTCATGTGAATGGACACATGATGACCAATCAGAAGAACAAAGGAGCTACACGCCAAAAGACCCTCACCAATGAGACTCTGGGGGTGGGGGAAAAGGGGATATAAAAATGTTATGATTAACCATTCAAGTGCTTCTGCTGCTGCTTCTGCTTGCTTTTGCTTGCTTTGTGACTGCCGTAACTTATTGCAGCATGCTGCCACACAATAAAATCAGTATAATATAGTTTTTGGTTTTATGAATATTCTAATGGTGCCTCTTCAAAGAATATTCCTAATACCAGCATGAAGAATCAATGTTATTGCATAATGGGACAAAAAAAATCAGCGTTACAACTACTCTTCACACACTTTAATAAAGAAATCTCATTGTCCATAATGGGTCCTCAGTGTAAGGGAGACATGGATGAACTAGAGAGGGTCCAACAAGAATGATTAAGGGACTGGAGCATCTCTCATATAAAAAAGGCTGACACAGCAGCATAAAGTTTACACACGCCCACTTCTCCAGCTTGTCCAGGTCCCTCTGGATGACATCCCTTCCTCCAGCGTGTCAACCACACCACTCAGTTTGGTGTTACCTGCAAACTTGCTGAGGGTGTACTTGATCCCACTCACTATGTCATTGGTGAAGACATTAAACAGTACTGGTCTCAATACGGACTCATGAGGGATACCACCTGTCACTGATCTCTATTTGGACATAGAGCTGTTGACCTCTACCTCTGAATGCGACCGTCCAACCAGTTCCTCATCCACTGAACAGTCCACCCATCAAATCTAGATTTCTCCAAATTGGAGAGAAGGAAGATTTGGGGGAACATGTCAAAGGTTTTAAAGAAGTCCAGATGGATAATATCCACAGGTCTTCCCCTGTCAACTGGTGTAGCCACTCCATCATAGAAGGCCACTGGGTTGGTCAGTGTTATGGGTTCGCGTGGCAAGGTTTTGGTAGTGGGTGGGCTATACGGGTGGCTTCTGTGAGAAGCTGCAAGAAGCTTCCCCAATGTCTGATAAAGCCAGTGCCAGCTGGCTTGAAGACAGACCTGCCACTGGCCAAGGCCAAGACAATCAGTGACACTGGTAGCGCCTCTGTGATAACACATTTAAGAAGGGGAAAAAAAACTGTGGTGAAATGGCAGTCAGGAGAGAGGAGTGAGAAGAAGTGAGAGAAACAACTCTGCAGACACCAAAGTCAGTGAAGAAGGAGGAGGAGGTACTCCAGATGCCAGAGCAGAGAGTTTTCCCTTGCAACTCATGCTGAAGACCATGGTGAGGCAGGTTGTCCCCCTGCAGTCCATGGAGGTCCACGATGGAGCAGATATCCACCTGTAGCCCATGGAATGGACCCCACACTGGAGCAAGTGCATGCCTGAAGGAGGCTGTGACCCCATGGGGAGCCCGTGCTGGAGCAGGCTTCTGGCAGGACCAACGGACCCATGGAGAGAGAGGAACCCACACTGGAGCAAGTCTGCTGACAGTACTTGTGACCCCATGCGGCACCCACGCTGGAGCAGCCTGTTCCTGAAGGACTGCACCCCGTGGGAAGGAACACATGCTGGGGCAGTTTGTGAAGAGCTGCAGCCCATGGGAAGGACTTAATTTGGAGACGTTTGTGGAGAACTGTCTTCTGTGAGAGGGACCTCGCACTGGAGCAGGGGAAGAGTGTGAGGAGTCCTTCCCCTGAGGAGGAAAGAGCAGCAGAGACAATGTGTGATGAACTGACTGCAACCCCCATTCCCCATCCCCCTGTGCCGCTCGGCGGGGAGGAGGTAGAGAAATGAGATTGAAGTTGAGCCTGGGTAGAAGGGAGGGGTAGGGAAAAGGTGTTTTTAAGATCTGGATTTATTTCTCATTATCCTACTCAGATCTGATTGATGATAAATTCAACTTCCTTTTCTCCCCAAGTTCAATTTTTTTTGTCCGTGACAGTAATTGGTGAGTGATCTCTCCCTGTCCTTATCTCGACCCACATGCCTTTCATCATATTTCCTCTCCCCTGTCCAGCTGAGGAGGGGAAGTGATTGAGTGGTTTTGGTGGGCACCTGGCATTTATCCAGGCCAAACCAAAACAGTCAGGCAGGATTATCCCTTGGTGAATCTATGCTGGCTCTCGAATCCCCTCCCTGTTTTCTCTGTGCCTTCACACAGATTCGAGGAGGATCTGTTCCATGATCTTCCGAGGCACAGAGTGAGGCTGACAGGTTGGTAGTTCTCAGGGTCCTCCTTTTGACCCTTTTTAAAAATTAGTACCATGTTTCCCTTTTTCCCTTTTTCCATCCAGCAGGGACTTCACCTGGCTGCCATGACTTTTCAAATATCATGGAGAGTGCCTTGGCAATTAAGCGTGAAACTAGTCACTCATAAGCACAGGTTTCACCCATTCCAATTCTATCCATAAAACTTAAAACAGACCCCATGGATTATTGAGGTTAATGACTTTTTGTTTAGCTTGCTGTTTACCTGATCTGGGGTAAAAGAAACTGCTGTCTAGGCACATGTGTGTTTAGAAGAAAGAGTAATGAATAACAGCTACCTGTAGTCAAGTAAAACTCAAATGAAAACTGCAGCAAAACTTATCATAAATATCTCTCTACGCTCTGCACCTTTTCTCAATTGATTGGTTTGGATTTAAAAGTTTGTAAAGGTCTTAAGAAGCGGTGCAGGAGAATTCTTCTTTTTGAAAATGACAAGATAAAAATATGCTGCTTCTGACTTGGAGAAATCGTCTGATGAATTTAATGGAATGTCTGTTTGTTTCACAAAACCAAACAATTTCATTTTATACCGTTTAGCTGAAAATGTCTTTTCATTTGAAATGATCAAAGCTGAGACACATCAAAAGGAAACAGTAAGTGGTAGAAGGGGTAATTATTTATACTGGAATATCAAATTAAAGTACTGACTGAAAACAAGGCATCAATGTAAGTTCCTCAAATACACAGTCTTAATCAACAGAAGAGACAAAATGAGGCAACATAAAAGTACTGATTCCTAGTATTATTTGGAAGTGAAGAATATAGTTTTAGAAAATATTTTCAGATTTTGATACCTCTAAGTATTCACATGGCATGCAGAAGACCCATGTAGGAGTAACAGAGATCTGAATTTTGCCTAAATATATGAAAAAATACTATGATAAAAAACTGGTCTGGTTTTGCCTCCAGTTTTTATTCTGACCAGAAATTAGGTCTTGTACTTCAAAAGCTTCCATGATGAAAATTCAATTAAATGGTGATAAATCAAAGCTTTCCAACGGGGAAATACGTTGTTGAAAAGTTCCCAATAAATTCAACTGCTGTTTGCATTCTATACAACACAATAGCTGAATCACAGGAATAAAGACTCACATCCATAAAAATTTTTACATTACTGCTCTCCATTTAGATACTTAATTTCTCTTTGAAAGCAATTGCAATTTGGTGTCTGAAGCATAAATTATAACCCTAAATTTTGTTGAGCTGACCCTAAATAACCCACCTAAGGTAATGCAAGTTATATACCATGGAGTCAGGGACTAAGCCAATGTCTCCTGGCTCTGAGAGCATTTTTTGCATGGTACTGAACAAGATAAATTGCACTAAGCTGAGCTTCATACTGTCATTGCAAAAATGACAGTAACACTCAATCTATTTTCTACAATAGTCACAGAGATCGCAACAGTATAGATTTACTCTAGAATTTCTATTTAAGCATAGGTACCTCCTTTGTCCCTTGCATCACCAAGAACCACCCACTTATTGGAGTAACACATAGCTGAATTTTGCTTGATTTCAAGGAATCTCAGTTAAATCTTAATGAAATGCCCTCTAAAAATTTGCTTGAAACTGAGAAATCTGCACCCTGTACACAGACTGGAAAGTCAGCCTGGAAATAGAAGGAGAATGGCCTGGGTAAAAGGCAGAATTAGAATCCCTAGAAAATATGCTGATTCATTTTGCATTCCTCAGTATGATTACTGTTATGAATTTGATCCCATGCAGTGAATAAAATGAAAGAGAGATTCAGGCCTAGTAATTACTGAACTGATAAATCTGCATACAGAAATACAATTTGTCCCTAATTAAAGATTTTGATGAATATTAATGGTATTTCAAAGAACAATTCAGAAAAAAAAAAAAAGAAGTAAACATCCAGCTGGCTGCCCAAAGGAGACAGATTTAGATAAAAAATAAAACAGAAAGGGAATAAATCTCATATACTAGCCAATTGCTTCAATATTCCCAATTAATTTTTGGCTGCATCAGAAAAACTTTAGGCATTCTGCGATTTAAAACCAAGAGGCATTCCACACCTTTATCAACCATAACTCTGATATTAGTAGGAATTCCCTAGCTCAAACTGAGTAAAAACATTTTATCTGATCACTTAACGTGAATCAGCTACATACATAAATCCACGCTGTATTTTGAAACTGAGTCACATAACACTAGACTAGAGACTAATTACAGAAAGGTTACATTGGCACCTAATGTAGGAAGTAGAATATGGGTCCCACAGCCAGCAGGTAGAGCTGCTTGACCTCAGCCCTGGCTCATTACGTTAACCTCGGGGATGCTTGTGGTGCCATTACCCACATTATACACAGGCAGCGGCCTACAAAACTCCTTTGTCTTTATGTCAGGGAGCAGTGGGCTTCCTTCTGGAAGAAACCTGCTCCCATGTGATACCTCTTGTCCACTGCACTGTAGGTAAAGATGTATTTGCATGGTATTGTAAGAAAACTTCTACAGCTTCATATTCTCCTTCCCGAAAGACAGTATGATGCCTGTAGTTTACCATGGACTTGTGTCCAAGCTGTGTATGGCTTGTGAGTTTGGACCTGAGATTGGCTCAGGTCAGTGCCCCAGCTACTCTTATTCTGCTACTTCAGTTATTTGGTGTGACCTCTGGTCTTCCACCAGTGATTTTGAAAAATCATTTATTACCTTCAGTATAAATTTTTTTTGACTATCAAAGAGCTTTATTCTCCTTAAGGAAAACAGTGAGTTATTCAGAAATTTGATGAGTATTTGCAATAACTATGAGAATTAACAGACTATTTTGTAATTTTACCTAAAGAATTTGTTGACAACTTCTTTCTTCAGGGTAATTTCTTCAGGCATAGTTCTTGACTTAAAAAAAAACCTGTGAGCATAGAAGGACTCTGTACTAAGTTCAGGATAACTTATTTTGATGAATAAGACATGAATTTTTTTGGAAAGCTTGTTGGAATGGAGAACAATGCTTTGTATAGTATCTAAATTTGGAAATATGTACTCGGATACATTTTCTGTAAATACTCTAAATGTGCTTCATCTTAGACCTTGTGGGACTACTAAGGTGGTACATTTTCCATGTTTGTTCAGTCCCCCAGCTCTCCACCAAGATCACCGGTAATAGTTTGATTTATTGTCTGCTCTGGTTTTCAGACTGAGTGCTTACTTCTCAGGAAATTGTCAGCTGATAGTGGAGTTGTTAAATATCAGAACCATTATTTTTCATCATTTTGAAGATAAGGAGAATGATTATGAATAGAAGGGTCTTGTGTTCCTCCTATGCTAGAAATAACACTACAGATTTCAGGGGATTTGCAACAATATTAAACTGTAGCAGTCTCACATTTCTTGTGAAAGGGTTACACCAGTCCCTTCACTCTGTTGTACTATTAGGTTAGAGAGACCTACTACTTGTAAAGCAAAAAGAGCAGTGAGGGTTCCCACTTCACCACTGATATCCTAAACCCTCAAATTCTGTAAACATGCTTTCTGCTCCTTTTTATCATACTCGACCTATTTCTTTTTGCTATCGTATATTTCTGGACAAAATAATAACAAAGTCATTATAAAAATATCTGCTAGCCTTTCCTTAATATTTCAGATGGACTATCCTACACACCTGCAAAATAATTTGCTTAAAAGAATAACTAAAAGTTTAGGGTCTAAAGTCAGAATATGGCAAGGTTTCAAGAAGTAGTATCTTCTGGAAATTTCTAAGTTCTTAGGTAATGCAAACTCTGCGGAAAAACAAATGGGTTTTATCCATAACCAAAGAGAGTTATTTACAGTGCAAATGGTACCCTTTCCTGATGCTAAAGAGAAGGCATATCAGTATATTCACTGTTTATTTCACTGTTGCAGAATTTGAGAGATGCTATATGTAAGAAAACTTCGGGGGTTGATGGGAAGTGAGCGGAATGAGACACAGAGCTGAACACAACTCGCAGGCTAACTTGCCAAAGTATTATTTTCTTCAGGGAGAGCATAACTGGCACAAAACTGGTAACTTGGCAGTTGGCCAAGGTACCACTTTGTTAGGATAACGTTGAGCAAAACTATTACGGTGTGCCTGAGAACTGAGTCTGCTTGCTGTTAGTCTGTCTTCGGTTAGTATTTCTCAGTAATAATTACAGGTAAAAAACCAAAGTTGAGCTGAGCTGTGAGAAGCAGGAGAGGTGGGAAGAAAGAGAAGAATAAACTGCCACTGATTCATACTGCTGCAGAGGGGAGATGGGGAGGAGCTGATCTCTTTCAGTGACATTGTCATCTTCTCTCAAAAGAAGGATTATTCTGACAGAATCAGGGAAGATCAGACCTTTACAGTGTTTCTCTTGAAGTCTGGATCCAAGCAGCAAGTTCACCTGCAAATTGCTGTTCTGCACATTGGAAGAGGCAGAAAATCTACAGTGACTTCTAGAAAAAACTTGTATCTCTGTATCAGCTACAAAGACGAATCCACTAACAAAAAGTTTCACTGAGCATATCAGCTCAGTAGGATAAATCAGATTTTCTTTTTGAAGATCTACGTAAATGTAATGCTTGTGGTTTAAAACTGGGTAGGATGATGCACCTGGACTGTTTCAGAATTAAAGTTTTGTTCTTTGCATTTCAGAATAAACAAATGATATGTTTTCAAATATATTGCAGGATCACAGAATCACAGAATCACAGAATAGTAGGGGTTGGAAGGGACCTCTGTGGGTCATCTAGTCCAACCCTCCTGCCGAAGCAGGGTCACCTACAGCAGGCTGCACAGGACCGCGTCCAGGCGGG
>Ga0065711_1048250_pt1 | contig 11911 bp, 9 predicted proteins | sample Hoacrofraction12_FD_59098 | JGI IMG/M metagenome (GOLD analysis project Ga0065711, IMG submission 59098) | Hoatzin crop microbial communities from Cojedes, Venezuela - Epithelial fraction 12 v2 (version 2) | ecosystem: Host-associated > Birds > Digestive system > Esophagus > Crop | place... | reverse complement strand
ATTCAAGACCCGCCTGGACAAGATCCTGTGCAGCCTACTGTAGGTGACCCTGCTTCGGCAGGAGGGTTGGACTAGATGACCCACAGAGGTCCCTTCCAACCCCTACTATTCTGTGATTCTGTGATTCTGTAATAGAGTGAACCTTGCCAATGAACTTTGTAAGATCACGTTTTCTAAATTTTCAGTAAAATCTTCTGTTGCACAACCTTTGAGTGATCATTTAAGCAACCTAACCACTCATTCGCAACACAAAGTCCCCTCTGGGTGGCAGCACAATCCTCTGGCATGTCAGCCACTCCTCCCAGTTTTGAAACATCAACATATTTTTTGGGCGACACTCTGCCACATCATCCGGGTCATTAATAATAACATTGAACAGGATCGGATCCACTGTTGTCCCCTGTGTTGCACTACTCGTCACTGGCCTCCAGCTAGTTTTTGTGCCACTGATCATGACACTTTGGGTCTGGCCATATTGCTAGATTTTAATCCACCTAGCCACTATGCTCAATCAAAGATTACAGAGACTGGCCTCATAATGACATCAGCCTGCAACCTCAGGACTTGTGGGTGCCTTCCATCAGGGCCCATGGACTCATGGATGCCCAGTTTGCATAAGTGTTCCCTGACTTAATTCTCTTCTACCAACGGTATGTCTTCCTCGCTCCAGACATTTACCATGGTGTCTGGGACCTGGGATCCCTGAAGGCTGGTCTTGCTAGTAAAGACTGAGGCAAAGAAGGAATTCTGTACCACAGCCTTTTGCATGTCCTGTGTATCTAGGTCTCCTGTTTCAGCAGTGTGCACATATTTTCCCTATCCTTCCTTTTGTCACCTAGGTACTTATAGAAGTTACTCTTGTCTTTGTCAGATCAATTGCCGTCCCTTGTCGAATTAAATTCTAGTTGGGCTTTACCTTTCCTAGCCTCATTCCTTGACGCTTGAGTAATGTCTCTGCATTCCTCCTAGGTTACACATCCTTGCTTCCACCCTCTGTATGCTTTTGTTTTTTGTCTGAGTTTGGCGAGGAGCTCTTTGTTCATCCATGCAGGCCTTATAGCATTTTTGTCTGACTCCTTGGGATGGACAGTTCTTGAGCTTAGAGGACGTGATCACTGAATATTAACCAGATTTCTTGGACCCACCTTCCATCCAGGGTCTTATCTTAAGGGACTTTTCCCAGCAGGTATTTCATGAAACCAAAGTGCACTCTCCTGAAGTCCAAGGTTGTGAGCTTGCTTTTTACATTTCTTTTTCACTTCAGTTTCCTGAACTCTACCATCTCATGGTCACTGCAGCCGAGGATGCTTTTGACCTTCACATTGCCACTGAGCCCCTGCTTGTTGGTAAGTGTGAAGTCCAGCAGAATACTTCTTATTGGCTTCTCTATCACTTGGAAGAGGAAGTTGTCATTAATGCATTTCAGGAACCTCCTGGATTCCTTGTGTCCTGCTATGTTGTCGCTCCAGCAGATATTGGAGTAGTTGAAGTCTCCCATGAGGACTAGGGGCCTGTGAATATGAGGCTGCTTCTGTTTGTAGAGAGCCTTATCCACTTGTTCTTCCCGGTTAGATGGTCAGCAGCCGACACCCAGTACAATATAACTCTGACCTGTCTTCTCTTTAATCCTTGTCCATATGTTTTCAGCTGGTTCATTTTCATCCTCAGACAGAGGAAGTGATTTTATGAGTCTACAGTTCTATATATTATCGTACACAAAATGTTCCTTTTCAGCTTTGAGCTATGCAACTCTTTCTCTTCCTCTCACACTGATGCGAGATGAGAAGCTCATTTCCATTCTCTTTCTGGTCTCTATGCCAAAGATTTCATTGTCAATTTTGTTTCTAAATCCCTCTTACTCCTGTGGTTAATACAGTTGATTTATTTTTGTCATCTTGTCATTCTTCTTGGAGCTTATTATTACTATTATTATTTAGAGCTTATTATTACTATTACAAACACTTCCTTGACTTTGATATAACCTACTAGTCAGGAGAAGGCAGAAATACTGCAGGCCCTCAGAACCTCAGGTAAGTCACCTGCATATGTGTCTGTGTGTTTGACCATCACATGCGGCCTACTAGGGCTTGACAAATAGATGGTCTTCTACTGTTTATGTTATTTTAATAGTAATAACTGGTTGCCATATGTGCCTTGGAATACTTACGTTTACTCAGAACCCAGACAAGGTTCAGGTAAAAATATTCATAAAATAAATGGAAGCTTTCAGATGAATAACTTTGGAGTCCTAAACTTCCCTCGGAATGTCATAAAGCAAGAACCTTGGGCCTATTTAATGAAATTTAATTAAAGAAAACCAACCTGATTGATTACTTGAAATATATATATATTGGTTCATTCCAGTTTAATCCTTTGTTGTTAGATTTTTGTTGACAGATTAGAATTGTTTAAATCCCCTAATGTCTAGATTTCTGGACTGGCAAAGCAAATACTCCAAATGGTCAATCTGTCTGGTATCTCAGCAGCAACATAAACTTGATCCATGATTATTTTAAATTATAGTTCCGGTCAGACATCTTTCTGTTTCTGTTCCCAAGGCGGGGTCCACTTTACATAGAAGTATTAAACTATAGAACATATGATTATTTTTTTCATGTTGCTAACATTTAAATAACAGTTGTGCTGAACATAGTACAGCATTTAGTTTCCATAACGAAGAATCTCATCACATGGTAGAATGAATCACATCTGTGAGCCTGTTTGCATATGTGTCTATATGTACAGAACCCAGAGGCAGGACTCAACTATATCAGAGGGAGAAAGTAGAAGAAGAAAAATGGGAAGAATGTAAAATAATTATTAGAAATATGAAAAATAAGTAGTGAAAAGAGAAGTAGTTTAAATTCCTTTACTCTTCAAGGCTAAGTTGTACTGCTGCTACACTGATGCTCTTGTGCCACGTTTGTAAGTTCATGCAACATTCAGCAGTCTTTCACTGCTCAGCCTCTTGGACTGTGCCACAAGTTGTCAAATTTGTACCTTCCTTACACAAAGAATTGTTTTTATTTTCCAGAAAACAGGATTGATGCAGAATGTTTAATATTATGCTGTTTTTCTACATGTGACAATGTTCTCAATCATCGCTTGTGAGAATTACAATGTGCTTGACCACTTGGCCACTCGCAGCATCCAATAATGTTTACTGCTTTTGTCTTGTACATTTTCCAAAGTGGAATTTTTTTAAAGAACACATTTGAGTTTAAGCAGACTCTGAGAATAATGTTTCTGATTCAGCATGATATTTACCTGACAGCTGAAATTTAGGCATGTGTTTGAGAACCGTGCTGAAGCAAAGTGTGTTATTTGAATTCATTAGAGTGGTAGCACTGTAAAAGAGAAATAAAGCAACAACAAATTAAGCTCTAAATGACAAACACAAGTCTGTAATAGGAAAGGAGAAAATATGTGAGTTTTTATGATTGCAAGTAATTGGCAATATGATTACAAGTGTTTTAACACTTTCCAAATAGTGCAGTAATGGATGATCATCAGAAATACTCCAATTAATCAGAGATACTCCAATTTCTCCATTTTTGCAAAAAGTTTAGATGGTGAATCCTTAACTGAATGTGTAAGAAACTTGTTTTATTTGACCTTCATTAGATTTGACAAAGGTGTATCAATCAGGGGGTACACAAAAGAAAACATGTATCCCAGGTATCATCATAATTATATAAGACTTTCTGAAAATTTTAGCAAAATATGTGCAATAGCATTGGTTAAATATTGTGATAATATAGCTCATGATGGATTGTATCTTGCTGTTCCATCTACTCCTCACATGAAATACATGAGATAAGGATGGCTATTAAGGGGTCTGACCAGAAATGCTTAAGAAAATCCCTGTACCTGGATTCTATGATATGAAATCCGGAGGTAATAGAGGCCTATACTATAGAGAGTATGTACTTCATAAAGTACATTGACTGGTTTGATGGAAGACTATTTATATTATTACTGTTGCTATTGCTATTGCTACTTGGATGAATAAATTAATAACGCTATTTACATGTTAATGATTGTATATTTCAAACAAATAGTCTAATTTTATTGATTTAGTAATTGTAACTTCTGTTATTCTTGCATTTTTGTAATATAGCAAGTCTGTTTCAATGGTTTAAGCCATCTGCTTGTTGAAGCTGTTATTTTCAAGCTCTATTAATTTTTTTTCTGTTTACTATTTGTGTTATAAAACATTCCTGATTAGAAACTCATATTCATTCATGTATTTCTTTCTCATTATTACTAGCAGTTATCACATAACTCTGGTGTAATAATACTTAAAATATGCTGGGTTCCTTTAAAGCATAAATTTAGCACAGAACATTAAAGTGAGCTTCAACTCATATATGGTCTGAAGGGCATAAAATCAAAAAAGACAGAAATACAGAAAGGGGAGATGGTGATAAAAAAGGGGTAAAATGATAAAGCATACAATAAGTTCCAAGTAACAGGAGATACCAATAGGCAAATATTTTCTTGGTTGTCCTTTCTGTTTGCTTGACTAAGTTTCTTTTTGTTTTTGTGCTAGGATATGCTATAATATCCATTATCGTGTTTATGCCCATAGATAGATTCCATAGCAGGAGAAGTCTGCTGCACTTATCCATAGCCCCTTTTCTTTTTGTGACTACCTAAAAAATGTTCTCTTATAAACCAAGTAAAATAGACCAACAGCAATTTTCAAAATCAGATTTGAATTAATAAACCACTATGGGAATGTTTGAGATCTGGGGAGATTTTGCAAAATTGGGGAAGAAAAACAGACTAAATTTTCCAGATCTTACAGAAAAATGTTTTATATCACAGAAGCACAGAATCACAGGATGTTCGGGGTTGGAAGGGACCTCTGTGGGTCATCTAGTCCAACCCTCCTGCTGAAGCAGGGTCACCTAAAGCAGGCCGCACAGGACCTTGTCCAGGCAGGTCTTGAGTATCTCCAGAGAAGGAGAATCCACAACCTCCCTGGGCAACCTGTTCCAGGGCTCCATCATCCTCAGAGGGAAGAAGTTCTTCCTCATGTTCAGAGGGAACTTTCTATGCTTCAGTTTGTGCCCATTGCCCCTTGTCCTGTCACTGGGCACCACTGAAAAGAGTCTGGCCCCATCCTCTTGACACTCCTCCTTAAGATTTTTATAGGCATTTGTAAGGTCCCCTCGCAGCCTTCTCTTCTTCAGGCTGAACAAGCCCAGCTCCCTCAGCCTTTCGTTGTAGGACAGATGCTCCAGTCCCCTCACCATCCTCGTAGCCCTCCGCTAGACTCTCTCCAGTAGCTCTTCATCTTTCTTGAACTGGGGAGCCCAGAACTGGACACAGTACTCCAGATGAGGCCTCACTAGGGCAGTGTAGAGGGGAAAGAGAATCTCCCTCGTCCTGCTGGCCACACTCCTCTTAATGCACCCCAGGATCCCATTGGCCTTCTTGGCAGTCAGGGCACACTGCTGGCTCATGGTTAACTTGTCGTTCACCAGGACTCCCAGGTCCCTCTCCACAGAACTGCTTTCCAGCAGTTCCACCCCAAGCCTGTACTGGTGCATGAGGTTGTTACTCCCCAGGTGCAGGACCCAGGTTCACACATATTACTTTCGTGAGTTGAGTACTGAAGTGGGTGGTTTTGCTAGCTTTTTTTGAGCTTTATGAAATAGAAAAGCACTGAAGACCTGAATTTCGGTATTTTCTTGAATCGTCATATGCTCTTCATGTGCAGAAGAAAGTGTAAGGAGCACTATGGATACCTGAGAGGATGCCAAAACTGGAATCAGAGGGAAAACAAAAAGTAAAAATGTAAAAAAGGCAGTGTAAAGAAAGAAAGTAGAGGTAATAAGAAACTTCAACTCTGTGCCCCGAAAAGTATGCAAATGGGAAGGTACAATGAACATAACGTGGTCAGATCAAGGGCTGGGAGAGCACCTGGAGTACTCAACTGCTCCTTTTTATTTGAACTGGTGAGTATTGGGAAGATTAATGTGAAGGATATATTGTTAAATAAGAGAGAAGACGAATGAAATGTATGTTGTTAAGTCAGAGAGAAAAAAGTTTGAGCTTAGAGGTATAGTGAAATGAGAAGCAAAAAGGCTAGTGGTTTAGATATACACCATGTACAAGAGCTGAAAGTATTTTCTAAGATTGCAAGTCAGTGTTTTCAGAATCTTACGGTTCACTACTACTGGAAAAATAAGGCCTTAGACTGTGTCTATGTTTAGTATAACACTTCTTAGTTTGTCATAACAAACACTGAAAGCATCTGTAACACAGACGTCTACATCTGAATGAGCCAAACTAATTAATATAGTCAGAGTTTGGGGACGATACATCTCTTGCTGAAGCTGACTTTTAAAATAAATGTGATAAATCACAAAACACCTATTTTCCTCACCAATTACAAAAAGAAAAAAGAGTAGGCATTTGGAATGACTAAGGGCTTCATGGATTCAGAGCAGATTTTGAAATTAATCATGCTTCTCCATAAAATGCTTAAATGAATCTAAATATGATATACTGACTTTAAAACGACATCTATTTTTAGTGCATTTAATTAGTGAGAAAACTAAAATAATTATCAGACATATATTTGGTAACATATACCAAAATCCCTTGGCAAAGGGATACATGCGAAGACTGAAATCCATATGAAAAAAGGAAGAGTAAAGAATTTAAAAGTTACTTAAATTATAATTTTATACATTTGAAAAGAACTCTACAAATTCCTTGATACCCTATCTCTTCTTCCTGCCACTAAAGTATTGATTTTTATTATTCCTGTAATGTTTTAATAACATTGCAAGGCTTTAAGAAACAGAGAGCTTACTACTTAATATACTTAACATGCCAAGCTTTGGTTATATGCTACACTTGTCACTACTTCTTTAATTTAGCATAGATATAAAAAGGAAAGAATGTATCTGAAAAATATTTTTGGCAGCAGTTTTTGAAAAACACATTCTTTTGCAACGCTGTCATATAACATAACTGAGTATCCCTCTGCTTAGCTGTGACCACAGCTTCCAGAAAAAGAAGCATAACATTAGAAAAGCATAACATTTGATTTGAGCACTTGAAGAGAATGACACAGGAAATACATTTGCATCACTTTGAGAATAAACACCCTTCAATGGAGGGGTGTGTTAAAGAGCCCATTTTAAAGCACTAACTCATCATCTAGTCTAAGGTCTGGTCTAAGGTAAGGTTATCCATCTTGTCTCCATTGACTGTATAAGAACATAAATAGTTAGATAGTGGTAAGTAGATAGATAAAGTAAGTGGGTAAGTAGTAAATAGTAAAAGTAGTTGAGATGAATCTGTCCTAAAATTATAGGATTATGTGGCTAGAATTCTTAACAGAAGAAATAAACCAAGAAAACTAGAAGTATCATTAGAGATCAGTTTCTGTTTGTTGCCTACTCGTGACTTAGACTATGTATCTGCAATTCTAGAATATTGTTCTTGTACTTTCTGAAGCTGGTTAGAATTAGCAATGCAAGATACCCAAAATATTCAGCAATTACAAGTGGATTCCATCCAGACTGCTGTCTGTAGGAAGACACTTCAGTCTGAAGAAATCATGGGTTTATTTGTACCCTGTGGGAAGTTTGATTAGGAATTGTCACAAGCTAATATTGGTAATAGAATCAGACTGAAGTGTTCTGTAAATTAAAAGTTTGTTTTCTTTTTTCACATCAGGCAACAGTTCTACTCTATACCTTTTTGCTGACAGATACAAATTAAACAAAAGGATCATGTTAGCTTGCTAACAGATCTCTTTGCAAACATTGAGAGGACATATTTTGTCTAAAATTCACTTGAATGACTAATAAGGACTTACATCTTGTGATGTGTCCCTTATATTCAAAGAAACGATAAGCATGACATTTATTGGACCAGTGAAACCCGACTGCCTGGATCAATTTGACCCATTTTGTGACACTCACTAGCTCAACAGAATGGGGAAGTGACCTGAGCCCTTAGAAAAAGGTGGGAGCATTTTTTTTCTTACATTCTGGAAAACTAGGCTCATTGCAGTCTTCGATGAGCTCTTTATCTAAATATTATTCCAGTCACAGAGGTGAGGCTGCCTTGAGTGAAAAAGACGAGCAGCATAGAAAACTTATGTCTGATGCCCTGATATTTGCCTTGCCACTTTCACTACGTACAATGAGTGTTCAAGACATTATTGATACCCACAGCTGGATTCTATCCTGCTGCCTCTCTCCCTTTTAAAATCCAGACTGTGAGGATTTTCTCCGCATCTCATATCTCCAACAAATGATGTGTTCTAAGGCTTAGAGATATATACCGAAAAATTTCATGTTAGGGCAACTCACAGTTATGTGCAAATATGTCTGCATTCTCTGCCCTACAGAGTTACTGAACATCAGTGTTTTTTCCAGTGCCAGCAGCACAAACAAAGAAATGACCTATTAAAGTCATCAGAGTCAAACATGGGAAGAGCTGATGTGACAGGAGAATCATGTCCTTTATCAGTTTATACCTCCTACACAAAAGAAAGAGTATTTTCAGTTTTAATCTAAATTCTTTAATGCCCCTGGATTTTGGATGTTGTAGACAGAGTCAGCTAGAGTTTATTAATAATTAGTGATCTTCCAATGGGACACACCTCTTCTATTGTATACATGAAAAACTACTCTTATGAGCTCTGATTATGTTTCATTCCCCTCCTATCAACATAATGGGATTTATTGGCGTCACTTGTAATGGACTATTGTTCTCAAAATATCATGTCCTTTTCTAGCCTGTGCTATTTTTCTGTTTATGAAGATGTTTTCTTTCTAGCAAATCTTTCCTATTACATTGTTAGAGTTCTGTAAAGGCAAAATTTTGTCCCTGCTGTTGGGCACTTTCACTTGTAGCTGAGATGAACAACAGCTCTCAATAACTTCAGCAAAATCTCTGTGTCTTTTAGGACTGATCCTTTTGTTGTTTCTGTTCATCTTCCTCCTGTCATTTCTTTGCTACTACAGAGCAGAGCAGGGTCAAATCCTCCCCCAGCTCTTTTCCACTACTCTCTCATTTGCAGAGGATACCAAGTTCTGCAAAAGACAGAAAAATATCTTATAATGCAGGAGCAATGCTCTTCTGTTGCATATGACCCATCACTTCCCTGCCTATAGGTTCTGGTGTAAGGGGCTATCTGATCACTGCATAATACCGTTTTGCAATGTGCTCTAGATGAATGCAGACAACTTAAACATATTGAGAACTTCAGCAGAAAATCATGCTAGTTGGATTCGTGATGAGAACTGGGGAGGGACCATATATTTTTCAAAGATTCTCTAACAAAACTTTATTCTTGGCCTTCTGTGATCACAGGTGTGTGCTTGCATACCTACTTATTTCTGAGAGATGGACCAAAATGCCTTTCCGTAAAATTTTGGAAAATTCACATTTCAACTAAGGGTTTTGATTCTAAATACAGGTTTGATACTATTTATTGTCAAAATAAATACGTTCATCTAACAGGATTTTGGAGGGGGAAACGATTTCCCCCACCCCAAACTATCCCAAAACATTCTGAAATGCGGTTAAGGACTAATAACTTGTGACAACATATGTAAGATTGGATTTCATGTCTTTCATATTTTGTATTCAATATACCTCATCTTTTATTGTGGAAACCATGATGATACCTGAGATTTTCTTCACTTTTCTATACAAATATTTGTCTGGTTTATAAAGAATGTATGCTCCACAGAAGCAATAAAAAATTGAATTATTTTGTTGTGTACTCAAAACAGTGAATATTTTATGTTTTCACTGAATTTCCAAAATGTTCTCAGTAGCTTTGTCACTCATATGAAATTCCTGGTGTTGTACATTGTTATGGAAACTTTCCATATGGAGGAGTACTAAAGGGAAGATTATGAGTGTTTGAGTAATGCTGGTTCTGGAAAGTAGATTTGAAGAAGTGTGGTTTCCAAGTACTAGGAAACATGTATACCATTGTGAAACTGGACCAGCTGCATACTAATCAGGACTCTTTCCAACAGGGCACCCCAGGCTTATGCCATATATCCACAAACTTCATCATATCATTGTATACATTGTGCTGTTAAACTAATGGATCAATTTTTAAGTATAAGGGTGTCAGTGCCAATGCCTCAGTACGTATTTGAATTGCTTACTAACGTCTTACAAAGGTAAAAAAGAATCCAAGGTTATCTGGTACTTCTACAATGTCTTTAGTGGATGTTCAGATGCTTCTGTTTGCTTTTGTTGGAGAAGTACTTCTTTATGTGCAGTAGCTCAAGCTAAAGGAGTGGATTGTCAGTGTCAACTGTTTTTCTTTGCTGTCTTAACTACTTTCATGTAACTAGGCTGCTGAGAGACACAGAAAATCTATTTTAAAACCTACAGTGATTGCACAGTTAGATATTTGCACAATGTTCTGTTGCTCTGCATATTTATCTTTGACCTTCGGCAGTTACCAAGTACATAATACTCCATCTTACTTAAAATGAAACACCCAAGAAATGGAAAGAGGGCTCCTATAAGTATGAGTTACATGCATGACCTAGCTAGAGAGCCAGTGAGGGACATAATGGCCTTTCTTTCTGGAAAAGTCCTCATTTCTGATTTGTCTCAGTTAATACTCATCTGAAAATTGCAAAGGTGAAGTCTTGCTGCTTATGGTCAAAGCATAGCACAAGGACATAGATATACCAGTGAATTAAATCTTTCAAAAAATCCCCCTCAGCTTTTCATGACATTCTTTCAAAGAAAGTGGCTATTCATATTTATTTTTAAAAATCTGTAGAATGGTTGAAGCGCAGAATGATAATTGTAATCCTGTTAAATAGATGCAGTGGTCAAAGAACTTGCAGGCTATTGAAATGAAGCTCATCCTTTACCTTCTGTGGTCCTTTTTATTCAGTTCCTCAGTCTTATACACAGAGAAGTTTTTGGCAGTGTATTTTCAAGAGTCTTAACGTGCAAGTTTTCTCAGAGCAGAAGAAACTGAGTGTCATTCTTGAGATATCAAAAAAGAGTGTGACAGTTTCTCTTGGGCAGTCAAGCCCCATCTTTTTATCATCATTTTAAAAATCAACCAGCAATCGATGTAGATGTGGTGGGATGACCCTAGCTAGATGCCAGACATTCATCAAAACTGCTCTATCACTCCGCCTCCTCAGGGAATGGCTGGTGGGTCAAGATAAGGACAGGGAGAGATCACTCACCAATTATCGTCATGGGCAAAACAGGCTTGACTTGGGTGAAAATAATTTAATTTATTACCAATCAGATCAGAGTAAGATAATAAGAAAAAAAACCTAAATCGTAAAAAACCTGCACCCCACCCGTCTCTTCTTCCTGGGCTAAACTTCACTCCCAATATCTCTACCTCCTTCCCCCAAGCAGCGAGGGGAGATGGGGAATGGGGGTTGAGGTCAATTCATCACACGCTGTCTCTGCTGCTCCTTCCTCCTCAGGGGGAGGACTCCTTACACTCTTTTGCTCCAGCATGGGGTACCACACATCGGAGACAGTCCTCCACGAACTGCTCCAATGTGAGTCCTTCCCACGGGCTGCAGTTCCTCATGAAATGCTCCAGTGTGGGTCCCTTCCACAGGGTGCAGTCCTTCAGGAACAGACTCCTCCAGCCTGGGTCCCCCATGGGGTCACAAGTCCTGCCAGCAAGCCTGCTCTGGCATGGGGTCCTCTCTCCATGGGTCCACAGGTCCTGCCAGGAGCCTGCTCCAGAGTGGGCTCCCCACAGGATCACAACCTCCTTTGGATGCATCCACCTGCTCCTGTGTGGGGTCCTCCATGGGCTGCAGGTGGAGGTCTGCTCCACCGTGGACCTCCATGGACTGCAGGGGCACAGCCTGCCTCACCATGGTCTTCACCATGGGCTGCAGGTGAATCTCTGCTCTGG
>Ga0065711_1048249_pt1 | contig 11911 bp, 14 predicted proteins | sample Hoacrofraction12_FD_59098 | JGI IMG/M metagenome (GOLD analysis project Ga0065711, IMG submission 59098) | Hoatzin crop microbial communities from Cojedes, Venezuela - Epithelial fraction 12 v2 (version 2) | ecosystem: Host-associated > Birds > Digestive system > Esophagus > Crop | place... | reverse complement strand
CCAACCCCCTGCCCAAGCAGGGTCACCCAGAGCAGGGGGCACAGCACCGCGTCCAGGCGGGTCTGGAATATCTCCAGAGAAGGAGACTCCACAGCCCCTCTGGGCAGCCTGGGCCAGGGCTCCATGAGGAATAATTCTGGAGATGTTCACGAGCTGCAGCTTACGCGTCTGTTGTACGGCAGTGCTGTGAAGCAGAGGGGGGAAGGTCACACGTACGGTTTCAGAAGGCAGAAACTCTGAAAGAAATCAATGTATTTTTCAAGTATAGAGCAGATAGTGAGAAATTGTAATGTTACAATTGGTAGATTTTAAGTATTATACAAAAATCGTTGCGTTTCAGGATGGAAATTATTATAGGCGTATCTTAAAGCATTGACAAAATTGTGTTGCTTGCTTGGTGCAAGATCAAGACCTCCTGACATGCAGGAAAAAAATCATGCCGTTAGACCATTACGGAATGATCTGCCTGCTTTGGCATTTCTTGGACCTTTCCCAAAAATGGCTGTTGTTGAGCACAATCAGGAAAAAAAAATTTGCACTGGGAAGGATGGACAGATAATACAGAAGTTCTTTTTTTTTTAATGTATGTAATTATGAACTGAAACGTGTAAATAATTGCTACTTGTTACCAAAAATTAAAGAAGACATGATGTAAGTTTTCTGGGTAGGTGATTTAATGGTTGTAATTAATGACTATTTATTATGTTCTTTCTCTTTTTTTTTTTGTTTTGTTTTGGTTTTTAGGTTAGTATGGAATCCTTGAAAGAGTTGGATCAAAGGCTGTTTGAAATGTACATTGAATTCAAGGCGGATCCGATAGTTGGGTCATTAGAACCTGGCATTTATGCAGGATATTTTGATTGGAAAGATTGTCTTGTTCCAGGAGGTAAATATCTGCTTACTAAACTCTGAAGTTATTTTAACAGTGATTGATAGGAGCCAAAATATACTGTACAATTAAAAACTTTTTTCTAGTCTATGTTTTTAACTTTTGACAAGTTCTTATTATGAGTTCTTTCTCACAGATTTACTTAATTCCTAAATCATTTTTCAAATACCCCCAAATGATTAAAGCAGCTTTTATCATTGATTATCTCTTTAATACTTGTTTTTTGTGATTATTTTGCTTCATTGCTTATATATAATAGAAAGAATTATAAAAGACATCTTTGCTCTTTTCTTACGAAATTCATTGAGATTGTTTGGGATTTTTTCAAAGAATCTGGCCACTTTTGTAATAGATGTAATTACAGTTCTGAAAAGGTAAAATTATGAGAAAATGCATACTATAACAGTAGTTCAGCAAAGAATGTTAAACCATTGGAGAAGGGTAGGTAGAAGATACTTAGAATGACTGAGATGCCAGTCATTAATTAGGTGGTGCAAGAGCCTCCATTTTAAGGAAGCATAATAGAAATGAGTCCATCTTTTTTTGAAGTAGTGAAGACTGTGCACATCTTAACATTTAGGTCCTTTAAACATCTAATTTGTCATTTCTGAAACTAATACATCTAAGTCACTTATCACCTGAATGCCTGGCTCATACCAAGCAGAGATGAGGTTTAGCAGCGTAGCACATGCCTTTTTGAAGGTGATCTTGTATTAATTCTCAGTAAATCAATGACTGACACGACAGTTGGTGCTTCCTTGCTGGGATTGTTTCAGAGAGTTGTATATGGCGAGCTTAGCACGGATTCTGGGTGCCTTTTGATCGGGAGGTGGTTACAAGAAGCACGCTGGTAAGCTGCCAATCACGAGCGGCAGCGCTTGCTCGCTGGGCCTTAAAAACACAGAGATTTTAGGGTTGGTTTATTTACCGAAAAGAAAAGTGTCTCTTCTGTCTTCTGTTACTAATTTTGTGCTCAGAATATGTGCTCTAGCACTGTTTGTAGTGGAAATAACTTAGATTTTAATCTTGCACATTCAAATCTGTGTCTGCAGAACACACAACTTCTCATCATGTTTGAAGTGTGTTTGTGCTTGGTGTGTTTGCGTTCTCACCAGCTGACAAAGGGAAAGAAGTTGTGGTGTCAGCTTTTACGTGCGCCGCTCTTGCTCTAGTGCATTGGGATCTGCTTCCTAGCCTCATGTTGCCTTTAGGATTATTCTGTAGTATTTTTTCGTTTAAAGGGAGCATTGAATTTCTATTAGTTGTGTGCCTTAGCCTGCTTGTTGTCCATTTTATTATCGGTTTTACGTACGTACTTTGGAACCTTTTGGTGAAAACCCAAGTGAAGATGGTGAATATTAGAGACTCCTCTTCAGGGTTACATATTGTAGTGTTGACCAAGAGGTGCCAATCTGAAGGAAAGAAGTTGCTTGGGTTCATCCTCAAGCTAGATGTGTTAAGGAGTATGTAGTCACTTCTCTCATGCCTCTCCACACTGATCTACTGTCTTTCTGATGGATAAATTCTGTCAAATGTGCCCTGTTGACTATTGGTATAAATGAGTAATTTTGAGTACCTTTAGTCTGTCTGCTTATAGCAACGGTTAGTTGACTCTGAAAATATTTGGTGCTCTGAAAATAAAATTAGTAAGTCACTGGGAAAGCCTCCCTCTTGGACGAGGTAGATGAACTCCATTATTGAAAAGGGCTGGGGGAAAAAAATCCCACCTCTTCATGGGGATACGAGAATAAGTTTTTACAGAGTTCGATTAAAAAAAAAAATCACCCAGCAAGCATATAATTGATTTTTTTTTTCCAATTAATGTAATATTTACAACCAACATCAAATTGTGCAACAAGATTGTAGCTGAGAAAATGTACCCTTACGTAATCTAAAAGATGCAGTTAGTACTGCAGTAGACATTCATTTTCCTCTTGGAAAAACCCAAAACAAACTTAAGCTCTACTTTACAGTTCATCTCCAAGCAGAGCATGAAAGGCTTCTACTCCATTAAAAGAAAGCAGCGTACAGATGACCGGGAGCGGGTCGCACCGAGCCAGACACGCGGTTCACTCGAGGATTTGTTAAAGATCGACACGCTGATTTGTAGAGGGGAAAAAATTACCTGTGTAGTAGAAATTATTGCACGTTCTTCAGTAATCTTGAGGACTGCAAAGTTTGAAGATTTGATTTGCGTCATTTGCCTGGTTTAGATCTTAACTTTTGTAGCCTTAATTTTAAAAAAGGAAAAAAGTTGATGGCGTTGGCAAGGCAAAGCGTTTAGGCCTCGGTTGTACTACCCGTGACGTATGACCCACAGAGGTCCCTTCCAACCCCTACTATTCTGTGATTCTGTAGTTACAGCTGCTCCGTGTTCCTCGGTTAGACCTCTGCCTGGTCGCCACGACAGAGTGGTTTGGCCTGGAGGTTTTTCTGTGTGATGTTTCTGCGTTAGCTGCCAGATAGCACTAGTGGTAGTAAAAGGGCAACTTTTGACAAGAACGGTTCTTCTTTTGGAAGGAAAGAAGAGGATGAAGCCATCACTTTTCCCATATTTAAAAGAGAAGGTAACAGACAAAAAATTTCCCTGACGCAGTCTGAAACTTCCAAGCATTCCATCGGGCGATTGGAAGTTTGACAAGAGTTGGGGGCATGTTGATACTGTGGATACGTGTTTTGCAGGGGACATTTTGGTAAAATATGAGTATGAAAATACTCGGGAATTAGAATCATAGAATGGTTTGGGTTGGAAGGGACCTTAAAGATATCCGGTTCCAACCCCCCTGCCATGAGCAGGAACATCTTCCACCAGCCCAGGTTGCTCAGAGCTCCATCCAACCTGGCCTGGAACACTTGAGAATTTTCTGGTGATTGATTTCCTGCGTTGCTCATCCAGCCCAGACCTTCAAGGCTGCAACTCTTTTGAACGATTGCACTGGTCAAGCACTAGCAAGTATTCCTTTCTTGATGCTCCCACTGCTGTTACTGAGCAGAATGAAGAAGGTGGAAGGCCGAGTAGAACGCAGAGAACACCTCATCTGGACTGTGGGGAAGATAGTGCTTTGGGGTAGATGGAATTGTTCATGGGGAGGATACCAACGCTGGTAGAAAGCAAGGTGGCTGCAGGGAGGGAGCAGACTGGAACGGAAAGCTTGTGATCAAGAGTGGTATCAAGCAAGGAACGAAGGTGGGACAAAGGGGTAAACCAGGATGGGATGAGCAAGGTAGAAAAGTAAATGAGGGTAGGGTTTAGAAATAGCATGAACACAGAAATGGGTTGAAAGGGATTATACAAACAAGAGGCAGACCTGAAGTGCCAATAAAAGGGCAGAGAGGTCTGATACTCACTAGATCAGTGAGCTTGCCACAAGCTCCAGTGTCATCGAAAAAAACCCTTCAGTCTGGCACGTTGGTACTCTGGGGTTGGCAGCCTGTTGATGTTACTGACCGCTTTCTTTGCACAGATGTTCTGTGTGTAATACTATGTACTTATAGTAACACTACAGGCATGCTACTAGCTGTACATAGGTACTACACAGAGAAACACAACGGTGGCCGAAACATTTTGCCATCAACTTCGTTTCTTTTTTAGAATCAAGACTGCAAAAGTCGAGGTCTGCAGGATCAGCCAAATGACTCAGATCTGTATAAATCTACTGTGCAGAAGTTACATGTGAATTCTGTTGTGGAGCCATATGGACCAATGCAGTTGGAGAATTTTCTGGTTTCCATTCTGGGTTTTTTCTGTTTTCTTTCTTGTCAATGTCAGTAAAAATTATGTACAGGAAAAACTACACAAAGACTATCAAGTATAAGCCAGTCTTTAAATAATAACATTTTTTCCCACATGGGTACGCTTGACTTGCTTCATGAAATGGAGGCTGTTTTGGAGATAAAACTGAGTTTTGTACTAAGTGGAGCTGTTACAGGCAAAATTCTATCCTCAGATGTTACAGATTGCGAGGAGTGAGGGAGGCATAATCTGGGAGGGGAAGAAAAGTGGGGGCAGGATTCTGTCCTTGCCTCTGCAGGGTTTTCTGTCCTGTTAATAACTCACGTAAGCATTTTGGTCTTTATCTTGACAGTGCCTTCTCTGACTCCTGTGGGTTTGAACATTCATGTTTAGTTTGACTTGCTAAACTCTTGGAATGTATAGTATATTCCGAAAAATCTTACCCAGAAACCTTGGCAATCTACTTATCATTGGCAACTTTGCAGTCATCTGTCTGCAAGTACTGGGGACAATACTTCCTTGCATAATATAGTTCATGGGGAAGTAGAATGGAAAATAGAAGAATGAGAAGAACTGTGATAAATTCTGAACAAGAAAGTAGCATGAAATTAAGAGTCTCACCTTTTGAGCAAGCTCTGTACATAATATTGGTGTTTTGTACCATGTGTCTGTCAGTGTGGAAAAAACATATGCCTTGCTCACTTCAGCAGTTGTCCTGTAATTATCAGATATTTACTTATACATATGTGTTTTGTTACAGTTTTAAATATAAGGAAGGGCAAATTGTTTGCATGGGGCAAAGTCTAATTTAGCCTGTGTGCTAAAACTTTTATTGTTTCGTTTATCAACACACATTCTCATTTCAATGTGCAAGTTCTGAATGCTGGAAAACTTGTGCACAAGGTGACTTTGCGTTTGCCCCTTTATTTTGAACAAAGGTGTGACTGCTGGTGTTAGGAGGCAGTATTATTAACTTAATTAGATTTATTGTTAATAAATAACTTTCATTGAAATTTTCATTTTAATTTCAGCGTCGACTTCTGAGTCTTTACAACAGACTTCAATTTTAACATGCAGCAAAAATGAAATCTAGTTCGGTTCTTTTTTTCTTTTTTGAAATATTGTTCTAATTTAATCTACACTACTAACAGAATTAAAAGAGATGAAAGGATTAATGGGAAACATAATGTTAATCAGTTGCCATGTATGTTTTTAGATTTTTTTGAGTGTGTATGCTGGTCAATCTGCTAGTTCAGCGTACACAGTTTTTTTGTTTTGTGTTCATTCCGCTCTCTTTCGGTAGTACTTTGTGTTTTGTTGCCTTTTTTTTTTTTTTTAAATTCTATTTTAAATGCATATATTTTGTCTTGGTCACCTGACAAAATGAGGCTCTGTGATCTCTGCTGGACTCCAAACCGATAGTCTTCTGGAGGCTGAACGAGGTGGTTGTGTAACTTTGAATTCGGATAGAAAAGATTTCTGTGAATTGAAGTTTGTGTAGTACAAGCAAAAGGAGTTGTAGTACGTGCGCATTCCATCTTCTAGATTTTTAGTGTGAGCTTTTTCATGCAAATATCAAATGATTTTTAATCATGTGACAAGTTTCATTATATTGTATTCGTTTTACCTATACAACAGCTATATAAATTTAAGACTATATTAAGTGTGGATTTGTTTACCACACAAAAAGTGAGCGTTCATGTATTCTTCTGAGGAATTCAGATATGATAATCTCTCTTCATAAATTATTTTTTACATGCTGGTTGCTGGGCAGCGTAGCCAACATTCACTCAAAGGTCACAGCATACAGATCTGCAGAGGCTAGTCTAAGAATCTTTTTGAAATATGTCTCTTCTGTGTTTCACTGGTGGTGTCAGATATTGGGTGGTGGGTATTTTTTGTGGTATTTAAATTTTCATCTTGCATTGAAAGTTTCGGGTGATTTTGCACATTCAACTGGAAGTTGGTTGTGTTTTTTAGATGATATCGCTGTGATAAACTGAATATAGTAGAGTTAAATCCAAATTTCTTCCCCGCTGGCATGTTAAGGGAGCATTGTTTGAAATATTGCAAATATATCAAATGCCACTCACAGTACAGATTAAGTGCGTCAGGTCTGTTAAATTACTTTTGATATACTTGTCACATCTCTTATCTGTTTTTTGTCGAATTTTAAAATGTAATAAAAAAACTTCTAATGGCAATAGCCTGATGAAAAGGTACTCAACAGTTAAAAAGGAAATATCAAAAGGTATATTTAATTTGTGGTTACACAGCGACATACTTGTCAACCCTAATTTTTCTTCTTTTGTTTAATTTGGGGCACCAGCACCCTGCTTTCATGAAAGATGACAAGTGCATTTACATCTTAAAAACATTTGGATATAGTAGAAATCTTTTTTCCTTCTCTTTTTTTTCTTTTTTTTGAGAAATAGACAATTACTTTTTGACTGAAATGTGCAAAATAGTTCGGTCTGAAATCTCTGTAACCCTTTAGATTTCTTCTGACACTTCAGATGGATGGCTTCAGAACTGTCTTTTTAGATGTAGATGATTTTGAACTACCAACAGCTCTCAACTGTTGATGCCCTGTGTTCAGGAATTGTCTGTCTTTTTATGCTTTAGTCATGCCAAATTCTGCTATTTAGATGCAAGGATAGAACATGCCAGTTAGTCTTCGTACATGAACAGGAAAAAAAACAATGATGCTTTGGCAGCTCTATTGCACATGAGAAATACATGCCATAATATTAAAAAAAAAAAAAAAGGTGTTCTGCATCGGCAAATAAAGTTGCTAAAGGACTTGTCAATTGAGCCTTTTTTTGCTACAAAATTCCAGCTGTTGAACTGTTCATGCCACAGTCGCAGATGGATGCCACGAGCTAGCTGTTTTCCTCTGGCTGCTGGAAGAGGAGCAGGGCAGAGATGAAGCCTGGGGTGTCTTGCAGCCCACACGTGCCTGGTTGTGTGCCGTTGTGTTTCATTTCTTGCAGTGCTTCTCAGGTTGCAGTTCAGAGTGTGCAGGGGCTTCAGCACTGGTGAGAATGCCAACAAGAGCTGCTGAAAAGAGAACTGACCTTTAACTGCTAGCAATTGCAGCAGCAAAGTGATTTTTTTTCTTTTTTTTTTTCTTTTCCAGCAGGTAAGCGTAAAGTATAGCTGCATCTCTTCTCTGCATCCTCGAAGAACTGAGCTGCAGCAAGCTCATCTGGGATGTGGGAAGGCAGAAAAAAACATTTTTAAAAAGAGAGAGGAGACCACGTAAACACAGGGCTGCACAAAAGGGAATCAGCACTTGAAGGAGCAGTTGTGTGTCAGTGCTGGTGTGTTGTGCCTTTGGGGAAACTTCTTGGAACACCAGAGTTTTCTCATACACAGTACTCTTTCAGTACTCCACTTAAATTATGCAATTTTTTTATTCAAACTAACTGCATTTGCAACATGCATTAGTAAATTGATATTTTTTTTTTTCATTATAGTAAGGAAATATTAACTAAGTTCTGTATCAACAATCACATTCTTTGTTAAGGTGAGTTGAATTCAGGCTCCTTAAGTGACGTGTTGAACCGGCAAGTGGAACAGCGCATACATTGCGTGACTGCAGTTCTTACATTTGGTTTACTACACGTAATTCTTTGCAGGGTAGAATCATGTACTAAAATTTTGAAGTCAGGGTTCTCATACTGTAGCCTTTAATTTTGTAAAAAAAAGTAATTTACTGCTGGAAATACAAGCACAAATTTCACTGCATGTTTCAAAATACCTTCGTTAGTGTAACTTCCTTTTAGCCTCAGATTTTTCTTCAATTTCACTTTCAGACATTCAAGTTTCATTAAATTTCTCACTTCTGACAATAGTGAGATTTCTTTAAAGTATTACATTGGTGTCTGAATTGTAAATATTAAGGATCGTTCCAGCTGGTGGAATGGAATGGATGTTGTACCTGCTCTGTCTTGGGAAACATTTGCTAAAGATGAGACCAGGAGGAGGAACTCCAGCTGCCCGTAGTTTCTGCTGACAGGTTAGCTTTAATTTCTGACTGTTACAGAAATCCCAGTAGAAACTGTCAGGAAGAGACGTTGCCTTTTCCCATCCCTACCTGCCACGTATTGAGGTGCACTTTCATGCAGACTTTCGTAGTTATCTTCCTACGCTCCCGCGCACTTCTTGCACGCCGGTTCTTCTGCTGCCAGTTTTGAATGGAGTTTCTTGTTGGCTGGTCTCAGCAGACTCTAGACTTCACGTGTGCAAGCATGCAGGAGAAGCTCGTCTGCATCTGAACCGTTTCATTTCTTATGCTTCCTCCTGCTTTGCACACCTCTGCCTTCACTCACGGTTCTGCTCGATAGCCTTTCTGCGGTTCAGCCTACCCATAGTTGTTTACTGCACTGCCATCCATGTCTCTGCAGCCTTCTCTTTGGCTTTACCTGTCAGACTCCTTCCTGCAATACCTTGTGGCATTTCTGTCGATGCTTTGCTGGATAAGCTCCGGGAATTGAGACATAAAAACACTTTATCTTCGGTATTTTTCGTTAAAAATTGGAAAAATCTGCGTTCTTCTCGAACTGCAAAATTTAGTGTTTAGCAAGTTTCTAAATTGCCTATTTAAAGCAGGGTGTATTTTCAAAAGGGAAATAATACGATAGGGCAAACAAAATCTTTTTCATCTGAAAACTTTGAAGACCTACGACAGGCTTCGTGTATATTGCTTGAGGGATGGGAAGAGCACGAGCACAAAAGCCTTGTATCTCTAGAAAAGAAGTCTTGCAGTGATTCCCTGGTCAGACTGTATCCTAGTCTTCTTGTAGCTTGAGAATTGTGTCTCTTCACTCACCCTTTCTAACTGGTGGTATTAGAAGTCACTCTGATACCTAAATGAGCTGATAGTTACCACAGCTCCAGAGGGTTTACTGCTCAGAAGTGGCTGAGAACTCGGAAGTCTCTTTTGTTGTCTAGCCGGTAGCAGGACGTTGAACCATACTGGTCTCCAAGTTTCCAAGGTCAGTTGGATCTTCACCTGGGACACTCGTCAGCAGTTCAGCATTTCCTAGTTCATGCAGTCTTAGTTCGCAGTCCATCTCTGGGTGCGTCTGTGTTCATGTCCATGGCCTTTTTGTTACAAGGAAACCTAAATATTTTTTGAGACCCTCAAGCAAACTCTTTGAAAAACACTTAAGCTATTTTAATATTATGTAGTATTTCTGCGACTGTTGTCAGCACCCCTTGCTACATGCATGGGGGAGGGGATATCACACAAGTTTGGCACTGCCCCAACCACTTCAATAAAAGATAAGTAATAATAAATAATGTCATCAGCAGAACTATACTCCGTGGTCTGACTTGTTGGCATACTGAATGCTTTCATGTTTACTGTGCATCTGATAGGCACGAATGCCACCTTAGTGTTTACTGATGGCTTTGGGTGCCCCAGTGTTACTGGAATGAGGCAGGAAGCGGTTTTGGAGCACTGGCACGTTGGGTCTGTGGGTTTGAGAAGTGAGTGGGAAGGATGGATGGAAGGGTGGGAGAGGAAGAGCTCGGTGATGCTTCAGGTAGGTTTGGGAGCCAGAACTGAAGACCAGGGAAGTGAGGGAGGTACAATAAGGTCATAGTATAAAAAGCCAAAAGCTTAAAACTCCAAATCAATAGTCCCTATTATTTCTTTTTATTTGATTACTAGTTTGATTTATAAGCCGAAAAAAATGTAAAACTTTGGCTGTGAATGGGGCGTTTGAGTGGGCTCAGTGTCAGACTGCTCCTTCAATCATTACCCGTAGGAACGAGATTTTTATTATCTTGGTAATTCTCAAGGTAGTTTCTGTGACAAGCTTTAACAAACCGAGGTCTAATGAAACAAGCAGAGTGGGGAAGGTAAGTCACATGAAAAGCAAAACTACCTGTAGTCCCAAACTGTGGTGTTGGGTCAGTCTCAGCCTCCTTAGCAGAGCTGGTTAGCTTGGGCTTATTCTCTACTGACACAGATCCATTTCCACAGCCGTGCTCACTGTAGATGCTTTGCTATTTCTGACCTAGTATCCAGCTGGACAGTGTTTGCTGCCGAAAGACCTCGGGGCTGCTCTCTGCTTGTACCCCAGAACTGTTTTAAAGTCCCTTTGGCAGTTTCTGTGCAGATCCCAAAGGCATTCCAGCTCACGCCGCTGTTGCGTGGCTGTCAGTCAGTGTGGTCTTGGCCTGCTCTATTGACAGAACTGATTTTTCTACTCTACAGCATTTATCTGCTGAGATATTGAATGCATTCTCAGGGTTATCTCATATTTTATATTTAAATATATTTGCTCGCTTGGAACAGTTGTGTTTTTTCACGTTGTGTTGGCTAGTGTATAGGATTACGTTTTCTGTTTTGAGGTTGTCAGTGCTGCTGAAATAATAACATGGAAAGCAAGGCACCTGTTTGAAAAGCCGGTTCAAGGCAGACTGATAAGCTCTAGAAACTGTGGGACTTTAAACTGTGGAAGAGTTTATTAGATCATATTGAGGTCATAGTTACGGTTTTGAAAGATGTGCATGGGAGCACTGTGAGGTCAAGAAGCAGCTATAGGTCATGGTTAATATTTGGGAAACTTTAGCGTGGTGGTGTTACTTACTCATAGGTGCTGTGGCTCTCATTTAGGCGAATGGTTGATCCTAGTAGGGGTTTGTCTGCTGCTCGTTGTAACCAAGTCATAATCTTCTAGCTCACATCATAACAGTTCAGAGTTTTGTGCATGTTTTTTAAATGAGAGGTTCCAAGTTAGAACTTTGCTGTTGATCCAAGTAAACTGATCTGCATCAACGTTATCAGACTTGTCTGTGTAGGGAGCTGCCCACGTGGTTCCTATAATTCACGCTGCTGCGCTGAGAGAGTAGTTTTGTCCTGTCAGCCTTTAGCATACAGAATCACAGAATAGTAGGGGTTGGAAGGGACCTCTGTGGGTCACCCAGCTCAACTCCCTGCCCAAGCAGGGTCACCCAGAGCAGGCTGCACAGGACCTTGTCCAGGAGGGTCTGGAATATCTCCAGAGAAGGAGACTCCACAGCCTCCCTGGGCAGCCTGTTCCAGTGCTCCGTCACCCTCAGAGGGAAGGAGTTCTTCCTCGGGTTCAGCTGGAACTTCCCAGGCTTCCGTTTGTGCCTGTTGCCCCTTGTCCTGTCGCTGGGCACCCCTGGAAAGAGTCTGGCCCCATCCTCCTGACACCCACCCTGCAGATATTTGTAAGCATTTATAAGGTCCCCTCGCAGCCTTCTCTTCTTCAGGCTGAACAAGCCCAGCTCCCTCAGCCTCTCCTCGT
>Ga0065711_1011648_pt1 | contig 11911 bp, 25 predicted proteins | sample Hoacrofraction12_FD_59098 | JGI IMG/M metagenome (GOLD analysis project Ga0065711, IMG submission 59098) | Hoatzin crop microbial communities from Cojedes, Venezuela - Epithelial fraction 12 v2 (version 2) | ecosystem: Host-associated > Birds > Digestive system > Esophagus > Crop | place... | reverse complement strand
TGGACAAGGTCCTGTGCAGCCTGCTGTAGGTGACCCTGCTTCAGCAGGAGGGTTGGACTGGGTGACCCACAGAGGTCCCTTCCAACCCCTACTATTCTGTGATTCTGTGACCCTCGTCCCTGTCCCCAGCACCCCGTACCAGGAAGGCTGCGGTGCGCAGGGTCTCCAGCGGCAGCCCGCAGCCCTCAGCGTGGAAGCACAGCTCCAGGCTCTGGGGAGAAGGAGGCTGTTAGCCAGCACCCAAACACCCGTCCCCACCAGGGACCCCCACCCGTCCCCCCGGTACCTTCAGGGCACAGTGCAGCTTCTTGTAGCGCTGGGCTGAGGGGACCTGCTGCCCCGCGGCTGCCGACAGCACGGCCAGGGTGTGATGCCAGAGGAGAGCGAGGAGGCTGAGGGGGGAGGGAGGAAGGCTGTGAGCGGGGCTCCGGGAAGGCGGGTTGGGGGGTTTGGTCCTCGGCTGAGGGGCTTTGCAGACCCTCTGGGCTGAGCAGCCAGCCCCAAAGCAAGACGTCCCCGAGCCCCAGGGGACACTCCTGCCGAGGGACGGTGACACTGCTGGCCTCGGCCATGGCACATCCCCAGGGCCCCGGTCACCTGTTGAAGTTCTCCTGGACCAGATGCTCGTTGAGATACTGCAGCTCCGACTCCAGGAACTTCATGAGAGGGATGATGGACTGCAGTGAGAGGAGAGGGGCGTTGGGAAGGGCACGGGGGGCCGTATCCAGCAGGGCACAGCAGCGAGAGGGGCAGAGCACTGTTGGCTGGAGCCAGCAGTGGGTGGGGGGGTCCCGAGGGGCTGTGTCCCACAGCGAGGACGTGAGAAGGTTGTGCCCGGTCTGGTCCTGCTGCCAACATGGGCATCAAACGAAGCGTATGGAGGTGTGGGCCCCAGCGCTGGTGCGTCCTGTGCCCCAGGCATGGGGCAGGGAGAGGTGGGGAAGGGTGATGGGGGCCTCCAGGAAGCAGGCAAGGGTTATACATGGCTGCCTGAAAAAGACGGTCCAGGAGGGACCGGGCCAGGTACTTACATCTTCAGGCTCCCCAGTGTCGTTGGAAGATGAGAGCTCCTGGATGTGTCTGGCGATGCCCTTTTCCAGCTGCCAGGGAGAAATGCATGGAGGCACTCGGGATTTGCCCTCCGCACCGTCTTCCTCACGCCCAGGCCCACCTTGTCTCCATCCCAGGAGCACTGTGGGCTCCAGGGCCCCTTCGGTGAAACCTCCCCACTTTGGGCCTCAGTAGCAGATGGTCACCTTGGTGGCCAGGGCTTGCACCACGTCCCGGACCTCGTGGTCCAGGCAGGAGACAGTGCTGTCGAGCTGGTTGTGCAGCGTGTGCTGGATCTGCTGCCGGTCGATGACGGCCCCCGTGCGCTGCTCCAGCTGGGCCCAGTCCAGCTGCGACGGCAGCTTCAGGATCAGCAGCCGCAGCTGCTTGATGTTGTTCACCACGATGCAGAGCTGGGAGAGGTGGGTCTGCTTCAGGGTGTCCCACAAACCCCCGGTGCATCCCCCACCGGCTCCATCCCCATTCCAATCCCCATCACTATCTCCATCCTCACCTCCACCCCATTCCATTCCCATCCCCACTTGAATCCCCATTCCATCCCATCCCCATTCCATCCCCACTCTCATCTCCATTCCATCCCCATCTCCATGCCATCTCATCCCAATCCCATTCCATCTCCATCCTGTTCCCTGTGCTCAAACCATTTCCCTCCTGATTTTCCAGGATTACAACTATTGGGGCTCAACGGATCCCCACAAAAGCCAGACCTGGGATGTCAGCTGGGTGGTCAGCAGCTCATGTCCCTCCTTGCCCAGAAACTACGATCAAGTCCTGCCTCTTCCTAAGCAGTGGACACTGCCTCAATACCAACCCTGTTGGCTGCTTCGCCCTCATTCTGCTTGCTCAGCGACAGAGCCTCAGCCCTCTCCTTGACGAGCCGGCAGTACATCAGGGCGATTTTGCACATGTCCTGCAGCATAGAGAAGAAGCCAAGGAGACTAAGCTGGGCAGCATGGGGACCACCACAGGGCCGGGAGACCCCACCACATTGGCATGAGACGCTGGCCCCATTCATGGAGACATGTCTTCAAGAGCAGGAGAGAAAACTCCAGCTGCTGATGCCCGTGAGCATGGCATCTGATGGCAGGGCCCAGTGTACAAACCTCCACGAGCTTCACCATGATCATGAAGGCTTCCTCGGGGTCCGGCCAGTTGAGCTGCTGCCAGGTCTTCACGATCTGGGCGTAGCAGGTGGACAGGTCAACGGTGGACGTGCTGTGCTTGTTGTGCTCCCCAAAGGGCATCAGCTGGGAGGGCAGAGAAAGCAAATGCAACGTAGCTTGTACGGCGAGGAGCCATCCCAGACAGGAGATCTGCTCCTTTACTTTCAGGATCTCTGGCCCATCATCAGCTCCGTGTATCCCGATGTCATCACCCAGTCACTTTGGAGAGTGGAGGAGATGAGGATGGATGGAGCATCCTGAGCTCCACGCATCGGGCTGTGCCCCATCACACTCTAACCCAGTGCTGTTGGACCACACTGAAGAGTGGGGCGAGGAGCCCATGGCCCCATGGCTGCCTTCCCTCCCCTCTTCCTAAAGGTCAGAAGCAAAGGGAATGCTCACAGACTGGCCCAGGTGCAGGCTCAGCAGCTCACTTGGGCTGCCAGAGAGCAGAGAGAGAAGGGGCACAGGGATGACATGTGGGGCCAGGGTGCAGTCAACCAGTCCAGGACACCACATTCTTTGTTATGCATTTGGCAGAGGAACCAGCTCACTCCTGGGCTGCAAGAGGCACCTATGTGGTGGTCCCAGCACTGTGAGCCAGGCACAGCAGCAAGGCATGGAGGGAGCTGGAGTGTCCCCAAAGGATGGAGGGAGATGTTCTCCTCCCCAGGTTACCTGGTCCATCTGGACGGCTCTCTGTGCCCTCTCCAGCGCAATGGTGTAGGCCTTCTGCAACCACTGGGGCACAGCTTCCTTGAACCACTGGTGGAAATTGCTCAGAGCCAGAGGTCCATCCCTGTGGATGAAGGCACCAGCTTCTCCAGCTGCACAGCAACGGCACAGGCCCATCACCCCTCCTTGCTCTCATATACAAGAAACTGCCCCAAAGTGGAGGCAACAGGTAGCACCACCCTAAGGAGAAACTTCCCCTTGTCTGGAAGTTGAGGTCTCCATCAGCTCCACTCAGACACAACCCTGAAACCCTTCTGGTGATGCTCACATCGACATCAGACACCAACAGCCTGGTCTGCCTTGTGTGTGATTAGTGGTGTAGGTGAACGGGAAGGATTTGGAGTTCCTGTCAATGAACTGCTCATTCCCTTGCTTCGGCATCTCCCCTCTCTCTGGGCTGGATACCTCTTTGGGAGGAAGTCCTTCATCCGATAGAGCTCCTGCAGGTTCATGTAGAGCTGGAAAAGGCTCTCAGCCGTGGGCTTGGACATGCTGCTGTCAACCTCACGCAGCTCCTCCTGGACATGGTCTGCGACCTGGCAGTGAGAAAGGGAAGGGGGAGGAGCTGTTAGTGAGGGTCCAGCTGGGAAGGCTTGGCCTGTCAGGGGCTCTCTGGAGCCACGGGGTGGGGGGTCAGCTGAGGGGACTCCTCTTCCTTTTGGGTGGCATTTCAGGAGAGTCCTTGGGTCAAGTAAGCAGATGATAGTTACTTTGTGGGCACGCAGGGAAAGATCGAGAGTTTGCTCCCTTTCCAGGCTTGCAACAACCAGTTGTCACCTGAAGGGCAGCCAGAAACCTCAGGCTGGCTTTAGATCTTAGTCCCACTAGTGCAGAGCAGCCCAGGCTTACTCACCAGGCTCTCCAGCTCCAGGTAGGCGATGGAGAAGAGATTCAACTTCAAGGTGCTGCAAGAGAGAAACGTGGAGTCAGGAGCCTGCCAGTCCCAGCCCAGCAAATCCTCCCAGGCCATGCCCTTGCTGTAAGGGTGAGGAGAGTACAGCTCTAAGAGGCAGAGGTGAGACCACAGATGCTACCTGTGGAGCCCAAGAGCCAAGGAATGAGGCATCAAAGTGCCCTGTTGCTCTTGACCCCAGGGAAGGTGGGTGAGGGGGATCAAGCTCCAAAACCTACTTGATGAAGAATTTATTCCAGATTTTCTGGCACTGTTGGAGATCTCCTATCACCTCCAGGAGGAGTCTGGACAAGGCTTTTCCATTCTCCTCCATGCTCTGGAAAGGAAGGAACAGCTTGTTTTGGATGATCAGTGATTTTGAGATGAACTGGGCTCCGTCCTGATCTGGTTTATTTCTACAATTTGTTCTTGTGGGGTAGCAATCTATCATTAGATCTGCGTTAAGAGCACCAAGGAGTTGTTGGTAATGTTCACTGTCACCCTGTGCTTGTGTGGCTGGGCTAGGGACCACCTCCTGTTCTCCTGAGCATCGCACCAAGGCCTTCAGCTTCAATGCACCTCGGGAGCTGCAGGAAACGTGGCTTATGGTATTTTTAAGCTGGAAACCCAAATGCCTTGATTATGTCAGAAAACTGGAGAAGCCTCGTCTCAGTCTTGTCTTCCCTCCCCCTCGGGCCTCCCACCCCAAAGCCAGAAAATTGCTTCCTATAGTGTCAGGGCGATGGAGATGGGAACCGACCTTCACCATGGGCTTGAGGTGCTGCTTCTTCATGTGAAACCACTCCGTCGTGCCTGACTGCGAGAGAGGTGTCCTGGTGTGATGGCAGGGAAGCAGGAGGAGCAAAGCCACCTCTGTCACCCCCTTCACTCTCCTTGTCCCCTGGGCGTCGTCAGGACCCAGCTCCATGTGATTGGAACCACAGGCTGGGACCAGCAGGTTGAAGAGGGGCAGGTATCTCCCCCCCGCCCCACCCCGCCATGGTGGTCTGTGTGGCTTTGCTGAGGTGTGAGCGCTGGGCAGGGGATGGTTGGGAAGGGCGAGCTGCAGGGTCCCACCTCCCCGGGGCTGGGGAGGCTGAGAGCCCTGGTCCCACTACCTTCAGTGCCGTGGAGACCATCTGGGGGAGGTCAGGGCTGAGTGTGCACAGCTCGTGGAATGCTTTCATTTTGCACATCTGGACCAGGACCCTGAAAAGCGAGAACCTCGAGTGAAACCCAGCACCAGCCCATCAGAAACAATCCCCTCTCCCCCCCAGAGACCCTACCCAAACAGATCTTCCCCTCCCAACAACACCCCCCACGAGGTGCCCAGGATGAGGGACAGGACAGGACAAGGTCACAGCAGCGTAGGAGGGGACAGGAAGGGCTCACGAAGGTTTTTCCTCAAGCTTACAGGCTTGCCCATCATGGTGGCCAAGCCATACGATCCCATGTGCAGCTGGCATCAGCGCTCAACTCACCGGAGCAGGGACTGGAGCCTCTCCGTGGACCTCGGGACAGAGAGGGGGAAGATGATGCGGTACCTCCGGATGAGGGAGACCCCGTAAGTCAGCAAGGACTGGAAGGACTCGGCCAGCTCTGCTTTCTGGGGAGAAGGAGGGAAACACACGCTGTCCTCCTCAGCAGCAGGACCACGGCATCGTGGTGGAGGGATCCCGTAGCTCCCGATCCTTTCCAGGGGTGGGAAAACCCCCAAAGCCTTGGGTAGCTTCTCCCCTGAGAGCCTGAACTGAGATTTGTGCTTAAATCTCATTGCTATGCATGAAAAATTCAGAGTCTCAGCAGGGTGCTGGGATGCCCTGGGAAAACGGGTGGGGAAGAGTAGGAATTGGGTCAGATTTAAGTTTTGCAGGGGGTTGTGATCGACTTCATGGCAGCGATGGAGGAGGGGGATATCGGTGCAAAGGGTGAGGATTTCTCCTCAGAGAAGGGGAACAAACCCCCAGGGCAAAGGGGCTCCCTGACCCCCAGGCTGTCCTGGTCCCCATGGCTCGTTCTCCCCAGAAATGCCCTCCAGCCGCCCCGGCACCCCTGTACCCCACGAGCTCCTGCCCTTCCTGGAACACAGGGAGGGAAATGGCCCCGGGAGCCGGGAGGAGAGACTCAGGGTGGGATGCACGGGGCACGTTTCCCTGATCCCTGCCCGTCACGTGCTGCCAGAGCCCCCTCACCTGCTCTGGCCTCAGGCGCTCCTGCACCCACTGGTACTCGATGCTGGTGATCTGGTGGAGCAGGCAGCTGCTGTTGAACTCCAGGCTCTGGTAGAGCTTGCTGTACGCCAGCCACTGCCTGGGGAGGAGGGAGAGGCTGGGCTGAGCCCCCGGGAGCTGGGGGGGCACCCAGGGCCAGCATGGGGATCCCCCACAGACGGCTGTCGGGGCCCTTGACCCCCCCCCCAATGCTGCATCATGGCTCCCCAGGCATGGGATACTCACGCCATGACCTGATGGAAGTCAGAGAGGTCCTTCTGCGTGGCGTGCAGGTACAGCACGGTGCTGGCATGCCTGCTCAGCTCCCCGTCCCAGGCGATGCTGCCGGCCTGCGAAGGTGTGAAAAGAGGGAGATGTGTCCTGGAGCAAGCAACGGGGCAGGCACTGGGGTGGGGTGTGTTTGCAGGGCCACAGGAGGAGCGGGTGCCCCATAAGGGTGCCAGGCACAGGCAGGTATCACCACGACCCTCCTCCCCATACCCTTGCAGCAACGTGTCAGGCGTGGTGGGCTCCAGAGGAAGCCCTTCTTCCCACCCAGCTGCTGGAGAGCTGCTTCTCCTCCCCGGTACCTGGTGCTGAAGGATCTCGTAGGACACCAGCTGCTGCAGGAGGTGGCGATGGACGGTGTAGCTTGGCTGTGTCCGGCTGCTCGTGGTGGCCCTCTGTAAAGAGAAAAGGCATAGAAACTATACATGCAGTAATCATGGCTTGCCTGAACACACAGGGGTGCAGTCAGAGAGTGGGGTCCCAGGAACCCCAAAAGCATGGTCCCAGAGAGCTCTATTTGAGGCCAAGCCAAGGGGTGCAGGTGCATCAGGAGTGAGGACCCCACGCTGGCGTGGGGCTCAGGGGAGGGTCAAGCAGGTTTCCAGCACGTGCAAACCCTGGTGCTGGCACCTCTGGTCCTGGGGCAGGGATCTGTGACCCCAAGATGGGTCCCAAGGGACGGGCAGCTGCCCCATCCTGCCAAGGCAACAGAAAGGGATCCCTGTCCCCATCCTCTTCTACCTTCTTGTGAGTCAGCAGGAACTGCAGGTGACACTGTCCCCGGTTGGGGTACGTCTCCGTCCGCGGCTCCAGCTGGTACCACCGGTCATCCCAGCAGTGCAGGTCCTGCACGCACAGAGACAGGGGTGAAGCCTGGGGCAGCCTCCCCAGGGGAAGGATCCTGCTCAGGGACCACTGCATTAAGGAGGCAGGAAGATGCTGCGTGGGGTAACTATAATATTTGGTTAAAAAAAAAAAAGATGTATAATGACCAAGCGAGCATGTTGGACTGGCTGGGGCACCTGCCACTGAGCTGGAGGACCTGGCACTAATTTGTGGCTCTAAGCCAGGATCCCATGTGAGCTCGGTGCAGCTGCAGGGCTGGATCCTGCCCAGACCCCACCAGGTTTCACCGGCCCCTCGGGAGCTGCTCAGAGGAGAGGCTGCACCCCGACACTCACCTTCAGGCGAAGGACCACATTCCCCAGGAAATCGTCCTGCCCTTTGTCTTTGCGAGCATCTTTAAAGATTCTGAAAGGCACGAACGAAGGAGGGGGTGAAAAGGGAACGAAGGAGGGGGTGAAAAGGGAACGAAGGAGGGGGTGAAAAGGCTTCCTGCGGCCGTGACCCAGCCAAAGCAGGGCGATGCAGACCTCCCTCCAAAAGTGATTTTTTAAAATCCAGCAGGCAAATCAGCATTTTCCAAACCCTCCTTCCTCGGCGGCTGTTAGGGCCACGCCAGCACCAACCGTTTGAGGCCGTGGAGGTCCGTCAGCTCCCCCAGCTTCTGCCGCACCGACTCCACCACGTCCGAGTCCCTGCGAAGGGTGGGCAGCAAAACCCACCGTGGGGGGGGGGAAGGAGCAAATTCAGGCGATTGCAAAACAGTTCAGGGAGTTGCAGTGACAGCGGAGAAGGGAAGGTGCTGGAGGGGGAATAGCTCGGGACTGAGGCCACCCCAAAAACTGGCTTTCCAGCCAAAATCTGCAAGCACTCGGCTTCTTGCCATAAATAAAACCAGGGCCCAGGATCAGCCCTGCCTGGGCAGTGCCAGCCCGGGCTCTTTCTGCTCACACGGGTCGCATCCTGCACTCTGCAGTGCTCCAGCAGAAAGTGATGGAGAAACAGGTCCCCAACTGGCTGCTGGGGCTTTTTAAAGGGTGCGGGCTAAAGGACCACCCCAGGGACCCTCACAGGAGGCAGGACCCTGCTCAGGGCGGGGGGCTGGGGTTGCTGGCCGGGGGGTGCTGCCGCTCACCACATGTCCAGGTAGAAGCTGGCCGTCTCTATGTCTTCAAACTCCCTGCAAGGCAGCAGCGGGATGCGGTTACTCGAGCAGCGTCCGAGGGACCGGCAGGGAGCAGGCAGGACACCTGGGGCTTGCAGGCAGGTGGCTCCTCCCTGGGGGGGGGACCCCAAACCACCCCGCACAGCCTGGGGACGTGGTACGAGAGCCCCGAGGGAAGGATTTTTGCCACGCTTTTAGTTTTCACCTCCCTGGACCTGCTGCATGGGTCAGACCAGAAGCCTGGCAAGCCCCAGCGGGCATCACCCCGGCAGAGCCCCAGCTCCTGGTTGGTGTGAACCCCCCCCATGCACCCCCGAGAGCCCTGGGCACAAATGAGCAAAGCCAAGGAGCGGCGGATTACAGGATAAACGTCTCGTCCCACACCGGGCTGAGGGTCTGGCTTATGACTTGAGTGCGATGGATTTGGTCTTCGGGGATGAGGTCTTTGACCACAGCCTTCATCCGCTTCTTGTGGTCGGGGTGTGCAGGTTCCTGGCTCTTGGCATCGATGCCCAGCAGGCAGTACGGGTCGCTGAACCCTGCGAGGGACGAGGCGTGCAAGTCCCCGCGGGAGCAGCGGCCGTCCCTTCTCCGACTGGGACACCCGCCCGTCTCCACTTACCACTGACATCTTTACCCAGAATCCCCTGGGCTTCCTTCACGGTTGCTTTTAGGCAAAAAATCGGGCTCTGGAATAAAAAAAAATAATGCTCAATGTGGGGTCACCAACCCCACGAGGAAGGATGGGGTTCGAGAAGGTTTTCACCATCAGCTGTTGCTCAGGCCAGCAAACAGCTCCTGAGCAGCTCCTGCAGCACAGCCCGGGGCTCCCCGTACCCCAAGCCCCAGCATGGGGGCTGGGAGGCACCAGAGCCCCCCAGCACCACCCCGATGTGGGGACCCTCTGGGTGCAGCATCCCGGGGAGACTCTGCCTCGCCGCGTACCTCCAGTTCCTTGACCTGCTGCATGATGACACTGTGCTCCTCCGCATCCATGCCGAAAGCCTGTGGGAGACACCGGGGCCGTAACGGATGCTTCCCTATCAGCGGTGGCCAGAGAGCAGCCAGGGGCTTCCATCCACTCGAGGGGAAAGCAGAGGAGCAAAGAGCCCCGCAGAAGGGCTGGGGACAGCTGAAAGCTCTTGAGGGAAAGCCTTCTTCCCACCAACCCAAGCTGAAGATAAATATTTCTCCTTGGAGCTAAGATTTCCCAGCCGCAAGCTGTCCCAGTCCTGCAGCTGAACGCTGCTGCTGCATCTTTTAAGCTTCCCATTAAAAGCTCCCTCAAAGCGCTCCCCGGCCCCTTTAGGCAGGAGGTTGGGCATGACAGGGGACAGGCTTTGGGGACCCCCCCATGGAGATGGGGACCCACCTTTTGCACATAGGCGTAGAGCTCCTGGGCATCTGCAACGTGGTGATGCTCAGGCTTGCCCAGGCGGTGCCGGATGGTGTAGAGGACCTCCTCGTAGAGCAGGGCCAGCTGAGGGGGGCATCCCCAGGATTAGTGGGGTGTTCCCCCCCTCCTCCGCTCCCTGAGGTCCCTGCCAGTCGCCACCACCCCCGTCCCAGCATCCAGCCCTGCCCAGCCACCACCGGCTGTCCCTGGGGAGCATCTTCAGGAGCTGAGCCATGTCCCCAAGCCCCAGCAGCGCTGCCACCCCCTCCAGTGCCACCACGGCAGAGCCACGCTCATACCTCTCTCTTGGAGAACCGGTGGGACAGATCCATCTAGAGAAAGAAGAGAAGCAGAGAGGTTTCCCGTCAGGTCTTGTGGTAGAGGGTGGTTTCAGGAGGAAACCGTGGCTGGGACGGGCAGCTGGGATGAGGGGTGGGGGAATCACCCACAGCCTGTCAGGATGGGATGCCCCAGACTGTGTCATGACACCTGCAGACACCCCACGGCCAAGGGACCACTTCGTCCATCACCCACCAGCGGGGCAGCACGGGGGATTCACCCCCAAGCCCCGCTAATTGAGGAGGGGGCAGTGAGGATGGCAACAGTAATTTGGGGTGACCCATAGGAGGCTTTAAAAGCCAGCCACCCACCCTTCATCCCCCAGAGCTGCTCACTGGCCCAGCCAGGCCCAGCAGGACCAGGCTGGAGAGAAAATCAGCCAAGAGAGAGGGCAGGTGGTCAAAGCGTAACGAGAAGCTGAAGGCTGGGCAAGGCAGCTATGGGCAAGGAGATACCAAAAAGCCACCGGGATTCAGGACTTTAGTCCCCTTACCAGAAAGAAAAATGAGCACTGCTGCAATGGAGCACTGCTCATTGCTGAGCTGAAGGTCCATTCCCCAGCTGAAGGATGACCAGCAATAGCATTGACTTTCCAAATGGCAATTAAATTAAAACAGTGCCAGACGCAGAGGCATAGCCCGGCTCCAGTGGTGCTCAGCCCCAGGGCTGGCCAGGGGGTCCTGCTGTCCCCTGCCTCAAACACATCACCTCCCACTCATCCCAGCCCCGCATGACTCCAGCCAGGAAATCAAACCACCTGTGCCAAAAATATGCTTTTCCCCGGCAAGCCCCAGCCCTCTGCCCATCCTCACCCTCTGTTCCCTCCCCACCACGAAGGCAGACCCCGTCCTGCGTCTGCTTCTCTAACCACGGTCTGGATTCGGCCACCACTGCGGCTGAGCAACTCGTTCCTGCTGCAGAGCCGGGGCAGGTGACAGTGACTTTGCCACCACCACAAGCTGGGTGACGCAGCCGGAGGGAGGGGGACCAGCACCCCTGTGCCATCCGTTACGGCTCCTGGTGCCGGAGCCTCTGGGATTGCAATGGGGCAGCGCCAACAAATTAATAGACATTTTTGAAGCAAGTTTGGCCCTTTCTGCGCCGAGGGGCTTACGCCGAGCACGGCTGCAGCGCCCTGCTCAGCCAGGGCTGGACAGACAGACAGAGCAGCCTGACCTACGGGTCAGCCCAGGCCCTGAAATGACCTTAGGATCCCCCTAACAGGACAAAAACCCTCCCAGCCCTGAGCTGGAACATTAACATTTGCTCACGGCAAATCTCGGGCTGGCGTAATCCCCACCCCCACCCCCCGGCCATCTGGACTGAATTCAACGCTTCCACCCCCAGCGAGTTGAACCCTCCAGCTGCTTCTCGCCCTCCTGCCTCCGTGTCCCTGCTTTTAACCGCCGGCCGGTGCCGGGGGCTGCGGTGGCTCAGCAGCCCCTGTGAAGGGGGGACCCGTTGCTCCCAGGAGAGCCCCTGCCTGCCCCTGCCCAGGGGACCCTTCTCCTGCTGCTCCCAGCACCGTCCTGCCTGCACCAGGACCCAGCCCCGTCCCAAACCCTTCAGCATCCCCATGGGCAGCGCTGCTGGGGCATCCCCAGGGTTGCGAGCACGGACAGGAGATGAAAAGCGCTTTATTTCTCCACTGCCATTATTTATCAGCAAGCCACGAGCCACCTACAAATATCTGCAGGGTGGGTGTCAGGAGGATGGGGCCAAGCTCTTTTCAGTGGTGCCCAGTGACAGGACAAGGGGCAATGGGCACAAACTGAAGCAGAGGAAGTTCCGTCTGAACATGAGGAAGAA
>Ga0065711_1008941_pt1 | contig 11911 bp, 7 predicted proteins | sample Hoacrofraction12_FD_59098 | JGI IMG/M metagenome (GOLD analysis project Ga0065711, IMG submission 59098) | Hoatzin crop microbial communities from Cojedes, Venezuela - Epithelial fraction 12 v2 (version 2) | ecosystem: Host-associated > Birds > Digestive system > Esophagus > Crop | place... | reverse complement strand
AGATCTGGATTTATTTCTCACTATCCTACTCTGATTTGATTGGTGATGAATTAAACTCCCTTTTCTCCCCAAGTTCAGTCTGTTTTGTCTGTGACTGTAATTGGTGAGTGATCTCTCCCTGTCCTTGTCTCGACCCTTGAACCTTTCATCATATTTCCTCTCCCCTGTCCAGTTGAGGAGTGGGAGTGATAGAGTGGTTTTGGTGGGTACCTGGCATTTATCCAGGTGAAACCAGAACGTGCACTCTTTAATTCAAAGGAGTAAAAAAAAAATGATGTTGCTGCAACCATGGTAATAATATTAACAATAGAGTGTTTGAAGACTGAAAGGAAATTACTCAGCAAAACTCTGTAATAAAAAGAAAAGTCACCACGGATTATCAAACGGGATATTAACAAATAATTTGTAATGCTAAGATTACACAGTAATTCTGGCACTGATAATTGCACTGATATATTGAATTGTATTTTGGGCCAGTGATTTGGGTCAACATGATTTGGGAAACAGAAAGGTGAATATAAAGAAGACTGAGTAAAAATCCTTCCTCTGCAGAAGTTCAGAGCAATTCAGAGGAACCTTGCAAGGCTTTTGGTAGCGAGTATAGAGAACATTAGGAGGTGAGCTCTGGACAACCAAAGGGAACAAGAAAAGCACACAGAAATAATTATCATTTGCTTAGAGCTCCCCTAGCTATTGTAAAAGAGCTCTGAAGAGAAAATATTTGGAAAATGCTGATGAAATTGTGGAGCATGTGACTTGATCATCAGGACAGCTTTCTGAAGCCAAAATGGATACAAGAATCTGAGTGCCGAATAGTATGTTGCAGCTTATTTAACGAAGAGTACTGGGATTTATACCACTCTGGCATGCTGACTATTTTGCAAAAACAGATAGTTACCACCATACACCTAGGACCTGATCTAACACCGCTGATAGCGACGGGAGTATTCACAGGCTTCAGTGAGGTCTGTATCAGACACCACTGAATAAGTGAAAGCGTTAGTTAGATTTTTTAACTACCCAGGAGAAATATAATTATACCGTTTCTTTGGTGTTCCTTGTTTGAAAGACTTGTCTTTGATTATTTCCTTCTGTAACGTACCCCTGTGTTTCTGAATACCTTCTTTAAGCACTCAATTCTATCGAGTCCTAATTTCCTATGCAGGAATCTCCTTCCAGCAGCAGTAACAGCCTAAGCAGTGTGGAAGCAGAAAGTGTGGCGGTTACTGCAAGAAATGCTCTTTAAATCATGTATTATGTCAATTAAAATGGCAGAGAGTTGGGTCTGTGACGGTAGAGCAGGCAGAGCTATCATGTGAGCTTTCCAGCTCCTGATTGCCAGTACATTTCATTTTTACAAAAGCCTATGAGAATTTTCCAGAAAGACAATTTATTTGACAGGAAAGCAAAAGTTAATCGCAACATATTCACTACCCTTCTGGTCAAGTTGGTAAGGCTTGGAGAGCGGGTTTGGATGTTGGGCTGGCTGCTGGCTCGACAGTTTTAAAGTTCATTTAAATGCATCCCAGGACAGTAGCAAATAAAAGAAAAATTATTCCTCTCTGTAGGATGTGGGTTCAGCAATGTAAAATGAATTGATGCTTTTAATTTTGTCACCAGTGAGAAAGTGTCTGTGTTGCTCAAGTCACCATACCACTTTTGGCACTGACTGGTGATTTCGGAGGTGAAGCCAAAGGCAAATGGAGCTTGAGATGAAACTGCTTTTCCTAAACAGGGGTGACCAACAGATGCGTGATGGAAGTGTTGGAGCTGACTGTACCTACATGCTGTTTGTTCTTAAATGGGAGTTATGAGCCCAGCAATACTGATCTCCCCCCTTTTCCACACAAGAGATGCATGCAGAATTGTTTGCAAGATGACATTTCCGACATGTTTTTGAATTATTAAGATGGAAAGAAGGACCCGACTCTGCAGCACAGCACAATTTGACAGCAATGGTCCTGCAGCCTGAATTTTCACTTCCAGGATGGTTAGATCTGGAATATTCGTTCATGTCTAGTAATGTCTCAGTCTTCTAGATGAGAAAATGCCACACTTCAGCAACACTTCTGCTACAAGAATTTCTTTAGACAATAGATCACAACTGAACATCTCCAGCTTGGTTGAACTGTCTTGAGCTATCTGATGTTACTCATCCTGCCTGTGAAATCCTTCTGGCCTCTTGATACTGCCCACATTCTTCCCAAGAGGAGATGAGGAAGAGAGAAACATCAGCTCCACTCTGCACATCTACACAGCATTAATCACTGCTAACTTGTCCTGCTAATGAAGAAAACCACTCCCCTCTCCTACCCCTTCTCATATTTAGCCAACTATGTCTCCTGATGGAAATTAACACTAAGCCCAGATTAATATTAAAAGTCAGTCCGTAGTATGTAAAAGCTTCTTTGGAATAGCTGAAAGTTAAACTATGCTTGTTTGGTTTTTTGTTTGTTTTTTTTTTAAGAAAATGCTGCAGCTCCACTTTCACAAAGACAAATTTTAAAAATTAGTTTGGCCCAGGTCTAAAGTAGTTTTGCAGTGATTGCACTGAGTAAACCAGTAAGCTCTTTATCGCATTGAAGGCAGAGAAACAATTGTAGGAACTTTTTTGTGGGAAGGGATTCCGTATGGAAATATGTACAATTTCTGCCCATCTTTCATGCTCAGAACTATCCAGGGACTACTAGCATGATTCATAACATTTTGGATGGATCTGGGGTGAAATCTCCCTTATAGACCCAAAGGAAATATTCAGAACCTGTTTCATGGGTGCTTGCACACAAACACTGTCCCTCTCTACCTTTATTAGGAGTGCCCTAGGCAGCACAGAAGCCTGAGGTTAGGGGAATCATGGAATCGTAGAGTCGTTTAGGTTGGAAAGGACCTTAAGATTGTCAAATCCAAACATTAACACAGTGCCAAAACTGCCACTAAACCATGTCCCTAAGTGCCACAGCACATCTTTTAAATACCTGCAAGTATGGTGACTCAACCAGTTCCCTGGGCAGCCTGTTCCAATGCCAGACAACCTATTCAGTGAAGAAATTTTTCCTAATATCCAATCTAAACATCCCCTGGTGCAACTTGAGGCCATTTCCCCTTGTCCTATTGCTAGTTAGTTGGGAGAAAAGGCCAACCTCCACTTCACTACAACCTCCTTTCGGGTAGTTGTAGAGAGCGATAAGGTCTCCCCCTAGCCTTCTCTTCTCCAAACTAAACAACCCCAGTTCCCTCAGCCACTTCTCATAAGACTTGTCCTCTAGATCCTTCACCAGCCTCATTGCTCTTCTCTGGACAAGCTCCAGCACCTCAATGTCCTTCTTGTAGTGAGGGACCCAAAACTGACCACAGTATTCAAGGTGCAGCCTCATGAGTGCAGAATACAGGGGCACAATGACTTCCCTACTCCTGCTGCCCAGCAGAAAAGACACATTCTCAAGACACCAGCATGTAAAACCACTATAACTCAGGCAGCATCCAATCTAGACCACTCTCAGCAGCTGTTTCTCTAGTTTACACTTTAAAACTTTTAGCCCTGAAGTTCCCCAGACTCCTCCAACAACCTCTTCCAGTGCCTAACTGCCTACAAACTATTTACAAGGAGAGGAGGGTCTAGGTGTCTTTGTTCAGCTCTGGAAAGAGGTGGCTAAAGGGAGATCTAGCTTCTGTCTTTCAATTATTTTAGGTGTGGGAATACACAGAAGATGGAGCCAGCCTGTTCTGGGAGATGCTCAGTGAGTGGAAGAGAGGTAATGGATATGAGTTGTGGCACTGGAAATTCTGCCTAGCTCTTAGGAGAAGAGTTGTTCACAACAAAGGTGGTCAGCACCAAAATCAGGACATAGAGGTTGTGGCCTCTCCATCCTGGGAGATTCTCAAAGTGTAACTGGGCAACCTGGTCTGACCTCAAAGTTAGCCCATGCTTTAGGCATTAGACTGGAAAAGGGATCTGCAGCAATGCGTTCGAACATAAATTATTCTGTGGTACTGTATTTTTATGATGATGTCTTTATGATTATAAGTATTTTGCTTTTAGTATGTGGCTGAATTGCTGAAAAATAAGTCAATTTCTGGAAGACTATTACCTTGTTCTCCTTCGTTGTGCTCTTCTCTACATTAAACAATTGCTGTCTCAGTACAAAGCCTGTCCAGGGTTACCTAAGGTAATGCCGGTTAACTCCAGGCTCAGATCCAAACAACCACTTCAGGAACTTCTTTTGCTTGAATCAGTCTTGCTGAGAAACAGTGCGAAATAATATAGGAAGCAGGTACTCCCGTCTTCATTGCCAGGCTTCCAGGAACCAAACTCCTCCCCACGCATGGATCTGAACTGTTAATGGGAGTTCATAATTTCAGGTTAGCCTGGATGGTCAAGCTGCAGGATAGCCCTTGAGGTACGTGAAGTGCCTGCCACTTTCACAGCACAGAGTGTTTTCATTATCCCTGGACAAGGTGCAGTAACTTGAGCTGTCCCCTCTGTCCCCATGCTCTGCAAAGTGACCATCCAGGTTGAGTGAAAAGCACTGCCCGATGCAGAGGCAGCCATAGGGGATGTTTGACTGTGCAGGATCTGAGCTCAGGGCAATGCCACAGTTAGAACTCAAGCTAACTCTTCAGTGAAAACAAACTCTTAACCTAGATAAGTATTCAACCTCCTGGGACGCCTGGCAACAGTTTAGATAAAGCAGCACATGGCTTTTCATGCCAGCTGCCTATGTGAGTGATTTATGGACTATTGTATGCCATGGAACCAGACTCCTTCATCGGTTTCCTTAAAGGCAGAGGGGTGGATTGTGGCTGCACTTACAAAGCAGTGTATCTGTTCCTTCAAGGCATCAGCACTCCTCAAATAAAAGCAAACCTGCTTTTCAAGGGAGCCAGAACTCTCATTTTCTAAGAACATAATAAATGTCTTGGTAGAATCAGGCTTTGACAGCTTTGGATTTACAAACATCAGAAGCAAATTCTGATTATTTATTTTGGATAAATAATGAACAGCATAAAAATCGCTGACGTTAACCTTCGTTGGAAAAGTTGGTTTAATGGGGCCCATAAAATCTTCTATTGATGGCAGGTTCATAAAGCTCCATATTGACTTCAGCTAAAGGCTATAACTTCTATCAATACTGTCAACAATTAATATTGACTTAGAAAGGTATCCTGTAAACTGAGTCATAGCATTATGTTACTTTATGCTGCCATTAGCAAAATTTCATGTCTTCTTGAAAACATTTCTCCTATAAATCTGGGATTTCTCAAAATAGCCTGTGTGATAGCTAGCAGCAGAAGGCCCAGAGTAACACGGCTTCTGTACACAAGGAGGAAACATGGAACAACCTTTGTGTTTGCTAGGCAAAATTTCTGAGAGGATCTCGGGCTCCATTTTCTGCAACAGCAGATTCCAGTTTATGAGAGGTTTTTGTGCAAAAGTTTCTCACACTTTTATCTGTGCCGTGCAATTACAAAATGAAAATGTCCAAATTTTGTGTATAGTTAAGACTTGTCCTTAGTCCTTCTTTTCTTCTTCCCTTTCAACCTTTCTTTGGATATGATTACACCACTGGTTCAACTGCAATCCTTCTATTGAAATGTTATGTCTTTCTCTCAGCTGTAGACTAGTTTTTCTGACCTGAACCTGGCTGAAGTCTCTGCCATCTTCCCACAGAAGTCTAAGCATCAGCTGAAGCTCCCCAACAGCACAGTTTGGATCCTTGTATTTTCTCTCGAGTTCCTCTTTTTTGTCAACATGAACAATACAATTACATACTGGACACCACTGCTCTCTAGATTTTATTTATGCTATGCAGACTTTCTATTTTTGAGTATGATATAGCCTTTCTCATTCAAAACACTCAACATCTAAGACTACAAATGCCTAGGGCCCAAAGAAACTCATTCTACATTTGTACAGCACTTACAAAACTTGCAGGAGTGTTTTTCACCTTTCTGTCTTCCCTTTTCTAATATGAAACAGTGGTTCAACAAATGGTTAGTGTGTCATCAAATTTAAGGGAAAAGGAATTGGAGGTTGTCTCAGTCCTGACATGAGTACTACTGCCTCTGTTATTAGTTTCAGTAAAGCCTTTCAGGGCATGTGCTGTTGCTAATGTGTTGTTGCTAATATAATTTCGTTTGTAAGTGATCTGTAGGTACCAAGTTGCATTTGCACATGTAGAGATAGCATTACAGAAACCAGTGAAAAACACTCCGGCAGCTAATGTAATTCTTCTCCCTCAAGGAAATAAAAGACTACAGTTCTGCACTTTGCTTTTCTTCATAGGCATGGAAAGAAAAATGTGTGGGATAGGATCACAGCTGCTCGTACACCACCAAGAAAAGCACAAGAGAGAGCTTTTGGGGAATGGGATGGAAGTAAAAGGTGTTTGCTTTTTGGTGGTTTTCTAGTGATTTCTTGGGTGTGTGCAAAACTCTAATTGACCCTGGTGATCCCCCTAGTTTTTCATTGAAACACAAGACTTGGAAGGAAAATGATACGATCTGGCACTGTGTGTCTGCCTGTCCTAATGGGTGAAACCCTGTAAGATACCACACTAAGAAACTTTAAGAAATATTGTAAAGATAATTTAAAAAGATTCTTCTGTACATCCTTTAAACACAAGGCTGTTTATCTTTGGACTTTGCCTAATATATCATTATCTCTGAGCAGAAACTTAATAAGTTTCTACTATAAATTTGTTGGAGTTAAACATAAAATCATGTGGGTGGTATATGTCTCACCATGTCATGGCTTCCTAAGGAAAAGATATCATCATTTGTCACTATAATACTGTGGCAAAAAAAGCATAAAGAGAACATGCAATACAGTCATTTCACATCAGATTTCTGCGCTGAGCTCAAGCTCCCGATGACTTGTACGCAGCGGCTATATTAAGAAGCAGGCTGTGCCATAATTGAATTAAAGGTGCAAAGGCATATAGGGCTGTGTGAACCCCCGGGTCAAGCTGCAATTGAATCAAAAATCCTCTCTCCTTCCTACAGTGCTTGGCAGAACTGCTGACCAAAAGGTTCGCAGACTTGCAGAACGCACGCAGGAGTCCCTGCAGCTGTGGACACAAAGTTACAGAGATAAAAAAATCTGTGACCTTCAGCTTTTATTTCGCACAAAGAAAAAGGCTTCTAAAAATATTTCACCATCATTTTCCTTCAGAGCAGTCAGCTGATTTACATAAATGAAACGGCTCCTGTCAAGGAACCAGCAAGGAAAAGAAGGAAATTATCTGCCCTGAAAATCTGTAGAAAAGATAAGAGCAGCATCAGCCAGGGGAGGGGAGATTTAAATGCTTTTTGTCTGAAAGGTCGCTACAAAAAGCAGAGAGAGTATTACAGCCACTTAATGATCTCTGTCGCTGTGACAAATAAGTGGGAGCTTCTCTAGCAGTTTATTAACAAACACTCTGTAGGACAGCACAAAAGGCCACGACATGGGGCTATTAGAAGAGTGTTTTCACTGAGTCTGATTAAAAAAACCAAACACAAAACCTAAGGAAGATTAAGGTGAAGAGGTAAGAAGAGGCATTCCTGGTAGAGCTCGAGGCTGACATCGCGTGTGCTTTCACCACTTACCGGTTTCTGTGTTCTCATGCTCTGTGTCGGTGAGGGTGAGGTTGGAGTTGGCCCGGCTTGACAAGCAGGAGCTGCGTCCAGACTTGGTGTTGCGTCCCCAGAGCCTCACGGGGTGCTCAGGTGACATGACCACGTCTGCCTCCGTGTCGGCATCCGAGCCAGCGCTGATGGAGTAGCCGCAGTGAGGCAGCCCGATATCAGTCCGGTACAAAGTCCCATGAGTGGGTGTCACGTCTTCAAGACCCAGCTCTCTCAAAGAGAAGTTGGCTCCTGGGAGAAAACACAGCAGCCTGGTTACTCTTTAATAGGGGATGGTTTCGTCTAGTCCAAGTCAATGGCAGAACCACTCACCCTCCGTCTTCAAGTGGGGCATTGCATCTCCCGAGTCCTAACATCATACTAAAGATTCCCCTGTTTTGTGGTCTTGCTTAGTGTGAGACCAAGTGACCATGCCAAGACCAAAAAGCAGCTGGATTCCTGCTTCTGGAACCTGATAAAAACTCAAGATATGTTGAACTAAATCATCAAATTTGATGGCAAGGACAGATGGAGAAGTGGTTGAATTCTTTATGAGAGGCAAAAAGTAATCTTCTTGGGAGAAAAGCAAGATGAAGTATGCAGTGACCAAAACTCCTACCATACACCTGGCAAGTCTACTACAACAGGAAATTTGAGTGAGTTCTGCTCATTGAAATCCCTGAAATTACGTGCTGAGAATTTAAATTTCCTTTGGCGATCTCACTTTCCCCTTGCTGACCACTCATACCTTGACTCAGTTTAGCTATTCATTCTGATACAATCACAGCAGAGGTTATTTGGCTGCAAATAGATGCAATTGTTTAGCTGACTAAAAATATAACCTGAAAAATGACTCTTGAGTTCATGTGTAGTTACCTGCAGAGCTTCAAAATCAGACCAAATCGATGTGAAAGAGGCTTCAAGTATTAACACACTTTGTTTAGAAAGTTGCATGAGAAAGCTGGGGAGAGCAATTAGTGCCTCCATTTTAATCCACATTTATTTATTAATGTGTGGCTTTATTTTTCAGCCCTGAATGTTTTTAAAAGATTTTGGCCGCCCATGAATGCCTTTAGCTGCACCGTGCATTTATATGGCACAATGCACCCTTGCTCCTGCTGCTCTATACCTTGATGGGATGGATTAAGGAATTTCATCTACAACCAGTGGGAGGCATCAGGCCCTGTATCATGGCTAAATATCAACACCAGTGATCAAATTCAGTCTAACTGGCTTCCTCCTATTATTTCAAGAAGTAAATCGTCTGCAATAAAAAGAGAGGTGGAACCTGCTGAATCTGTGGCACAGGCCACAGACTCTGTTTTAGCAGCTCAGACGTGTTTCAACAAGATAAATCTGAATGCATGATCTCCAGGAAAGTTCAGGCCCAAATCTAGCTTTGAACAGTGATGTTCATATCTACACATTATTGAAATCTGTTCATCGGGTCAGGGCCTCAGGATTGTACCCAAAACTGAGTTATGATTCTCTCCCTGCTCTAAACCACACAAGCATGTGACTCTCCTGACGTTTCCATTTGTTGATGTTAAATATCACGTGGTGGAAAATGTATGTTCAATAGAAACAGTCAGACTTCTACTTTTCCAGAGTCTGGTTTCATGCTTATGGAAACACCCTGGTTTGTCCCTCAGCCCTGCTGCATGGGGAAGATCTCTTGTGTCATAGCACATACGTACTAAATGAGGAGTTGGCCACAAGTAGATGATATTTTACTAGACTTTTTCGTTCAGTTGACTTTGCAGCTCATAGTGAACAGAAGGAAGATGTTTGAATGCAAGATGAATAATGACTCTGGACAACATTTCCGTGTAAATCTCAGAGGAGGAGCTGTTTGATGTCAGGAGGAAATAACCATGGTTCAACTGGTTATGGACCTACAGCAGACAGCACTCAAACTATATAAAGCATTCATGAAAGTCACACCTTTTTAATTGACCGAACAAGATTAAAGCTTTCAGAGTGGACAGATAAGGTTGCCTGGAGCTCACACCTCTGTCGAATCCCAGAGCCTTGCTCAGGGAGCACAGTGCAGGCTTGTGGCAAATTAATCCATTTAACTTGATTGCAAAGCAGTCTGAGAGAGCGTCCTCTACCACTCCACCGCGTGATGTAGCAAATGAACATGACCTAGGTTATAAACACAAGGAAGCAGTATCTCCCCAGAGACCTTGCTCTTCTCTTTCCAGTTTTGACTTTTTGTGCAAGGCCAGGATAGTTTTTAAACCATTCTCTGGTACTGGAAAACATCATCTTTTGGTTTTGCTTGTCTGTTTGAGTCACTGATGGTGAGTTCCACCTTCCCCTGAAACAAGCCACATTCAACGTCATCAGACACATCAATGTGCAGCGTGACATCTCCAGTAACAGCAGCTCATAAATTATGAAAAATGACTGCTACAATTAACTGAAAATCAAATTTATTTGCAATAAACAGCAGGAGATGCATTGATTTTCATATTCTATCCTCACTGCTGCCTTTTAAGCTGGAAGAACTCAAGTCAATAAAAGGAAGATAATAAATATCTGAGACTTTTAAATTCAGATCTAGTCTATTTTTTCCTGTGCTGACTTGCACGTTTGCTGGCACTCTCACTCTAGCTAAAACCATTTAAATGCTGACTTGTTTATTTACTGAATTTATTTGGTCAATTTGAAATGTTTCCCTCCTCTGCCTTCCAGACCAATGCAGGAGAGAAATTCACTTTGCCTAGTTCATGTCGAGCAGGATAATAAGGCCTGGTTTCAGTTGGCATGAGGCCAAGAAGCACCATAAAGTGAGGTCCATTCATGGCTCCCTGCCGGTGGAAAAACTGGCACAGGAAGTCTGGGGTTGTTGTTAACACTCTTCAGGCCAGTTTTGGGACTCTCAGGATAAACTGGGAGAAAATTATAAATTTAAAAATCTGTGGGTGATGTATCAGAAGTAGAATTGGCCCCCTGACTTGGTTAATCTTAACTGCTTCCCAACTAATTTCAGGCACTTAGACCAGTGGTTTTTACTATTTCTCAGTACCCAACAGAATTTTCCTAAGGAAATATGAACTTGTGTATAGCAAATTTATTCTCCCTGTCAACAGACTGGCTTTTCGTATTTATCTTTTGTGGGGTTCTTAGGAGAGGTCCGTGGACCTGCATGGCCTCATAGACCCTCAGGTTGAAAACCGCTGACCTGTACTAATTCACATCTATCCTGCACGGTGAATATATTGTATGGACTGAGCAAACTCAATGACCTAAAAGGTTTCCTCTTCTTTGTATCTCCATAGGTTCCTTAGAGGGGATGAAGTACTTCAGAGTTGCTAAGAGGGAAGCTCCTTCTATGATTGCAAAGTGTTACTTACAACACCTGTTGGCTCTTTTGTTAATTGTTGGCTGTTGCAGTTATCCTGAAGTACAAACACCAAAGCCATGTGCGCAAAGATGAGTCTTCAAGTTGTTTTACTTATGCATGCTTTAAAGAGGAGTCTTGCACCAAAACCACAACTGCACGGAGTTGGAAGATGAAAATAAACAGCCCCCAAGTTAAATGAGTGCAGTTGTGTGCATTCGCTTTGGGGAATCAGCTTCTCCAAACTGCAGAGGGTGAGCTCAGAGCAGCCTGGGTCAGCTATTTTATGCTCATTGTCTGGAATGCTGCCTAGTCCATTTGACTGACTTTGCCATTTTATGCTTTGCTTGATGGACTTCTAAAAATAATTTATGTGAAGCCCTGCTTGGTTTCTGAAGTAAGACGCTCGTGTCACTACAGAAAAATGAAGATGAGACTACAGCAGGGGCCAGAAATCTACCTCGCGTAGGCAACAGCAGCACTGAAAATGTAACTGCACTGACTTCAGTCTAGCAATAAATGAGGAGAATATCTGGTATCTCTATTAGGACTGTGGAGCCCACGCTGATCCTCGAGTCTTCACATCTTCACAGCAACTATGACCCAGACTCACTAAATGGACTCCTATAAGTCCGCAAAGTGGTTCTTTACCACTCTTCTAATACTGGAGCATGTCCCCACTTCACACCTACAGCCTGCAGGCAGTGCACAGTGCCAAGGGTGGTTCATCCCATTTGCAGCTCAGTTGCCTCCCTTCTTCCAGGCTTCTAGGGTTTTGCTGTAGCGCAGATTGACAATGTGGACAGTGGCACTGTCTCCTCATTGTCTTCAGTCTCGGCACCTGGACAAGCTGGAGAGGTGGGCCTGTGTGAACCTCATGAGGTTCAACAAGGCCAAGTGCAAGGTCCTACACCTGGGTCGGGGTAATCCCCGCTATCAATACAGGCTGGGGGATGA
>Ga0065711_1048248_pt1 | contig 11912 bp, 10 predicted proteins | sample Hoacrofraction12_FD_59098 | JGI IMG/M metagenome (GOLD analysis project Ga0065711, IMG submission 59098) | Hoatzin crop microbial communities from Cojedes, Venezuela - Epithelial fraction 12 v2 (version 2) | ecosystem: Host-associated > Birds > Digestive system > Esophagus > Crop | place... | reverse complement strand
CTGGAGATACTCAAGCCCCGCCTGGCCGCGGTGCTGTGCAGCCTGCTCTGGGTGACCCTGCTTGGGCAGGGGGTTGGACTGGGTGACCCACAGAGGTCCCTGCCAACCCTGACCACGCTCCGATTTTGTGATTCCTCCCTCCCACTTTAGCCCAGCAGTCCTAATCCTGCCTTGGGGTCTCTCTTGTGTGCAAGCTCTTGCTTGGATGCAGGGACTTTGCATTTTCATGGAAGCACGAATCTGTTTGATTTCATCATATTTCCATTTGACTTCATTTGCATTTGAATTCATCAGCTCCTTTTCTGGCCTGAGATCAGAAGTACAGTAGAGAGCTCCTGAGTATGAAGTACCGCATGGAAGAAATAGTAGCTAGGAAGAAGAGACAGAGAGAGATGGAATTATTAGCTTGGAAATTCATGCAGAACAAAGGTAGAGCACCTGATATTTTTCTTTTGTCTGTGGCAACCGCAGTCACTGCCAGCCCAACCCCATCTGCTGCTGCACGAACTCCCCTCCCCTCTGCTCCTTTGGCTGAAGTGTCCTGCTGAGCCAGATGTGCCATGGGCCTTCTGCAAGAACATTTCATTGCCTTTTCTGATTTATGGCAAGGAATGTGCCTATACTCAAACAGAGGCAGCAGCAATCTTCATGTATCAAAAGAGGAACTGACTGGCTTGGCAGACTTTTGGTACATTTGGAGGCTACCTGCTATAGTGAGAAGACCACCTCAAGTCATGGGGTTATCACAGTCTGCATTACTCTTGCTTGTTAGCGTGGGATGTACGGTCAAGGGGATGGTGCGGGAGGCCTGCCAGGATGACTGTCTGTGCATCGTGTCACTTCCCTGCTTCACTGCTCTTTGTCTCTCTGTTCTTCCCTCTAGAGGGGTTTTCCTCGACACCATCCTTCCCCGTCGTGATGATAACGGGGTCCGGCCAACTATTGGTCAGCGTATTCGCCTGAGTCAGGGAGACATCGCTCAGGCAAGGAAGTTGTACAAATGCCCAGGTAAATATGGCTTGTGGAGATGGCTCCAGCTTTATTGTAGACGCACAGTTTATCTGGAAGGCATTGGAGTTCAAGAGCACCTTAACGATTCCTTTGATGAAAGAGGCTCAGGAGATGCAGACCATTAAATGCTTCAGGCTGGAGCTGTGGGAGAATTGAACTTGCCTAATATGTGTCTCGTGCTAGTACTTTGCCAGTACTCCTGCTTGGTTTAGGGCTTCAGGTTTGTCCAGTGTTCTCTGCTGAAACTCGTACGAGGAGCTGCAGAGTAGGCTGGGGAGAGGGGCTAGGACCAGGCTTGTATTCTGCTGCTGTTTTCATATACATATACTGTCTGGAATGAAGGGCATAGGCTCTGTTCATAGAAAATGAAATCGATGTCCAAGACTGTGGGCAGAGTGGGGACTAGGAGTTAGCGAAGTGGCAGAGGGATATCTGGTGGACCGAGGTCTCTCCACACCAACCATCAGACTTCTGTTGAGTTACTTCTATAGGCGTTGTCCCAGGGATGAGCCTTAGGGAAACCCAAGCGTGTGTCTGTGATTATGGTGTGTTGCAGCCAGGTTTGAGAGACAACCTGGAAGAAAGCCCGAAGACGCCCATTTGTGAAACAGCCAGGTGCCAGAAGCTGGTGCTTTGGGCTGTTCAGTGGAGGGCCGTATCCCTCCTCCTGCTGTCAAAGGGTTGATAGACCAGGAGGATCTTTGATAGAGAACCCACCTATGTCTGTGGGACATGCTAAAGACCGGTAGTCTGGGTCCTGCTGTATCTGTGGTCTGAAAAGATTGGCAAAAAGAGCCTTGGGGTCACAAATATGATTGGGAGACTAAATTTACCCATCAGAAGAAAAGGATCCTTCGGAAGTGGAGATGTCAGACAGTGCAAGTTCATGCGATGGTTTTACCTGAATAGGTTAATAGAGAAAGCCAGATTTCAGAGGAGAAATCCGCCAGACTTAAGGACGGGTTGAATGTGAGGATGCAAAGAGAGGCTTGAAGCAAAGGTGGCACCCGGTCTGGTGCCTGTAGCGTGGACTGCAGTGGCTGGCAAGGGGGGTGGCACGGGAGGTGGTGCTCGGAAGGAGGAAACTTAACAAACCCTGTTGGATTTTTGCTGGTAGTGAAACATCCATGAGAAGACACTGGAGAATGAGAGAGTTGCCCTAGTTTTGCAGAACGACTCTGATGTTTGTAATCGTTCAGGGAGGTAAAAAAGGACTTTTGCGAGCATGGCCCAGGAATTTATCTGTCTGGGTTGGTCTGGCCAGCGTATTGATCCCACTGAGAGTGGCTGTGACTGAACATAAACCTAACACAACCATAAATGACTAATCCTCTTGGGATGAGCATATCGCAGAGAGAGGAGAAGGTGAGGAGGAGAGGTAGGTTTTACCAGTATGCAGTGTCACGCCTTCAGTGGGTGGCTGGCTAGTACAGCTCCGTGAACCATTCGTGAGGCCATGGAAGATGGTCGACAGCTGGTGTGTGGATCCGTTTCTTCTCTGTATCCAGCTGTGAGTCGGAGAGTGTGGGTTCAAAGGAGGGTGGAATAAACTCTGAGGATCAGCAGCACTTCAGGGGCCAGGATGCCTGGGGATTGCTGCTTGGCTTACAGTGAGGGATAGAACTGAGGTGTGCTAGTTTTAACTAACTGCTTTTTTTTCTTTTTACCACTCATAATTTTCTCTATTTTGCTTTTGATTGAAGATGTAGTTCTTGGAAAATTATCTCACAGGTTAGGAATTGGTTTGTTTGAATACTCAAAAAAAAAACAAAACACCAAAACCAAAAACAAACAAACAAACAAAAGCAAAAAACAACAGAGAATTAGGGACGTCTTACACTGTGTTTTTTGATTGAGTCAGACTTAATCCAAGCAGGCTTTTCATTCTCGTTGCTGGAAGCGTTGACTACAGATTCAGATTTCTCAAGCCAAGCTGACAAGTCACTTTGGCCTGAGGTTAAAGTCAAACTGAAAGCTACAACGCTACTTTCTTTAAAGTGAGGACCCTTTGGAGTCTCAAGTTTCCACTTGCAAAGCAGAACTTTTCTACTTTTTAGGTTTTTTTTCTACAAAGATTTAGCAGAGGGTATTGCAGTTCAGAAAATATTTGGCAGCAGAATGATCAGAGCTTTAAACCGACTAACCAAATTTTCTTCAGATATCTATTGTTTGCTTTTTTGGTTTTTGGGGTTTTTTTTGCTTTGCATCAGAATTTATACACAGGTTGCATGTGAAGAGAAGGGATGCGATGTATTTAATGACATGAACATCTCCAGCTGCCATTTGAATCTGCAGCTTGAAAGCTTCTCTTCTGCAAAATGCAAACCACAGGAGTTCAAAACCAAGGGACTTTGGTTGTGTGTTCGAGCAGGGTCTGAACGAGACTTTTGGTTGAGGCCAGCTTTGTCTGGTGAACAAGCTGAGGATTTTTAGGAGAAACACAGCAACATAACCCAGAAATGGAACAGCAGGTGGTTTTGCTTGTAGAACAAGAGCATCCATCTGAGAATGCCTGAGAAAATCCCCCCAAAAAAGAGCTAGCATGGTGGAGGAGGAGTTGCACGTGTGGACTGATATGGGCCAGGATGGCTGCTGTGTCCATGGTGAGAAATGCGGCTCTCCAGCTCGTTAGACTGGAGCTCCTGTGGCCACTACAGTTAGGGCTGGCTGAGCTTTTCCATTCTAAAACCCTGCTGTTTTAAATTGCTCTTCATTCCCCACGGCTTATACCTGCTGGGTTCAAGCTAGTGCCGAACCAGGTGAAGCCAGCTGATTTTTGCTGAAGGAATTTCTGGAAGGCGAGATGCATTCTGCTGAGTAGTGGTAAACGCTGGGTTAGGTATGGCTGCATGGTTGAGGATTTGATGAGCACAGTCCCTACAGAAGACTTCCAAGCAGCACCTCCTGCTGTCTCGTGCTGTGCTGAAGGGAACAGGCCTGCGTGGCTCTGCTCGCTGTGCAGGAATGGTTAAACTGTAAACGGAGAAAGGTCCCACTGTACGGCATCCCATCCAGCTCCCTGTGTGCCTGCAGAAAGCTGCAGTCTACCAGTAACCAGCAGACAGGTTAAGTACCTGTCACTCAACTACTTCATTTACAAATGACTTCTGAAGCATTTGTCTTTTCTGCCTTGCTTTTCCCCCCCCTGTTGCTTTGGAGCAACTCGTGTGTGCTGGAAGGCCAGCCTCTCCCAGCGTGCCTGGAGTTCCCTCTGCGAGGCTGGGGTAGTTGGCTGAGTCTCCTTTCACGAGGTTAGCAGAGTAGTGTTTTGTGGCAGATACGGTAGTACCTGTTCCATAGTTACACAGTCCTGCCAGCTACTGGGTAATTTACACTTAGGAGAATTAAGTCTGCACTGTCAGAAACCTGCACCGTGATTCAGCTGAGAGTGGTAATCCTCTTTGTCCCATGTCATTGTGGTCAAGTAGTATGTGGTCCCACTGATTTAGAGCTCTCTTTAGTGTTTCATATTTGTTTAAATAGGTTTTTGAGCAGAGAAACAGAACATTTATATATCTTGGTGAGTTACGGATGGGAATCTCCAGACCACGCGTTGACCAGTGCTGAGTGATGCCAGAGGATCAGCTGAGGAATGGCTTGCTGTCCTCAGAATTAACATGGCTGGGACTCGGCTGCTTTGAGAAGTTTCTCTGCTGGGGCAGCGTGCATTTCCTAGCTGAGGGTCCTAGGAGCATCCTGGGAGCTGGAATTATCCTGACAGGTTCTGACACAGACAACAAGACAAGGCATCTGCATCTTTGCAAGAGGTAGGAAGGAAGAAAGTGTATTTATTCCGCAGGCAGAAGTCCAGATTTCTTCTCTAGTTCATGCAGGTCATCACCTTTTACAAGCATCTCTCTTTGCCCACCTGAAGAATACAGACGGCGTCACCTGCCAAACGTGTCGGGAGAGGTTGGAGGATATTCGCTGTTTCTGTAGAGTTGAAAGGAAAATTTCCTGTGCGATGCTCCGTGGTAGCTGCGTAATGGTCGGGGGAGTTCTCAGGGCACAGAATTGCTGGAGAAGGAAGGAGCAATGTAGAGGGTTTGGACACCCATTCATTGTCTTCATTCCTCTGGGGCAGGTGTGTGTGTTTACCTGCCTGCTTTGCTCAGTGGTGCTTTTTTCTAGTAGTTTAAAATGTCTCTGCCTTCCCTGGCAGGCATCGCTTTGCCAGATCCCATGCCGACCAGTGCCTTGCACTGTGTGCGGCTTGTTCCTCGGAGTGCCTCCACCTTCCAGAGCACCCCTAGGAGCCGTCTGCTTGAGCAACCCCCCTTTTTGTGTCCCTGCCTATTGTGCATCTAGCGTGACCTGTCAAGCTGTGGGTCAAACTGCTTCAGGGAAATTAAGAATTTCTGGCCTAGGTGACTCCCTCTCCCCTTTTTTGAAGATATTAAACTTTTTGAATGGGACCGGTCTCTTTTTCACCTCCGACTTCCGACCCGCCCATCTAAATGTAGTTGTGGCTGGAAAATCAGCGAGTGTGCGACAGCATCAGGCAGAGGAACGTCCCCTGGCATTTCCATGAGAAAAGGAGCCAGATGTTCAGCCTTGTCGGATCTTTCAAAGCACTGCTGCTTAACGAGGGATTTTTGGGAGCTGCCTTACTGTCACTGAGGAAACCAAGTTGCAGATCAAGGGCAACTTTATAACATCAGCAGGTTATGAAATTGGAGAAACCACTGGAAAGCAGGCAAGCCAAGGTCCCTGCTCCTCACAGTAGGTATTTGTGTGTCTAGTGAGTACTCTGAAGGAAATGGGAGCTTTGATATTCGTGATCCTCCTACCTAGCTCTGCAGACGTAGATGGTCGCTCCTTGTCCCAGCTCAGTCCTCCTGGCTCGGACAGCAGGAGCTGCGGTAGTCACGGCTATCCCAGATGCTGGGAGCTGCGGTTCCCTGAAGGACCATATGCATGTACTTGATTCCCAAAGGTCGCTCCGGGGTCTGCATGTCGTCAGCTGCAGCAGGCCACGAGAACGGGAAGGTGGAGGGCAGAATGAGCTGCAGTGCTCGTGTTTTCCCCTGCGCGGTGCGGCAGCAGGGTAGGTGCAGGGCAGCCCAGCTGGGCAGTGGGGCTTGCCCTGCTTTTGTTAGGATGGTTTAACCCCCAAAAACCACGCTTGACAACGGTAACTAAGGAGAACTTCACTGAGCAGCTGGTAATGAAGGGAAAACAGATTTGCTGGCAGCAGTCTTGGGGTTGTGAGGTGGAGTGGGGTTAATATTTTGCATTTGATGAGTGGATGAGATTTGCCTCAGTAGGGTTGAAACCTGGAAGTGCTGGCATGTGGAAGGAAGATGAAGGAAGGAGGGTGTCTCTTTAAAAGCCGTTTCCCCTGTGTCCCTGCACCGATCACCTTCTATCCTGGGAATTCTGACGAATTTCACGTCACCCCTTTGGCAAGGTCTCAAGCGGTCGGTGGCCTCTGGCCATTACCGTGAGCGAACATCCTTAGACTACAAGCCATCAACCTGCATGCAGCAGCCACGCACAAACGTTTTTGTGGACCCTGATGTCTTTCAGTCACTCCTTGTTGCTGGTTTCTTCCCCCCCCTCTCCTGCAGCTTGTGGAGAGACCTTGCAGGACTCTACGGGGAATTTCTCAGCCCCTGGCTTTCCAAACGGCTACCCCTCCTATTCGCACTGTGTCTGGAGGATCTCGGTGACCCCAGGGGAGAAGGTAGGTGCCACACCAGCACGAGGTGCATTCCGTGCTTCCCTCGCTTATGGCTTCGCCTGTGTCAGTAGCTGCCAAAAGATCTCTGCATGCCTGGAAGCCTGGAAAGGCTCCTGAGTGAGCACCGTCGCTGCTGAAGATCATCGCGTTGATCTTCCTGTGGAAACAAAGTCTTTCCTTAATCCAGTAGTACCAGCCCTTAAGGCCTTTCATGCTGTACCAGGCTCTGCAAGAACGAGCTGCTCGGCGGAGTGGCTTTGCTGAGGGCCACCCTCGAGACGCTCTTAAGACTTGGACTCGAACAAAAAAGAGCAGCGCTCACTCATTTGGCAGCAGCCGTCTTGCTCTGGGAGCCGGTTCTGTCCCCTGCAAGCCCAGCGCCCCGCAGTCCTGAGTGCCCGCCGTGAGCTGCACGGAGAGCTTGGCCAAGAGGTGCCAGGAACCATCCAGGCTTTGAAACCATTGCACAGCGTAAATCTTTCTGTAAATTCTCACTTTGTCTCTCAGCCTCTTCAGAAGAGTTGAAGCTATAACTGTTTTAATCTAACAATGTTTCCGTGGCAGACGATAGATGTAAATTAATACAGGGATCAAACCTTGCAAGGACAAAATGGCCACAAGTACACTCCCGTCGGCGACTTCCGTGGTCCCGGAGCAAGGCCCTGTGATCCTCGTTATAGAGGAAGGAGACCAAAGGGATGCTGAGCTCTGCTCAGTGAAGCCACTGAACGCGATGGCATCGTGGTGATGGCACGAGAGTAATCGTCAGAGTGTGGAACCTCGTCAGCAAAATCCACTCTTTCTTACAATAGTCGTTTCTGTGAGGGTATAGACCCCAGACAGGTGTGTTTTGGGGCAGTGTGTTTCTGTATGATATTCCCATTAATCAAAACCAAGGATTCGATTCTGAATTAAAAAGCAAACCAAACTGGGCTGTTTTTAGTAGCATTTCGGTAACCAAGGAGCAGTGAGTATGAATTACGTAAGGGATAGCACAGTGCCGTCTGCTGTCACGTACTCCCATGGTTTCATTAAAATACCTCGAGAAGCATTCCTTTTTCGAGGAAAGCTGGTTAAAAATGCCAACCAACTGTCCAGCCGTCTTTCCCTGTGCACGCAGGCGTCGCTGCAGCAGAGGTGAAGCGCGTAACCTTCTTTGTGAGGTAGCTCCCTTCCCAGAGAAGCGTGTGCTCTCTCCTTCCAGGTGATGTTAAACTTCACGTCGATGGACCTGTTCAAAAGCCGCCTGTGCTGGTATGATTATGTGGAGGTACGCGACGGCTACTGGAGGAAGGCTCCGTTACTGGGTGAGTAGGTGTTTCACTGTGATCGCATTTCGTATGTTTGTCTTGAAGCTTACTGGGGGAAAACACCCAAGCAGAGACCAACCTGCCTTTAGCTGGAAGGAGCTCATGTCCAGCCCGTGCACTGGCTGTCCATCAGTGTCTCCATCCAGAGGTGTCGGTGGGCTGTGTTCGCACCGGAAGATCCGTGCTCCAGGTCCTTTGGTAGCAGAGACTTTATTCCTTCCTTTTCCAGCTGGAGGACTGAGACAGAGAGGGAAGTGACTTGGGGGCATGGCTGGGATTAAAAAGATGGGCTCTGGAGTTTTAGTGCTGCTTTTTTATAAGAGCTGAGTAGAACTGTCGGGCAGTGAGAAGGAAGCAGCCATACAGCTCCTGGCCCAAGCTCCTGCTGTCAATTACTCAAATATTTGTATCTACAAATACAGTCGTTTGTGCTTTGGGCCTCTGTATTTCTTTCTAGCAGGGAACTTACTAGACCATGCGTAGGATGTCAAAGTGTGCAAGGGCTCTTGTCGGCTCCTGCTCCCCAAGGTCATAGAATCATTAAGGTTGGAGAAGACCACTAAGATCCTCAAGCCCAACCATCACCCCAACACCCCCATGCCTGCTAAACCATGTCCTGAAGTGCCGCATCTATGCGGTTTTTGAACCCCTCCAAGGACAGTGACTCCCCCACTGCCCTGGGCAGCCTGGGCCAGTGCCTGACCACTCTTTCAGTGAAGGGATTTTTCCGAATGTCCAATATAAACCTCCCCTGGTGCAACCTGAGGCTATCTCCTCTTGTCCTATCGCTGGTTACTGGGGAGAAAAGACCTACACCCCCGCCTCACTACACCCTCCTGTCAGGCAGCTGTAGAGAGCCATGAGGTCCCCCCTCAGCCTCCTCTTCTCCAGACTGGACAGCCCCAGCTCCTCAGCCGCTCCTCATCAGACTTGTTCTCCAGACCCCTCCCCAGCCTCGCTGCCCTGCTCTGGACACGCTCCAACCCTCAATGGGCTTCTTGTAGTGAGGGGCCCAAAAATGAACACAGCACTCGAGGTGCAGCCTCACTGGTGCAGAGTACAGGGGCAAGATGTGAAGGAAGCACAGCTCCTCGGCGTTCTCCCCGTCCCTCTGCCTCCTGCCATTGCAGCTGCAGCTCCTTTGCTGCCCTGGCTCTCGTCCTCACCCCGGCATCCCAGTGCGTTGAAGGCTGCGCTGCCGACAGCCCCAGAAAGGGAGTGACCGGGCTGTGCAGCATCACCGGCTGCGTGCGGTGCTGTGCCCGTGCCGCAGCACCGGGCTGGGTGCCCGACATGGGGTCGGTGGGCTTGGGGAGGTCTGGGCACTCACCGCGGTCCCGCTGGACCCCCGGCACTGGCTGCAGTGCCAGGCTGGAGCCGTGTTCCTCTCTGGAGGTTTCTGCGGGGCTGCCTTTCGGCGCAGGGCTGGCGGCCGGTTTTGTTGCTTCTTGCCCGTTTTGGGGCTGGCAGCATTTATTGCTGTTTTCTGCTGCACACGTGCCAGGTAACGCCGCTCCGGCAGCCGCCACTTAGCTCCACGTTATTTATTTTTCCTGCTAATTTAAAGGTATTTCAGTAGCCGAGCACCTCCCTGTCCCCCTCATGCAGGTGGATCGTGAGTGTTCCCATCTGGAAGGAGATGCTGCATGGGGACCCGTGAAATCGGCTGGGAAGAGGCAGACAGCCGGCAGTGCAGCGGGGGGCGGGGAGGGGGATTAGTGCGGGCTGTGAAAGCACGGGCTGCTTGCGGAGAGGAGAAAAAAATCCACGTGCGCTGCATATTTTCCCAGGGAAGTGTGTGAAACCCCAGCCTTTAAATGGTGTACGACTTTTTATGAACGAGCCCTTTATCACACCCTGAGGAGTTTGCTCCTTCTCGTTCCTCACCTGCCTTCCCTTTCCTTGACGCCCTCGTTAACCTCTGAGCCTAAATCCGGGAGGGAGTTGCTCGGTGACCTGACGGAAGGAGCTCTGCGGCGCTGACGCTCTTCATTAGCATCCCCTTCGGGAGCGGTGGGCGATGCCGCAGGGCTGTCCCGGCAGCGGGGGCACCCCGGGGGCACGGGGGCTCCAGACAGGCGAGTAAAGCCAGGATCCGTGCCAGTGTTTGGATGGGGGACTCAGCGAGGGGAAAACGTCGGTGGGGAAACTGCAGTTGGAGGGAAACCAAGTTTGCAACTCGCCTGCCGTACAGCCTGCAGCCATTCCGTTTCAGGATTATAGAATCATAGAATCGTTTGGGTTGGAAGGGACCTTAAAATCATCTGGTTCCAACCCCCCTGCCATGGGCAGGGACCCCTTCTACCAGCCCAGGGTGCTCAGAGCTCCATCCAACCTGGCCTTGAACACTGCCAGGGAGGGGGCAGCCACAGCTTCTCTGGGCAACCTGGGCCAGTGCCCCGCCACCCTCATGGGGAAGAATTTCTTCCTCATATCTGATCTAAATCTGCCCTCTTTTAGTTTACAGCCATTCCCCCTTGTCCTGTCACTACACACCCTTGTGAAAAGTCCCTCTCCCGATTCTCCCTTGCTGGAAGGATTCAGGTATTTACCAGTGCTGGTGCGTGCCAGCGAACCCAGAGCTGGGTGAACCATGGACCAAAAAGGCTCTTGGTGACTAAGCTCTCAGAAGAGATTGGATGACTGCGGGGTTTTCACTGGGAAGAGGTAGATTTCCCAGGGGAGTGAGAGCAGAGGGTGAGGTGAGGGATGGTTTCTCATTGGCGTGGCTGCATCCTGCCCTTGGCTTGGCTTGGACACTTCACTCTTGGGTACAAAGAAATTAAGGGGTTTCCAAAGCCAAGCAGGCGGAGCGGACATCCCCCAACGTCATGTCTCTGGAAGGACAGGGGAGGGTTCCTCACCCTTGCAGCTCATTTCTGCAACCAGGTAACAGAAACAAGAGTCCTTTTGAACTTACCAGGGCAACAGAGGCTGTGTCTGTGAGTACTGGATTCTGCTCCCAGCTGAATAAAACCTTTTTAATTTAATAATTTAATAGAATGCAAATTAATACGAGGGAAAAACCCATAAGCTCATTGCAAAGCACAAGTGGTGAGAGTGAAAGGGAGCTCTATGCAAGCACAGCCCCTTTAACCGCTGGCTCTTTGCTGCCTGGAGCTTCAGGTCCCTGTGATGCTATGCTGCCCGTCCGCCGGCAGATCTTGATCGTCTCTTTCCTGCCTTCTAGGTAGATTTTGTGGCGACAAGATCCCTGAACCAGTAATCTCCACGGACAGCAGGCTGTGGATCGAGTTCCGGAGCAGCAGTAACATCCTGGGCAAAGGCTTCTTTGTGGTCTACGAAGGTACAGCCCGTAGCTCGCAGTCTGCCGCATCGCAGGGAGCAGCCGGGAGAGGATACAGTGGTGATGGGATGGGCAGCAGCTCTGCTTCTCCCTGTGGCTGGATACAGCCCCCGCTCCTGTTTTTATGGGAATTGGCAGATTTTGAGGGCTGTTTCAGCAGCCGAGGCATGCTTCCAAGCAGATCATTGCCTTTTGGGGGGGGATGACAGGATGGGAGCACAGTGCAAAGTTCTGTTTTGGATCCTACGTTTCATACCACTTAATGCAGCTTATTTTGGGTTTCTTTTCTCAAATGCAAAGAGTGTTCTTTGGTTTCTCCCTTGTCTGTTTACTTAGGGAAGATTGGAAATTAGGATGTCAGATCTTCAGATCAGGTACTTTGGAAACTTGCGTGGCACCGGACTGCTGAGACCACTTCAGAGGAGGACCAGTACTACCAAAGTCACTAACAAATCAGTAACATCCCTTCTCCATACATGCTTATTTTTAGAATCATAGAATCATAGAAAGCTTTGGGTCGGAAGGGACCCCTAGAGGTCATCTAGTCCAACCCCCCCGCAGCGAGCAGGGACACCGCTAACTAGATCAGGTTGCTCAGAGC
>Ga0065711_1048247_pt1 | contig 11912 bp, 12 predicted proteins | sample Hoacrofraction12_FD_59098 | JGI IMG/M metagenome (GOLD analysis project Ga0065711, IMG submission 59098) | Hoatzin crop microbial communities from Cojedes, Venezuela - Epithelial fraction 12 v2 (version 2) | ecosystem: Host-associated > Birds > Digestive system > Esophagus > Crop | place... | reverse complement strand
TTTTTTTTTTTTTTTTTTCTTTTTTTTTTTTAATCTTGTTAACTTTACTGGCCTTTGTTTCTCTCTGCTTTCTGTATGGCATAACTAATGTGAAGGGGATCCTCTTTCTCTGTTGTGACCCACCTCTTCTGAGTAGATTCTTATGCTGTCTCCTGACTGTGATGAGCTCTGTGGAAGACATATGAGTGCCAACAGCCCCACACAGACTTTGGACCTCCTGAAGGAGCACATTGCTCTTTCCTAAGTGAACCTGAACGGGGAAGCAGACACTTCACTTACCAAAAGGTGCAAGACGAGAACGTGACACAGCGAGAGAGCCAGTTGACCTGGTGATTGCCTACAGTTAAAGTACTTATGACAAGTGTTGCCAACACCAATTCCCACCCCACCCTTGTTTTTGCTTCCAGCCACAGAACTGATTCCATCTTTCTGGCATTATTTTGTCTGTTCCCTCCCTTTTGTGCAGGAAGTTGTTGCCCTCGTAGGGTAACTGTGGCAGATTTAGAAGACCCTTTGGATTATTAAATGCCTTACACTTGCAGGAAAGAAAGAAATCTAATTTTCAAGTGTTTAGAATAGCAGAATCACCTTGTTTGTGTGTGTTTGTCTTGGTAAATGAGTTGTTAGAGCAATGACTGCTAAACAGCATTAATGTGAAAAACTGACGTGAATGCCCAGAGGGCAGACAGATTGCTATAAAGGCTAATATTGATGGGATGTATAGGTGTATCGGGGTGATTGATTCCATATTCTTAGCTTTGTTCTGGTTCAGAGCTTTGTAAATCTTCTCTCGTACTTATGCATACATGTCTGTGTGTGTAGAGACACACACGTGTATGTGTGTTTTAAACTGGGAAATACTGATGGTAAGGAGTATGCAGACTGTTACAAACTGTGTGGTGATGAAAGTGGGAGGGACAGAAGGCATTCCAAACACGTGTAGAGCTAAACCATTCATAACTACAACTGACTCCTTGTGTTCAGGCAGAAATTTTGTTATATTTTTGGATTATGACTCCCATGGGCTCATCAAATGAATTGCAAACAAAGGTGAAATACAAATCAGTGTGTCCATGACTTCCAAGGAATCTTTTCTTTCCTTGGTTTAAAATAAAATGGTTTGTTTTTTGTTTGTTTGTTTGTTTGAAAATGTCCTGTTTAGACTGCTTCAAAGCCATGGGGGAAGGGAGGGAAATCAGGGAAGGAGAAATGTAATGGATGTCTCTTTTGGAAGTAATGTGGATGCTGCATCTTTTCAATCTGTCAATGCTTCCATATGGAAAACAAATGCAATAAAACTTTTCCAAAAACCTGTTTTCTCTTATTTTCTTTCTTCACTTCAAACGTTGGGAAAAATCTGTAACAGTTCTCTGAACTTTCACTTCTGTACGCAAACATGCAGAAGCATGTGAAGGTTAATTGAGCGTTCAACTTTTAAGTTTAAAAATTAGCTAATCAGTAATACACTGATCTGTTAATCAGTGGTTTTATTTCATCACTTGGAAGAGGCTGTCGGTAGCTGCTCCGCTGCGCAAGTGGGCTGTTCAGGCAGCCCTGCGTGCTCAGGGTTAGACCGTCAGGAGTGCGCTGTGATCTCTGCTGCGGGGCTGCACGCGGGGAGCCGCAGGCTTGGTGGGAAGGCTGTGGAGGAACCTTTGCCCACACACTGCTGTAGCGAAGAAAAGTTTAGGTTTTGTTCTTATAATGCTGATACTGCCAGTAATGGAAAGCTGTTGTTAATAAGTTAATAAGCTCTGATTTTAGTATGCGGTGGTGTTTTTCAGAGAACGCTCCCAGCTGGATAGTTACAGGCTGGATCTTTGGCCAGGATCAGTTCGGCTAGTGAGATGCTTGCAGGTGGTAACTTGGACTGGTAGAGAATCCAGCCCTGAAACTGTGTTGATGCAAAATCAAATGTATTGAGGGGAGGCTCTTTAGTCACTGAGGCAGTTAACGAATGAATCCGCCTCTCTCTACAGTTCATTGCTTTATGCAAACTCCACCGGTGCACGTTCCAGTTCTGGTTTATTGCAGTTACCCTTACTCTCTGTGCGTTTTGGAGGAATGTTGATTACATTGTTCTGGTGTTTTTGACCATTGTGAAAAAATAGGTAATTGGTCAGTTTTTCCTGTTTCAAACAAATGTGAATTGTTAAATAGCGTTGTGTAGTATTGACATTTTTTGGTCTGTTTTTGTTTTAAATGAGGCATCATCACAGCTTGCAGCAATGTCCGTCAGTACCTGCCGGGTGTGTCTCGGTAACCGGGGGCCCTTTACCTGCACTGTGCGACCTGGTGGTGCAACGTGACGCAGTTGGAATGAAACTAAATGTGGGGCAGCGTTGATACGAGAGGCGGACTTGCTGATGTCCTGATGGGAAGTATCTTCTCAGGCAGGGCTACCTGATTTCAGGTGCTAGTTCTGTTTTAGTGTGGCCAAGAGAAGCAGAAGGACGATCTCGATTAGAGGCAGGGTAATTCTTTTTGGAAAAGCAAAGTGGTCCTCCAAGGAGAATGGAGTGCAGGGTGCTCCGGCAGGGAAAGTCGGCCCAAATCACAATTTCTGATAGCAACGCTTCCTGCGCCTTCCCCTTGATGGACAGATGGTTACAATGCTTGCCTCTTCTGTTCGCTCTTTCCTTTTTGGTTATTAAAAGCCTATTAAAAGAAATGAAGGCGTTTCTTCTAACGTGCAAGAACTGTCCTGCAGATCGCTTCTGGGTCGGGCGGCGCAGCCCAGCAGCCTCCTCTGGCACGGCGCAGGAGCAGATGCTGAGGGCAATAGCGGGAGAAGCGGGGTGTATCCTACAGCATTGCAGTGCTGACAGGTCAGCCTTGTCTTGCTGTCCCCGTGTTTGCAGCGTTGTACCTCTGACTGAAATGAGAGTCTGGAGTTTTTTGTGTTTCTCTGTGTATGTTTTCTCTTTTCAGTATTTGTTCAAAATTACGTCATTTGGAACAGTGAAAGATGATGCTTTTGGAGCACTTTTCTTTTTTACAGTAAAATAGCTGCGTGATGAGAAAGAGAAACAGGTGTTGGTTTAATGAAGTACAAAATTCTCACTTTCTAAAATAGTGATGAGAGATTTTGGGTAAATATATTTTTAAAAAAAATTTCATTAAACCGTAATGAAATGTCTTCGACAGTTGTGCATTCCTTCCATCCTCCTTAAATTTTTTTTAAGGCAAAACCTCACGCCCTACCGACTGTGGGGCAAACAGCCAAAATTAGACCAGGAGGCGATTTTTAAAACTTTGGCTCATTTTCCGTGCGTGCCATGAAGGGATTAATGAGGTCGGGCTGGGGGAGAGAAAGCACACCCCAGCCCGCTCTGATTGACTGCTCCCGAACCCGGCCGCAGTAGAACCTCAGCCTGACCTTGCCTGTCGCCTTGGCTGGCAGCTGCTCCCCAGAGCAGGTGAACGGGGGTTTTTGGAGGGGGAAGAGGGGTTGCTGCCCAGAAGTGTTCAAGATCCCGATTCAGATGGCGGCATGGATAAAACCGGATTGTGCCTGTGATGACGAGCACCGCTGCGGTCCCGGCTGGCCCGGCGGCGAGGTGAGGACGGGCGCCGGCCGCGGCAGCAGCAAGCGTTGCGTCCCGAGGGGCCGGAGGCTGCGAGGGGTTTCCCCCGGCACAGGCGAGCAAGCCCGGGAGCGGAGTGCAGGGACGTGCGCCTGTGCTCGGCGTTGTGAGGTGCACGTCTGTCCTTCGGGGCTTGGATGCTTCCCGAGGTTGCAACCCTGAAGACTTCCATTTTGGCATCGTGTCATTTCTTTCTCCGCGTCCGCTGCTGGATTTCTCCTAAGTCAGCACGAGAAACGAGGCATAAATGAAGCTTACAAGAGCTTTGCGCGTAATTCCTCGGTTTGTGGTGTGTTTTCTCCCGGGCCTGCTCGTGCTGACTCAGTGTTGCCAGAGAATCGAGCTGCTGCTGTGCTGAAATGTTGTGTTATTTATAAATCTTACTGCGAGGGCAGCGGTGGGGCTGCTGAGCTGTTGCCTGCGTTCATTTTTCCCCCTGCGAAGCTTTGAAAAGTTTTGTGCATCGTTAGGGAAAATCTGCGGGAGTAGAATGTGACAAGTGTATTTTTCATCCAGCTCTTCTAAAACGGTTTTAACTGAATTTGCTCATTTTTCCTTTCCCTGAGTGCCTCAAAACTGGGATCCGGTGTTCTTGCCTCTCTAAGAACAGTGTTCCTACGTGGTCACTGCTGTGTTATCATGAGTGTATCATATACAGCTGTGGATCTGCAGCCTCTCTTACATGATGCAGAAGATGGGCAGAAAAAATTGTGCCCTGTTTCTCATTGCGGTAGCCTTAAAAAAAAAAAATTCTTAGTTCCTTATGTCTGTGTGGAGAAGACTGCCGGAAAAAAATGTCGCTGCCCAGATTTGAAGGATGTGTTATTTAAATGCAATCAAAATGTTTGCTTTGCTGAAAGTGAAGTTCTTGGAGGGAGGATGAATCAGAATATTGATGGACCGAGGCTCCGGCCCCGCCATCAAGCCTCCTCTTCCACCCCTACAGATTTCTTCCCCTCGCAGCGGGCACCCGCTTGTGTCGTGGTTTGTCTTTGGCAATTGGTCAAATGGAAATTGCGTTCTTAAATATTTGCTCTTCACTGGCAGAGGGTGAGCTTGTTCTTATGGCAGCTTCTGGTGATGAGCCTAGATACGGCTGTGCTAAATTGCTGATGACTGGAAAAAGTTGCAGTGTTTTGTTTGTATCTGAACTCTTGTAAATATGCCCAAATAAGGTGAAACTTTAAGTGGTAATTGTGTTTTGTTACTCCTTGGAGGGATTACAGAAGCATCGGGAGAAGAGGTGCGAGTTTCCAACAGGGAGGGCTTTTTAGAAGCCATCTCTTTACCATGAAAGTCAACAGCAACTTGTGTCAAAGTCAGTCACCGAGACTCAGATTGTCCATGTGTTTGGTCTTGTTTTCAGGTTTCCTGTGAAGCTCTCAGTGACGCGGGACATCTGTCTTCGCTGTTAGCTAAAACCTGAACAACAGCCCAGCTGTGGACGGGCAGTTTCGCACGCGCTACGGGGGCTGGTGCACAAACACCTGCTGTAGGTGTGAGATGAACCCAAGCTCTTCTCTTCTTGCAGGGTATTGAGCGTCTCAAAAATCAGCAGCCGACCTGGGAGAAGACCAGCGGTTGGGAGGGAATGAAGCTGGCGTTCGGTGGTGCCTTCTCCTTGGGTTGGTTCAACCCTTTTTCGAACCTGAACTGCGAAAGCCCGGTGCCGGCCGAAGCGGTGGCAGCAGCTCCTGCGTCTGCAATAATGACCCAAGAAGAAATCGAGCAGTTTCTCGCTCGAGACGTTGCCGTCCAGGTGTTACATGAATGAGGGAAGCATCCTCCAAGATTTCAGGAGCAGCTTTCAGGTGTTTTTTTCTTTTTAATAGCTAATTGTGCCAGAGAGTTAAGAGGTTGTTTTTTAACATACTTTTGGTGCATTAAATAATTTGGGAGTGTTTATCCGGCAGCCAGGTACAGCACTAGCAGAAGCAATGCAAATCTCCAGAGAAAGCTTTGTGACCGATGAGATTCATCAGCTCTTTCTGGACCTGAGTCAGTTGCTTTGTTGAGCTTTTCTTAGTTGGCCTTAAAGGAAAGTTTGCAGTTGTTGGATAGATTGGGCCCAGCTCCTAGAAACGCGCAGTCCTAAGGAGTCTGCTTAATCTTTTGTTCTTACACCCTTTTGAAGGGCTAAAGGGTAAGTCCTGCATAATGGCCAGATTAGCCCAGGTCTAAAGATTTTCTTGAAAAACGCATCCTTTTTAGCTCATCCCATGGGTGCTGCCTCTGGGTTGTGAAAGCTGCTGGTGCTCAGGTCTGAGCAGGGATGGGATACCAGGCTGTGGACGCAGCAGAGGGGTGAGCTCGCCCTGGCTATAAATCCCTTGGGCTCCAGAATATCTCCGGGGGTAAATTTGAAACCCTTGTGCCCGTGTGGCTGCCCAAGACTGGTGGTGGTTGGCTGAGCGGCGTTGGAGCCGGCGGGCTGGTGGCGGTGCTGGGCTGCTGGGAGCATTCGTCTGCTGCCGGCACAGCCGAGAGCGGGCAAGAACTGGCCAGGTCGCCGAGCTGCTGGTGGGGGAAGCCTTTGCCGAGGGGCTGCGGTTCGTTAGCACGTGGGATGGACGTGTGGAGAGGGCACTGCCTGGCCAAACTCTGCAGCCCAGAAAGCAGGCGGCTGGTCTGGGCCAGGCTCCGGGGCTGTTCCTGCGGGCGAGGAGCAGAGGTGTGAGCACCCTGCTGATGGAGGTACCGGCGCTCTCCATGTGACTTGCCTAATTCAGATGTCTCTCTCTTTTTTTTGTTTTTCTTTTTTTCTTTTCAATAGCAAGACTTAGTTGAGAATGAATATTGCCTATTAATCTTACTGGTGTTTAACGTTGCCCTGTCAGTACTCGCCGTGATGCGGGGTTTCCTTACGCGGGTTTTGCAGCCAGCTCCCGGTAAACGTTGACGGATGCGTGGAAGGAACATGCGTGGCTCGAGGAAGGCGTCACTGCAGGTGGCAATAGCTGCCGCAGGGTCACGCAGAGGTGACGCTTGCCGCTGCGTTCAAATGTGCTACAAACACTTGGCACGCTCCAGATGTCAGTGTAGTTTTAATTAGGGCTGGGTTTCAGTTGTTGGGTTTTTTTTTTCTTCTTGTCATCTCCCTTAGCTTAATTGTCAGTAAATTTTGCAGCGTGTTAGAGGCATGCTCCTAGTTTTTCCCCCCTGGGACATGTTGGACTTTATCTTCCCCTCCCCTGTGACACGGACCAAAGAAAATTGCTTCCTCTGGAAAGTAAGAGAAAGGAGTTTGGGGGATGAAAGCATGCTATTGTAAAAGTCCTAGATTAAGTTTTTATTATTTGTGGAAGCAATACCAAATGGAATTTGTGCAAGATTTTTTCTAACCCCCCCAAACCCCATCTGAATATGTATTAGTGGTGTGACACTCAGGGCTGCTGTGGAGGGATGAGACTCTCTCCTGGACTTGTCCTCTGCCCCAGCGGTCCCTTTTTCTGGCAAAGGAACTGGGAACAAGCCGAGTGCCGTGGCTGTTAGGAGCACAGCTTGGCTAAAACCCAGGGGGTATTTCCAAACAGTTGCCCCATCCCCTGTCCCCTCTGGATGTCTCCTCTTTGCCGGTGAAAACGAGATTTAGAAAAAATCATTAGGAACCATGTATTTATGAAAACCTTTTAGGTAGAGGGAAGCACCCTCCATTTGGGGGGAGTAGAGGTGTCCTCTCATGTCATTTAGATGGGAAGTCTTGAATGTCTTTGCCCTGTGCCAGCAGTGTGGTAGGGAGGGAAGAAGCTCTCCTGCTGCTGCACCAGCCGACGTTCCTCTCTGCCAGTGTCCCACAGGAGAGGGACAGCAGGGAGATACGCAGATCCATAAGGTATTTCCTATAGGGAGCAATAGGGGTGTTGAAGGAGGAAAAGTAAGAGTGCCCTTTTTAGCTCATGTTTTCTAATTTTGTGTTGCTGCTTGGCCTGTGCACCCAGTTAATGTCCCTGCCTCTGGTGCCGTGTCTGCAGTGGGAATGGTGCTACGAGGTCCAGGGGGGAGAAACTAGTTAATGGCCGGAAGTCACCTTGAGGCAGGAGCATGGGGACGTGGGCTCGGGAGAGACCCCCTCGCACTGCATTTTGGTGACAATTCCCAGGACGCGGACCCCGCTTACGTGGCTCCAGGTGGGCACGGATGGAGGCAGCGTATTTGTTCCTTCGCTCTCAAACCTAGTTCACCTCATCCTGAGAACAGGCGTCCTTCGCTTCCGCTTCCCACCTCTCGTGTTCTTCCTCAGGGGCTGGCATTCTGCTATTTCTGGGCTTTTTATTTTTTTTTTAATAGCTGAAACGGAAAAGCGGTGTGAAGAGGGGGGTGAGAGCCAGGACAGCCGTCTCCCCTCCTCCCGCAGCGCAGTTGCAGTCGGAGTAGAGATGGGGACATGTCCCTGTGCCCGACGCAGAGCCGTGGGCAGCCAGCCCAGCCCCAGCTCTGGTGCCCTCCGACACCTGACCAGGGTGGCTTCCAATGTCCAGTGCGTTGATGGTTCTGGTGTCCCTTGGCTGTTGGTCTCCCTTGTCATCGCTCCTTTTCCTCCCCCCCAAAGTCGCAGTACTCCTCGGTGTATCTCCTCTGACTCGGTGTGGTGTGGCAACCGTCAGAAACTGCAAAAGCCCTCACGAGTTGGAAAAATCTGTTTTACCCACAGCTCTGGCATAAACCTCCTCCTTTAATGACTACCTGGTAGCTTGAGACCAAATGTGGTTTTCGTGACATTGAAACCAAACCCACCATTTTCCTTCCCCTCCATGCACTCCGTGGCCTTTGTTAAGTGGTGCCTTCATCTTCAGTCCATGCTGCTCGGGTGCTGGCTGGCTCACCGGGCCCTGGGGAGGGTGCTCCTCGAGGGCGCTCGGTGTGCTGCGATCCGCTGGAGACCCACCGCTGCTCCAGCGTGAGGTGGCAATACGTGATGGACAGGGTCATGGCAGACATGAAAAGCGTTCTTGTACTTATCCTGTGTCTTCTACAACAGGTTTTCTATGCAAGTAAAGAACTTACATCTCTTGAAAATATATATATTTTGCTGTTTGTAACTCCTTTTTATGCCTCTGGTCACTATTGTACTTATTAAAGAACTAATTTTTCCATCCACCAAGGACTGCCTGCTCCTCTCTTCCCTGCGGTCGCTCTGCCTGTGGAGAGGAGCTCCCGCTCCCTGCCGTGCCACCATAGGAGGTGGCCTCAAGGGGACCCAGCTGCTGGGACACCTGTGGGCAGAGGGGCGGCTGGGGCACCCTGACCACCTTTTGTGGCCCAGCAGCTGCCTGGGCGCTCCTCCAGGGGTTCCCCATGTGTTTGAAACACAAGGGAGTGATCAAAACCTTTTTTCTTCCCCCCCCTTTCCATTTTTTCCTCTCCCCCCTTCTTGTTTCCCCGCTTCCTTTCTCGTTTGTTCTTCCCTTTTTGTGGGCTGGCACATAACCAGGTGTAGTTGCCAGTTCTTTTTTCTACTCCACAGCCCTGATTCTTGAGCATTTGCCTTTTAAATAAACAAATAAATAAGCCCCTGTACTACTGTGTGGCTCACTTTCCTCTTTGCTCATGGAAACGCTGGAAACCCCAGCACCTGGTACTGCTGCTGGCCACGTTGCGGTGATGCTGCGGAGCAGAGCCGTCCCTCGCCGCTGGTGGGCTCGAGAGGTGCTGGGGTGTGCAGCTCAGCAGCAGGGCCTGGTGGGCTCCAGCTGTGCACAGCTGTTGCCTCCTTCGACGTGACTATGGCTGGAAGAGCTCCAGGCGTACGCCACTGTCAAGGTCCCACGTGTAATCCAGCGGTGTTCAGGGTGGTAGGGGAAGGATAGAGGTTATACATTTCTGGGGAAGCACTCGTAATGGTGCTGGAGATGGTACTTCTTCCAAAAATTCCCCAAAACCCCCCAAAAGAAACTGGGTGGGAGGCAAGGAAGATGTGTGGAAAACGCTGTTTGGGGAGACTGAGCCACGTTTGCTTTTTTTGTTGCCTAAAGCCAAAAAAGGCACATGCCAGTATGTTCCTCAGCTAGCTGCCTGAGAGGGAGCGGGGTGGGCTTGAAACGTTCCTTGGGCCGCGCAGTGGGCAGCGGCGTGGTGAGGTCCCTGGGTGGCTGCCCGCGCAGGACTGCAGTGCTGCCAGCCTGGGCAGCTGGGCGCCTGCAGAAACCTCCTGGGCTCGCACCCACCACTGGTACCTTGGTGAGCTCGGATCCCCAGCCTGGGGTGGGAACATCCCTCTGTGCGGCTCGGAGCCATCCCAACCAGGCGATACCATACAACCCAATCACACACTCGATTTTAACGACCTTTATTGAATCGTGATTAATTGCAATCAGTGCAACTGTGCCGTGTAAGTCAGTTTAATTCCCGTATCTTAATGGGATTTTTTGCCCTCTGCTTGGAGAGCACTATCCAGCAATCAAGGAGGCAAGCAGTGCCTGAGCCACGCGGCTGTGCTGCGCATTTAGTGGGCCACCATTTACACCCTGCCGAGTCACCGAGCCTACTCAGTGATGATTATGTCCTTCTCTGCAGAGATCGCTTTGATCTGGGTCGAGGTCAGCTTGGCTACTATTTTCTTCTCTCCTAGTTTCGTAGGAGTGCATATTATTTCAGACTTCATGATCTTGCCAGGCTTTAGGTCTCTAAGGAGAAAGAAAAAGCAAATAGTTCCAGCATGAGTTATGGTTCTCATTTGCCGCTTTCGAATCGTTTTGCTTAACAAAATAGCCACCGTGTGTGTTTAGGGTGAGTGTTTCCCTTCTTTGATGCCCGACATGCAGCCAGTGGGGCTCAGCACGGCAGTGCTGGCTGGTGGTCCTGGTGCTCCTTGAGAACCCTCCGAGACCGTCCCGTACTGCCGAAATTCTGAGTTCAGCTCTGAAGGAAGCAGCTGCGTTCCTGCTGGCCAGGCTGTGCCCAGCATCACTGCTGGCACCCGTCGTACCCAACTGCCCCGCCAACCTCTGCGTGGGTCTTTCTGCTGCTGGGACTGAGCCCAAATGCGGCGCAGTCTCAAACGTGGCTTTCAAAGGGCAGCATTACTGCAAATCCCCTAACTGCTTCTTCAAGGGAAATAAAAAACAAAACAACCCACCAAACAAAGCAGAATCCGCACTTCATACCGGGCTCATCGCCTTACCCCTGATCAAACGTTGACATCTTAAACATGCCCAAGCCCTCCACCAGCAGCTTGCAGTTTTCCATGGCTATGTTCAGCTTGTTCTTGAAGATGAAGGCACAGCGGAACTCCTCGTTCAGTTTGGCCTTTTCTGGCATCTGGCAGAGGAGGAAAGACAGAAACAAACCCAAATGCTGGGGATCAGAGTGGTAATAAAGACGCCGGACCTGCTGCCAATTTGCTCCTCACCACCAGCGTGGTGGGGGACAACCCCTCGTATCCTGCCGACCCTCCCGCAGCATGGTGTGCTTTGCCCGGCCAGCTGTTTTCCCAGCTCTTCTCTCTGGTTTCTCGACCTGTTTTTCCTTCAAGAGGTAGAGCTGTGGGGTCAGAGACGGGCCTCGTACAAACTGTCCTCTTCCGTCCCCTTCCCTCCAGCAGCCCCTGCCTGTCTGTTTTACACAGGGCAATAAAACCTGCGTTTCATGGCTGCTTTCAACCATCACATAAAGGTTGAATAACCCAATAAAACACGAGGACTGAGCATCCTAGAAGGCAGCTGTTTGGGCCTGGGACTGCTACCACCACGCTACCACCACCATGGTGTTACAGTGAGCAGGGCTTTAACCCTCATCCCCGAGGAGCCAGGCTGGCCGCAGCCTCACCTGGACGGTGATGGGGGGGTACTCGAAGTTCATCGTCATCTCCTTGGTGAGTTTGTCATTCGTCTCCTGGACCTCGGCAATGGTGGTGATGTGGATGAGCCCTTCGTCTTCCACTGAGTCCAGTGTCTTCATGTATGCGTCGGGTGTGATTTTCAGAGGGACCTGTGTCTCTGCGGGGGATAAAACACAACTTGGTGCTTCATCACATAGCCACGAACCAGATGGCAAATTTGGCTCTGGTGCCTGGTCCCTCAGGGTAAAGGATGAGGCATGTTTGCCGAGCCCGTCCTGCTTTTCGCCAGATGTGGGGGCCCCGCAGGGGGAATCACAGAATCACAGAATGGTAGGGGTTGGAAGGGACCTCTCTGGGTCATCTAGTCCAACCCTCCTGCCAAAGCGGGGTCGCCTACAGCAGGCTGCACAGGACCTCCTCCAGGCAGGTCTTGAATATCTCCAGAGAAGGAGACTCCACAACCTCCCTGGGCAGCCTGTTCCAGTGCTCCGTCACCCTCAGAGTGAAGAAGTTCTTCCTCATGTTCAGACGGAACTTCCTGTGCTTCA
>Ga0065711_1048246_pt1 | contig 11912 bp, 6 predicted proteins | sample Hoacrofraction12_FD_59098 | JGI IMG/M metagenome (GOLD analysis project Ga0065711, IMG submission 59098) | Hoatzin crop microbial communities from Cojedes, Venezuela - Epithelial fraction 12 v2 (version 2) | ecosystem: Host-associated > Birds > Digestive system > Esophagus > Crop | place... | reverse complement strand
GGGCTGCTCGGCCGCGTCCCGGGGGACCCGGCAGCCGCCTGAGCCGCCTCCCGGCCCGGCCCCAGCCGGCGCTGCAGCCCGCGGTCATCCCCGGGGGGTCCCCGCTCAGCGGCAGCGGCCCGAGTTCTTGACTTCCCCGCAAAAAACGAAGATCTTTCGGGTTTGTGTTGTCGCATATTTCTCAGCAGTGACTTCTCAGAATACTCTTCCCCAGCCAACGTCAGGGACATCTGGCTTGGAGTTTGAAACGTAAACACAAATTCAAGCTCGTTTTTGGCAACTTCTGTTTTGCTGCTATTGTTTATTAAAATCTCCTATTTTAGGACTTACAACACAGTGTCTAGTATGTATCTCTGTTTTACGATCATTTTCACTGAAGGAAAAAAACACAAACAAAAAAGCCACTAAACTGATGATTTAGGTAGTTCTAACCCGAGTTCAGAATCTAGATACTCCCTTTGGAAATGAATGGAAGCTAAAGCATACAGAGAAGAAATTATTTTGCAGCTTATCTTCAAGTATAATCTATTAAGCAAATCATCCTACCCTTCTCCAGGTAGAGGTTCCTCTACAAATGAGGAAAAGGGTTGCTAGAGAGGAAAGTGATACTTGTGTGGGGACGAGGATGATCATATATACTAATTTTTTTTTCCACTGGAAGTTCTCTGGTAACAATCATGTCTCTCAGGTTCTGCAACCGCAGCTCGGCTTCAAGCCGTGAGCAGGGGGCTGGCTTTCTGACCTCTCCTCCGAAACCTGCTCTCCTCCCTGCCCGGCCACAGCGGGTGCAGGTCCCTGGCTGCAGCCTGTGTCCCTGGCCGTACTGTCCCGCTACGCCCTGCCCACCGGCCCAGAGCCCACCTGAGGGACGGCCTGCTTGTCACTGCTTTAATTTGTCTTGGTGGCATCTTGTCATTCCAAACCCCGTTTCCTCCCACTTTTCCAAATGAGCTGAAGCACCAAGGCTCCCCGTTCTCTCTTTGGTTTGGGGAATGGACTTGCTGTTGCCCACTACTTTGCAATCACAGTTGACTTCTTTGCCATTGCTATTGTGAACCAGACCCACCTAGAAGGGCTATGCCTGGCGTGGTGGCAGGGCTCCGCGCGGGTGCTGAGGCTGGATGGAGCCCCACTTGCTCGCTCGCTCACTCACGCACGCCCGGCTCCTCTCCCTCCCAGCCACTGGCTGTGCTGGCCGTGCTCAGCTTGTGAACCCACCACCGGGGCTACAGTCACCGGAGAGGGAACAGAAACCTGCTTGGAGCACACCAGTTTCAGCACAGGCTGAGTGCCAAACTTCTGCGTGCTGCGATGGTGCAGTCCTGCCGGAAAGGCATGCTCTTCTATCCATGCTGCCATCACCCCCTGTCTCCTGGCTGCCATTTCTGCTGACTCGGCAGAAGGCGTTGAGGGTACTGAGAAGACATCTTTTGCTGAAATTCCCATTTGGCTACAAATCATTCCCATTTCACCGCAGTGTATCACTGTCTGAACAGGGCATTCCTGTCGACTGTAGCATCTCCAGTTTTCTGATCACAATTCTTGTCTGAATGTAGTGGAGCCAGGCCAGCTCGGGTATTCGTATCCCATCGTCCCCCTTGCAGAACTACACAGTGACCGCACAGAGCAGAAATCTCCTTTTACTGTCAATCACTGTACTCTCTGCACTTCCCTTACTGTCCCATAAATGATCTCAACTGAGCATTCATTACTGGAAAATAGGATGCTCTCCCCTCTGTTGCTGCTGCTTATGAATATCTCTGTTTCAGGTTGTGAGCATGTGTCTGTCTTACAATACCAGTCATTAAATTGCCTGGAATTTATCCTTAGTTCCCTTTAAACAAAACTGTAGATAAAAGCTGGGTGAATTGTTTTTTTTCCATGCACTGAATTCAACAAAGATGCAGTTTCACTTAGTACCCTCAAATTGTTACTGATTTGGATTATCTTTGCTGAGCAGTTTTTTTGGGTGTTTTCAGGGTAAGATTCACAAATGGGCCAGAGTCGTTTTCATCAGTCTTTCTTCTTCTAGTATCTTAAAGGCGAGGTAAATCTTGAAGGATGTAGGAGATCCATGGCTAGTTCTGTTCTCTGCCTGAGTGAATTCTCATTGTTGATCTACTAAGTTGTAAGTTATATGGGGATGTAAGAAGAGAGAAGAGAAGATTATTTTCCTGCCAATACTTTTTCAATATGTACAAACAGCATTACCTGGAGTGGGAATTAGATCCGCCTCTTCTCTCAGGTGAGAACCAGGAGACTAGAGTCCTGCTCATACTTCTCAATCAGCATTTATTTCCACATGTAGTTCAACAGGGCTCCAGCAAGAGAAGCTGGAGGAGCCCTGCTTTGCAGCCTCCTGGATGACACCCGCCCTGGATAGAGGAATGTGGATGCAAATCGCTGACAAGAAAGTGAGCTGAACCCGGAGTGTTAAGGTGCTTTTAATTCTTGTGGTGATACTTCTCCTGGTACTTTTCTTAGGGTTTGGATGGACAAAGAAATGGACCGTCCAAAGTAGGGAAACTTACCAGCTTTTCTCCACTCAGCCTTGTGTTCTTCCTTTTCTTAGTTAGAAGTCGCTGTAACTTGATGTCATAACACTGCATGATTTTTTCCTTGCCCCTTCCACTTCCTAAAATAAAACTATTATCTGCTCTGATCTTAACACCTGGAATGTGCCTCATGTAGTTCATACTAAGTTCAGCGTAAGCCAGAATGCTTCCTGGAAGCATCCATAGTTACTCTTTTCTGGAGGTACTTGCCACAGGATGAAGAAAACTCAGGTGGCAGGAGAGCTCGTATAATTTAACACAAAATGGTCACTCCTGAATGTTGGCAAAGCAGGCAAGACCCCCTCAGGGGCTGTTCATGAGTGAGGTTATTCTGCACTGTTACGTGTTTCTGACCCAATGCCAATCTCTGGCTTACCAAAAAAATTCGTTACCAGTGCTTGGAGGCAGAGCCACACTGTGCTTGTGTCGGAAGATGAACCAACAACTTTTCTTTGAAGATACGCCTGTTTCTTCTTCAATTGTTTTATTAGGGCTGCAGGAAGAGTGAATGATCCCCATCATACTGGGATGCTCTTGTCCTCTGTCTTTCAGTTTGGAGTATTTCTGATAGCCCTTGGTGAACAAATCTCTCTTTTTCATGCTGCTCTTGCTCAGCAAGGTATTCCTGCCTGTCAGCTGTTACAGACTCCAAGAGATAGTGTTTCTTGTTTCACAGATTGCTTATTAACAGCTTGGCTTTGCTTACAAGACATAGAGTACATACACTGTATACCACCAGCTCTCAGCTACATTTCTCTAGTGCAATATTTGTAATATTATCAATATTTCTGGGGCTCATATTGCAGCTGGTCCCGTGATTCAGCTGCAATTGAATTGTTTTGTGATCTAATAGCTCAGCTGCAAATATAGCAGCCTTTTGTTCCTGCTGAGCATTCAAACCAAGAGTTTGTGAAGCAGTTAAGGTCATATGGCAGATCTCCTCTTGCTTCCTGGAATTCTCAATATTTTTAAGCGCTGTAGGTACTGCTGGTTTTCCCCATTTATTTGGATAGTTATTGCAGTGGAATATGAAGTCCTTGGTTTTGCCCCACGACTCTTTATCTTCTGTAAGAATTTTTTTTTCTTTCTCTACTGCAGATACACTGGTGTAGGCTTTGTGTGCCTCTCCCTGTCATGAACTTCTTTGCACGGCACTTTTATCTTTTCTGCACTGTATGTTGGTTTCAATGTGATATTTTTCCTGCAAAATTTAGCTGACCTTGTTTTTGCATTGCATTAGAACCTATTTATTTGTCTTAATAATAATCCAAACCAACAGAAACCTTCTCTACTTTAACGAGGAAACAACTGTCTCACAGGCAATCTAATCTCTAAGTAGAAAATTTTAGTGTCTTCATGCTCTTAAGCAGGGATGGCAGAATTCTTAGGTCTGTAATGTAAATATTCCCTCATTACTTCTCCTTGTTGGCATCAGGAAAAAACAGTCACATTCTCTTGAACTTTCTAGCCACACTAGCCATTTCAGTGTCTCAAACAGAATTCCTTGTCATGGTGGAACAGTATTTACATTTAAAGTATTCCAGCTTAGAATAGGCAACATATAAGTGAATCTCTACATGCTCTGATATAATGGAAAAATAATTTCATTTGTTTTACAGAACAATGCTTGGAAATTGCAGCTTACATTTAAAAAATCTGAACTGTGTAGTTCTTAGAGTTACAAAATTAACCCGAAAATGTAAAGTTAGAGGAAGACAGAGTATCTGTAAAAAACAGAATATAACAAAGTTTTGTGAAGAAAATTGAAAGGCCTGATTCTTTCCTAATGTACATTTTATTTACCTTTAACTACCATAATGTAGACTTAGGCAAAGTAGTCATGAAATAATATTCTGATTATACCAAGAGTCCTAGAGAATCAGGCTCAGTGAATGCCCGTGAAATTGCTTCAGATTGCAGAATACAACTGGATTTTAATAGCAGAATTGTTTCCAAGCAGATAATGACAACCAATGGCTTGTTATTCTTGTGATAATACTTCAGATTAAAAAAGGGTATGAAAGTGGATGTTAAAACTTGTTTCATATTCAGGGCATAAAATACTTGTAAATGGGCTTGTTTTAAGAGTGTCATTTAATCTAAATAGTAAATGCTGTTATATGACCAGTTTTACAACAAAACCTGCCTAGACATGAAGTTAGTTTAAAAGATTCTTGCCAGAATTCCACAGGATAGTGGAGAGTGCAGAGATACCAGAAAAATTCTCAAAATTATCTATTCTCAAACCTCTTAAAGGACAACACTCCATTGCAGTACACAAATTGGCTACGCTAGTGAGGTAGACACCAAGAAAAAGCATCCATCTCTTGGGAGAAAAATTTTAAAAAGAGTTTGATACATGTAAGGACTGAGAGATGTTTAAAAGGTAAGTAAGTCTACAAACGTGTTTTGTTCTATAATTGTTATTGCAAATCCAAATGAGCACAGACATGAACTGATTCATGTGATCTAAATAAACCCGTCAAATATTAATATTATCTGATGAAAACCATGAAAGAAATGGCAGCTAAGATACCAGAACAAAGATATTCACCACATTAGACTCAATACCTACACTTTGACAAGTTAGATGACAGAAGCTCTGAATTAGAACTCGGTCGCTAACAGTACAATCAGAGGCTAATAGTTCTACTCTCAGCATACACAGAGATCAGAGAAAATAGCAGCAAATGTATTTCAGGCTACGTTGTTATAAGTTAGCCTTTTCTGTGTCTGCGTGTGGACTACTTCACAAGTACAAAGCAAAGGCATAAATACACAGAGAGAGTAGTAGTTACCCACAGTCCCAGTGCAGATTCCAGGCCTTGTGCAAAGTTTTGACAGGCACAGAAAACGGGGGTAGATTTCTGAGGATGAAAAATACCTGTTTCAATCTTCTTGCTTAGAGGAAGAGAGGAGCTAGTACAGAACTTTAAGAAAGTCTAGTAATCAACCAGAAACAACCCATCATTAAAAAAATACCTCTCCTAGATGCAAAAGTGGTGTCTACAGATATATGAGTACATCAGTATCATAGACTGTAGCGCATCACAGAGATATTTCAGCTATTTTTCATCAGACTTCTTGGCAGGATAAATTAAATTGTTTAGGACTCTGTTTTGCCGCAGCTCGAGTATATGTAGGGATGAGCTGGCTTGTTTACAGCCTCTTTGGATATCTCCAAGACACACTTTGACCCAAAGGATGGATACAGTTGCTGTCTTCTAAAGATGTGGTCTTGTCTTAAGTATTTTGGCCAGCTTTCTGCATCCTAAGATGAGTAACTTTGCATCTGCCTGTCTTAAAGCACTTCTTAAAGGCAGCTTTGCAGGCTATTTACATTATTTGTGTGTGGACATCCTGTCTTCGTTGTTACAGTTCTCCCAATCTTTGGGTCATCCATGAGTTTTAGCGGTAGGTATTTCATACATACATCTACACCTTCATAGCAAGGACGTGGGCTTCCCCCTTCAGCGCTACCAAAACTCACTGACAGTAGCTTCATTTGATGATGAATTTTCATTCCCACACTCTAATTTTTTTTGATCCTGATAAGATTTTTCCCCAGTGAAACATTTTCCCCTTTTGAAACATAATCTTTGGGATTGTCCTATTTGTGCACACTAAAATTTCCAGGTAAGAAACAGAAATGCTTAATTTGGGGCAAACTGGCTTTTTAATATAAAAGTACCAGGAACTTTAATGATCTCTTGTAACTGTCTGCATGCTACTTCCAGCATTTTTCTCCCAAACTGATTACCCAAATAACCCTTATTCTTTTTTCTTTAGTTATGTGTTAAGGATATGCTCATCTCTTCTTTAGTTGGATTTGATGATCTGTATACATTGCCAAAGGTGTGCCTTTGGATTTTCCTAGCTAACACATTTATCTGTAATATTCCCAGGTTCTTCTCTTCTTAGTTGCCTGTTCATTTAAATTGCCTTACTATTACACGCCATCCTCTCTGGTTTTTTTCTACCAACTTTATATCTCTTAGATTACAATGAGATTTTAGTGTTCCAATCACACAAATGATTTGATATGTTTCAGTAACTTCAGTTGTACGCCCTGTACTGAGAATTTGTATCAGAGTCTACACAGACAAACGACACAATCTGTTATACTTACCTGACATTTTGAAATAATCACACTTAAAATAACAATCACTATTTGTTTTTGTTATTATTATAATGAATGGTTCATAAAAGTGTATATCCTGTAGAGTAAAACAGAAATTAAAGGGAGATTATGATGTATAGTGTATTATATACAAGGCGGTAAAACCACCCTGTACAGTATGAATGTGAGCTCTGTTTTCTACAGTTTTTCCACTCATGAAACACTTCCTGCTGGCAGAAATAACAATATTTTTTCACAATCTCCCCAAATCCATTGAAGTTCAACTGCTGTAAACGCAACAGATACTTTAAAAAAGTGCATCACAAGGTTGTTCACTTTCAGAAAGGGGGTGATTCAATGGCTGTATGCATTTTTACCATGAACAAAGCAGACTATCCAGTAAGAGAGAGTAAAGATAGAAAATCAAGTCTGTAGAAGAAAAAAGTCAGACAGACTCAAAAGGATCCAAAAGGAATGATATTATTCATGCAAGACAATGCGATGTGTGTTATGTTACTTTCCCATCTATTCCATCAGGGAAATGCGTGTGTGCCATAGCAAACAGCATGTTCCATAATTTCATAAAGCTTATACGTTAAATCATTACACTAAAGATCACTTACTTTCTTTGCATTGGTGAGCCGTATTTTTCCTGTTCTTTTAAGCAATAGTTAATAAAATATTAATACACAACTCATAAATGGTTAAAGGTGCTGAATGCTTGAACTTTAATATAGTTTCTTTCATGTTTTCTAATACATGTGCAGAAAGATTTCTTTAAATACTACTCTTAGCACACATGATTTTACGTGGCTTTTGCACGCAAAATGCAAAACCAAATGCAGTTATGTCAAGAATTTGATTGCATAGCATAGTTTATGTTCCCACTTCCTCACCTTTAACCCTTCTAAACGGACAATGGGGTTTTCTTTCTTGTTATATAAATTATTGTCTGTGGAAACACTTTCTTGAACCTCAGGACAATTACATTCGATTACCTGTAATGTTATTTTCAAATTATGAAGGAATACTATGGCTTGCTATTTTTTCATGCCATTATTTTTTAATGAAATCCAAAGTGACAAGTAACAGAGTTCAAATCATTTGCAGATTTTCAAAATATGAGATTAAGCTTCACTTAAGCATTGCTTTTCCTGCCCTGCAAATGCAAATGCATTGTGTTTGTTGAAGTAATCAGAGTTCAATTAAAAATCTCAGCACACCCTCTAGGGAATTCAACTCTTCCCAAACCTTATTTCAAGGAAAAATGTGAGTGACTGTATAGGTATTCAATATGACAGGAGTGACAAGAATCCATGGCTTGCTGCAATCTGGAACTTCCTTTGTGACCATCTATCTCCAACCAAAGACGTATTCATACAGGGGCCATCTGCAAGAAGGCCTCATTTAATATGATTTATGAGTGTGACTAAAAAGACAGAAGCAATACGTGATATTACCAGACTTCAGCTGTACAATCAGGAGTAAACAAGAGTAAAGAGAAGGTTCTAGATCAGATTTAATGACACAGAGATTTTTCAGGATAGTATGTATCCGGTCATCTTTGCGAGTGCTATATGCTTATGGACCACTAAGACTGCCAGCCCGGGATGGATCTGATCGACATAGATTGGACACTGTCACTGTGAGATAAACAGACAGACTCCAAGCAGGTAGATAGCGCAGAATCCACATGAAAAACAGTTTTGTTCCTAGGAATGTCTGTGGAAAGCAATTTTTGAGAAATGTAACATTTTGTGTTGAAAAAGGGTTAAGGCACAGGGAATTTAATAATATTTTCTGACGTGACAGATTACACAGATGGCATATGAAATTATTATATGTACAGGAGTACATTAAATTTGTATGTATATTTACAACATCAGCAAACAATTTGTGATCAGTCAGTAGGCTCAGTTTTCCTCACCATAATATTTGATAAAGAATGGCATTTGATAAAGAATGGCATTTAATAAAGATGGCAAACAAATAAGGAGTTTTCACAATCTGTTCCAGCAATTTGCAAACAGAAAGAAGGACTAAGTTTGATTAATAAATTTTTTACTGCAAATTCCTTCTCAAGCTACTCATAGGATTAATAATGTCTTACAAAGTATTTGGCACTGATACACAGAAATACCATAGACATTAAATTTCTCAGCTCCAGCTAAACTTTGCACGTGAATAATACTATAAACCATAGAATTGCTGCTTTGGAATGTATTGTACTCAGTAACCAACTTTCTGTGGGGTGAATATTTATGCATGCATAGGTTAGTATTTATTTGACTGCAAAAAGTAATTTCACATAAAACTGACCTGTAACATGAATTGATATTCAGCTGCTGTAATGAGACTCCATTGATAGGGGTAACAGCAGCAAACCTCATCTGAGCTTGGACAACTAATTTGTGTGGTCGTTCTAGCCTGCAAAAAGGCTGAGACCTGCAAATCAAGGATTGATATTGAGAGTCTTCTCTTTTTCCCCAAGAGAGCTATAGCTGTATTTGAGATCTTGAGGTCTTGCCCTCAGTTAGCTTGCCTGAGAAATTATCCTTGGATTACCTTGGATCATTGATTCCACTAATGTATGGGCAGTAGATATTATCTGCTGCCAGATTTAAGATTTAACTTACCAGTTACAAATAAGTATGGGTCTTGTTAATGGTAATACGACATTCTTTAATGAGCTGCTAATATTTCTGTTGAGCAGCAAGTGTAGATCACTTTTCTCAAAGACAGACTGCTCATAATATTGCCTTTTCTGCTAAGTCTTCCTTTTAAAGCAGATGCATTCATGTTTGAGATAGGTTTGTAAAATGCTGGATAAAAAATAGCACCCTTAAAAGATCTATTTCTCCTTAACAGCTTTTTAAAATCTAGTATTGGCAGTATTAATTTGCACAAAAGATTTAAAAACAGCCTACTGTAGGCTCTGCTTTTGTGTACTGTGGCAGAATGAATTATGAATGATTGCATCATTTACATTCTAAGTTTAGTTTTCAAGTATGGTTGATTTCGCTTAAATGAGAATCCTGTAGCTATTTAGTAATTAGGACTGATAGTTCTATGAAGTTCATAATTGGTCCCCAAACAGGTGTTTCCTTTCTCTTTGAAAAAATTAGGTATATTTTCACCCTGCTGCATGTGAGCTCATGGAAATTTCCTGAACATAAAAGTATACAATATTCATAACAATTTTGTATTATAAAATCAAAATTATACTTCACTTTGCCTACTCTGCTAACGCATTGAAGTTTACTCAGGCATCATTTGCAACAGTGCTGTGCACCCTCAACCATGAGCAACGTGAACAACAACTGCAATTGCTCAGTACAGATGGTCTGATAATACTTTTATGGGAGTCTCAATAATGAGTATAGCTATTCTAAATAATAATTATGGATAAGTTAGACATATAATGATGTATTTCAGTATAGACTGTGTCTACTGCATATAGAAAGAAGTTTTTGGATGTAGTGAAAATAAACCTGTTATTGCCTATAAAAATCAGGTATCATTTACATTGATTGAGTGTCAGGAATCACACAATATTGAAGGGGTCACCTCCTTGAAGTTTCTGTGAACTGTCTTAGCTCCATTATCTGGAGTTTGTGTCTCTACTTTGCAAATGGCAGTGCCTGCCAATCATTTATCATATTTGATTGTTCTCCAATGATTTGAGCTCAGACAAGTTACCTTATCATCAGTTCAGGCAATTTTTATGTAAAGCACCAGTATTGACTACAAGAGATCTGATGGCAGTTTTAAAACCTTTCTGCATTAATAGCCTTCTCACCACATTTAAGCATCCTGTCTCTTAGATGCTGTGACGAATGTGACACTGCTATTATATGCCCTAAGTACCCACTTTTAAAGGTGACAACATCTATTCTTCAAAATGGTAATTGCCTAATGCTAGCTATCCTTGCAATTTCTGACCACCTTGGGAAAAATACTCCTTAAAATTACACAAGTATTTAGTTAGAAATATGTAATTAACCAGTTACCTTGTTGGAATTACTTTAGGGATATATATTTATATTATGTTTATATTATGGGGTATTAAAGGCCTTTACTTGCGCTCAGATACCATAGCTATTACTCATTTCATAATTTTCTTGGCAATTCAGAAGATGGCTACAAAGTCACGATCTGTGCAGGTTCCCTTGGCAGGAAATGGAGGGATTCAGGAGCAAGACTGATTTGTTCCAGAGTGAAGCCAGACTGATCTACCAAGCATCTCTGGCATTGTACTACTCTCACATCTGTGCCTGTTTCCCTGCCTGTCCTTCAGATAGACTGTTTAGACCATGATGGCTCTGGGACACAGACTGTCTTGGTAGCTGCCACAATACAGCCCTGTTTCTTGGTTTGAGTTGTCAGAGTGTTAATAATATCAATTCACTGCAGTGAATGTTGAGATGTGGAATCTCATAGAGGAAGAGGGAGTAGGGGAGCAGGAAAGTCAGAGAATTACCCACTAGAGCTAAAAAAGCTAAAAACCACCAGGCCCTTTTACCCTTAAGAAGGGGTAAAATTTGATGAAAACAACAGTTACTTGACAACAACCAAACTCATCTTATCTGCTCTTTGCAAAGCTGTTTTTTGAAGAGGTATAAGACTCAAACTCAGCCAGTATTGCACCATCTCAGAATTTTTATGAACAACAGAATTTGGCATAATTGTTAGATTGTATTTCATTATTGACAACCTTTTTTATAGGAGAATAATAGTTTCAGTAAAAAATTGTAGGAGGCAGTTACTTTGTGTGAAAAAATCAGCTTTTTGTTCTAAAACTGACAGTTCCTGTTCCACTTATTTGGAAAAAAATTGAGTACTTTAGATAAATAAAATTATTTTCAATGGTAAAATCAAATTTTGCTACAGATAATTTTGGTTTGTTGAAGCCAATTTAACAGTCACATATGGCCTCCTCTAAAATCCATCGCAGTCCCCAGAGAGGCTCCTATAAATTGTTAAACTCCATCTATCTGTGCTCAGCCTGGACTGCCACACTGCTTTTCTCCCATTTTTTTTTCTTTGTTTGTGACCATTTATTAACTAACTTGTCTGCTTTCCAGTTCATAGGCTACTGTTTGGTCTTCTTCCCCTCTACACTGCCCTGGTGAGGCCTCATCTGGAGTACTCTGTCCAGTTCTGGGCTCCCCAGTTCAAGAAAGATGAAGAGCTACTGGAGAGAGTCCAGCAGAGGGCTACAAGGATGGTGAGGGGAC
>Ga0065711_1048245_pt1 | contig 11912 bp, 4 predicted proteins | sample Hoacrofraction12_FD_59098 | JGI IMG/M metagenome (GOLD analysis project Ga0065711, IMG submission 59098) | Hoatzin crop microbial communities from Cojedes, Venezuela - Epithelial fraction 12 v2 (version 2) | ecosystem: Host-associated > Birds > Digestive system > Esophagus > Crop | place... | reverse complement strand
AAGGAGGCGCGAGCGGGGCGGGCCCGGGCGCGGAGGCTCCCATTGGCCACGGCGGCGGGAACGCGCGGAAGTGACGCCAGAGGCGCCTGAAGCTCCCGGCCCCGGGAGACTCCGTGTCAAGGTTCCGGGCGAAAAGGCGCGCTCCGGCGTGGGAGGCGGGGCGGGAATGGGCTGGGAGGCGCATGCGCCTGCGAGGGGGCGGGGAAGTGCGGAGAAGGGGTGCCCTGCGCAGGCGCGCAAAGGTGCTATCCGCCACTTCGCTGGAGGACTGGTGGCGGTCTGCGCATGCGCGGGCGGTGGAGCGGTCTGGCGGAGCTGTCTGGCGGAGCTGTCTGGCAGCGGTCTGCGCATGCGCGGGCGGTGGCGGGAGTGTGGTTGGTCGAGGCCCGGTCGCCGCGCCGTGAGGGGGACGTGAAGGTCTCGGCCGCGAATGGTTGGTGGGGGAACAGGGCGGTCGGCCGCCGGCACTTTGCCCATCGACGGTGGGGTGAAAACCGCTCTGAACAGGCTGAGGTGCTCGGGTAAGGCCCGGCATCTGGCTGCCGCCGGCGGCGGTTGGGCTGCTCACGCTTCGCAGCCCAGGGAGGCCCGGGCCTGCGTCGGGGCTTGGTGCTGTCGGAGTCTGTGCACAAAGCAGGTGCCTTTCACACACAGCCTGCGACTTCGGAGATGAAGAGGTGATTTGATGACTGAGCGGTGCGGGGGAGGGCTGCGGCAGGTGTTAAAGACAAGTCTGGGTGGGAAAGCCTTGTGAGTCGCCGGTGTGGGCGTTGCCACCACGGCTGTGTTTTGGAGACAAGATGAGCACAGGCACTGGGGACATTTATGCGTGCAGGGTGTGTGGAGCGTCATGGTTTTGGTGTCAGGCTGCACAAAGGTTTCTCCCAACTGCTGAGTTGGATCAAGGATCTGATTCATCTGAAAAAAAACAAAACAGCTTTTTTTTTTTTCACCAGGTTATTTTTCAGCCAAGGCCCCTGTGACTTAATCTCGTTTCCATGATTGCCCAAGTGCTTTCATTCACACATTAAGGAGAGAGCAGGAGCGTGTGATGTGAAGGACGAAAAGTAGAAGCTAAAGCTATAGCTTTAGATACGTGAGTGAGGCTTGTTAGTCTCCTCTTGTAACTGGAAAATAAGAGGAGATGGAAGAGAACTAAAGGTAGATGTCCACACCATTGCAAGGGCAGTGCCGGAGCTTCAAAGAAAGATCTACTGGTAGGAATAATCAAGAAAAGTTTACTGAACCATTCCCCCAGCACTGCTTCTTAGAGGAGTTCCTTTGGACCGAGCTGTCTCGAAACAAGTCTCACTGCATGCAAATTACCCGCTTCCCTTCAAAGGAGATGGTCTGTCCCCACACCTAAGGCCTGTGTTCTCCTAACGTCTTTCTGGTGATAAATTGTTGGTACCATGTAAATACCTTGTTCCAGCTGAAATATTTCTTTTCAACACAAAAAGAGAAGTGAGTCATAAGGTTGGTGTATTAGAATCCAGACAAAAATGTAATATACGTTGAAAAAAATTGTAGTAAAGGAGCAAAATACCAAGATATTTTGTACACTAGACATTTAAGTGGGCAACTTGGAAGTGTCTTACCATCAAATTGCCTGCTGTCAGATGCCAGTCAAAGGTTGTGCTACACCCTCCTTGCTATAGTCTTCTCTGAACACTTTTTGGCCTGCTTTCATGATAGCCTTTCAAGTTAGGAAATAGAAATAATATTCAGGAGCATAGCAGCATCTTCTTTATCAAATCCTTTTGTATTCCTCATATTATGAAATAAATGCCACAAAATATGTCCTGAAGAATACGTATGACTTCTAGAAAAATCCTTCTTCTGGGTTAATTATATTTTGCCAAGTTCGTCTTACTCGATGAAAGCACAGAGATATTTGTCAAAGAAAATCCATGAAACAATTGGTAAGGGACCAGTTTGTCTTTTTTACTTTTTCGTAGCTTCCTTAGTTAATACTACGAAATCCTGACACATGTAAGAGGCAAACACACTTCCAGCTCATGCTGTTCCTACAGAATAGTGCCAGGTTGTATGCTGAGAGCAGCATTCATGAAGGAAACGGCTACTGCTATTAATAGCAACTACATTGCAGGATTTTGTTGTAAGTGTACATCATGCAAAAAGCAAAGAGACTGAAGTCTTCATAATGTTTGCATTGCTGCTATTGTTGCTTTCTCCATGAAGAGGCACGAGGTACATAAATTGAAATTAGAAATAACGACGGTGCAGTGTTTCAGTGTGTCTATCAAAATCCTCACATCAGTGATAGGAATATGATCTGAACTATGTCATTTTTCGTACATTTTTGTCGGCTGAATCAAGAACATGTTTAGATGCCTAGAATGGTAATTTGGTAATAACAGACTTTTTTTAATCATAGGCTGTTTGTACTTGAGTACACAAACATAAGCACATTTCTCCATGTTGTGGTATGGGAATGTAACTCATAATACCCTGGGACTCAAAAGTTGTGTAGAAATGAAATGTGTGCAGGGGAGTAAGCTCACAGAGCTGCTTGAACAGATCTGGCAGTGGCTACCACGGCGCAATTACAGGATGTAGCAGCGAGACTATGATAACAAAGCTTGACAGAATTGTGAAAACCCTTTATGCACAGAGGTCCGGTTGTCAGCCGTCATCAAGTTCACCTAACTGAAGATAAGATTTGCTTGCAGCTGCCTACTCAGTGACGGTCATGTTGTTTTGAGAACTGCACTGTTGAGATTGCTGTGTCCTGAAAAGGAAGAGCTGTGGGAACATCCAGGGACGTGGAAATATCATAAGCCTAGATAAGCAAGTCTTGATATTAGCAGGCTGGCGAAAGGAAGGAGGGGACACTGCTCGTGGCAGAAGTAGATCCAGGATGAGAATGTTGCGGGAGGCTAGGCATTCTGCACAGTTGCCACTGTTAGACTCTTGGCATTGATTTGCAGCTGTTGCCATGAACTGTCATTTAGATTGTGCAGCTAGATCTCACCTAATGTTATACCTTGAGCTGTTGCATGAAGAATTATGGAGGGTCAGTCCTTGTATGTGAAATAACAACCAAAAAAAAAAAATACTCCTCCCCTAACTATTATCACAACCAGCAACATAGCTCAAAGCCAGAAAACTTACGGGAAGACTGTTAGGCATGGTCATAGTCAATGGCATGAAGTTTTTGCCAGGCTGCTTGAAGATGCAGGCATTATGTCATAAACCACAGAGGGTGTGTGACAACGCGTGAGTATCTGTGTTGAGTACATCAAAGTATTAAATCATCTTGACCTCTTAAAACTGGTTATGGAACAAACGAGTCCTTAACCTTGCAGATTTCTGCTGCTGAAATGTGAAGATTGCCATAGATTAGCCTGTTATTTAAACTGCCTTGTTTATTAGTCGTCCTTTGACCCACCAAAAATTGACTGTTTCATTTGAGAACAAATCCATGTAAACAGAACAAGGTAGGCAAATATTCAGCTCATTTTCTTATAGACCATCCACAGAGATGATTTCAGAGAGTGAGTTATAATGGTTGTTACCATCCTGAAACATGAAATCTAAAGAAATAACAAAATATCAATATCAGAATTTTTTAAAAAAGAAAATAAAAGGGAAGTTATTTGCTATAACACCACAGGAAAATCTTATGTATTTTAAAAGGAAAAGTAAAAAAAAAAACCAACAGTGGATTAAATGCTAAGGCTAGTCAGCTGCAAAGCCATGAGTTTTAATAAAGCATACAGAAAAATCCCTCTGATTATTGCAGAAGTTTTCTGACTTCAGCCAAGAGAAATGGAAGGACTATTCCTATGGAGAGACTGTTAGAAAGAAGGGGAAGAACAGTTTATTCTGTTGTTACTGCAAAATCAAAGTCAGCAATCTGTGCTTATATACAGTAATATACCTGAGATACTGGAACAATACTTATTTACAATAGCTAGACTCCATCATTTTACCACACAGAACAATAATTGTGGAATAGAACAGTAGAGTTTTTTTGGATTAATCATTACATTTGTACTCAATTTCTGTCAAATTATTTTTTATTTTTATACCCAGCTATGGTTAAATAGAATAAAAAGCTAATTCTGAACAAAGAAAGTGCACGTAATGAAATTAATTGGATACATTCCACCTGTTGTTCCCTAGTAATTGATTATTCACAAATGGTTACAAAATCACTTGGCAACATTATTTACCATTTAATAATTTATAAGTTAATGCACTTAATAGTTGTTGGTTTCAGATCATTCTCTGTTTACCTGTAAATACTCACTATCCGTTTTATAGTGGTACATCGTTTGACAGAAGTCTCGCAGTACTGTTTTCCATTTCTCACTGGACAATTTATGTAACTAACCGGTAGTGTTAGAACTCGGTTTCCTGAGTTTTGCAATAGAGTTTTGCAATAACATTTCTGGGTGTTTTTCAGCAGATGAACCAAACTGACACATTTTTATTCTGAATTTTGGAAATGCATACATTATTCATAGCTAGTTTTCACCAAGCATTCAAGAACTCAAACCTAAAATTTGCAAGTGAATAAGTAAATTTGCTAGTGAATTTTGGAGTGGAAATATATGTCAATACAAATATTATAGTAAGTCATAGTTATGGTTTAGTTAGGTTAGAAATCAAATAAAATTGGGCCCAAAATATTTGCTTATGTTTACTTGTCTCAGAGAAAATAGAAAGGGAAATTGAAGCAGAGCTCCTACGCATACATTAACAGCCATACACAATACATAAAGCCAAATATGAAGGGAGAAAAAGATTTGAAAGTTCTAAAGACGGCACATATCACTTAATGGGTTAATCATTGTCAGCGTCAATATATTCATGTGCCAAAACCAAGGGCTATCAGATTTAACATATCTACTACAATATTTGCAGAAGATTTGGGTTCTTTGGAGTAAAATCCAGATAGAAACAACCCCGAGGACTTCAGTTTGGTTTTCATAACTGCTATAAATTCAGTAGGGGGTTATTTTTAAAAAAAATTCTACATCAGTGAAAATATCCTTAGAAATATATTATCTTCCTTCGGACTTTATTATCTGGGTTTCAGTGACTGGCAAATATCCTCTTAGTTTCATGAGTAGTACCACTGAAGTATTTGCTTTGTGCATACAATTACTTTGCCAAAAGCCATTGTGGTTTCTGGATATGCCTAGAGAATTACATTCCTTGGAGGTGTTTGATATTTGATACTAGGAAACTGAAACATCCAGAATCACAGATCATTTTTTAAGTCTTAGCTGTAGGAAATAAGTTTATTCTTTTAGATTCTGGAACACACAATGTAGTCTCCTAAGGAAAGCACCAACATTATGAACTGCAGATCATTTAATTGAATTGTATCACCTCTGATCAATAGAAAGGTTATATACAACCTATGTATGGCTTTCCAAGAGGAAAAAGGGATTGCAGAAGGAGCTAGATGACTCTGGTATGCATTTCCTAACATCATTTTCAGTATAAGCTGGTTCTGGAAAACCTTTTTCTATTCACTGTAACCAAACCAAAGAACTGTGAAAGCTACTATGTGTGGAAAGAAACGAATTAAGCTTTTTTGGGGTGACAGCTGCATGTTTTTACGAGGTAACACCTCCTACCTGACCTACGAGGTACATGGTATGGTTACAGTATATTCACAGGTATGGAGCTGCGGACATAAGGTTTGGAGAGATACAAGCTCTTGCATGTGGAAGCACTGGTAGACAGGAAGACCTAGGCTGTTGTATGTTATGCATTTAAACTACTGGTTTTACTAGGTGTTTCTGGAATTTTGTGAATATTTGCTGTAGTGTATCATCTGAAACTCACAAAAGTGCGCTTGAATTATATTGCTCTACGTATTATATTGATACATGTTATCCATAACATTTGTGTTATAGATACAGTGTTACATGTAATAGATGATGGCCTGACCCCGCTGTTGGATTTGAAGAAGAATGTTTTCAGTCTGAAGGTGAACAGTAAAGGAGAACATACAGGAGTCTGATCTGGTAGGCTGTTGGACATCATCTGCAGCATGGCACACCATCTCTATCCAAGAAGCAGAATCCTGACTTACAGAATCATGGAGTAGTCTGGGTTGGAAGGGGCCTTTAAAGGTCACCTAGTCCAACCCCTCTGCAGTGATCAGGGACATGTTCAACTAGATCAGTTTGCTCAGAGCCCCGTCCAATCTGACCTTGAATGTTTCCAGGGATGAGTTGTCTACCACATTGCAGGTGTGAACATGCAAAACACATTTGCAAGTATCTTCTTGAGCAGATACAAGGGACAAAGTAGAAAAAAAGAAGAAAACAGAGGGATTTTCTTGTAGATGATTAGTGGATATTAACCTTAATTTCATCTTCTGTGTCTCTGCATTGTAGGCACTTGTCTGGACTGAGATGAGTATTAAATAACCTCTGACAGTGTATTAAGGTGCCTATAGCATGAGCAGTGCCCTCTGCAGGCTTTTGTTTGGTAAGCAAAGAGAGCTGTAGCAACTATTTTGATTGCGTATTTGTACTGGTTGAGCTAGTTATTTTTAAATATTTTGCTAGCAGATCACCATCTGAACTTTGAAATTGTGTTTCCACGCTGTTTGGAAACACAGAGTGCTGTAAGTGAACATCCACAAAGTGCGACATAAACAACTTACACTCTTGTTTCAAGAGCCTGGTTTCCTACCTGTTTGTGTGTTACAGCCATACAGGATCCTGGGCAACAGGAATTCCAGTTCCCATCACTGTTCCACTTAGGAGCTTATCTCTGTCTATACTGACCTGGCTGTGTCTGAAATAAATGGGGGCTCAGTTCAGTTTTAGTTCTTTGTGATCAGTGACTACAGTGAAAATAAATCAGCTTTTTTATGAAGGCCTTATGTCAGATTCGGCCAGGTTGGTACTGAGGTAGAGTTGGCCCAATATCCCTAAAACGCAGCTGCAAGTACAACTGAAATTGTCGCCGCCAGAGTAATTATATTAGTAGTTATATATTTTCGAGCTGTTTCCTGTTTAAGTGCAATGTAAAGTAAATGTTGTTCAAACTCTGCTGTTTTTTCTGTGTGTTAATGACATATTGCAGACTTAATATTTTATCTTCAGTTGCAGGAAAAAACTCAGAAATCATTTATCTCTTGGTAAATTGCATGAAAACTGATTGCTTGTCCCAGATCATCATTGATTCAAGTGTAACCCATTCAATGCAAGAATATCAGGGGCATAAAGTAGAGCCTTTTCATGACTGTATTTGTGAGTAAATTGCTCTTCTTCATGCCTATCCCCTACACATAAACCAAAATGTGTTTTCCAGTCTGGAGGCTTAGAGCAGTGAGGGCAATTACATGCCAAGGGTTCTGACTTCTGGTCTGAGATCATGCAGGTACATCTGTGTGGTCTCTAGGAAGTCACCTAAGTCTTTGTTGTTAAAATCTTGCTAATAATATGTGCCTCACCGAACTGTTATGTGTGTAAATTACAAAGGAGACAGATTCCAAGTTGTTTCTCAGGGAGAAGCTTGTACTTACTTCAGCTGAAGATATGAAGGGACAAAAGATGCAACACTAGGACTGGCTGATAACATACATGCACACAAAAGTGTGAATACTGTCATTTATATTCTTAGATGGACCTCAAAAATATTAAATAAGCTATCAGAAAAATAAACCTATTAAAGAATAATGCATTGCAAATATTATAGAGAGTTCATGGGCTTCATCCACATTTAGAAAAATCTAATTAACTATCTTGGGGCCTGTTTAAAGGTTTGACATTTGATAAATAAACACTGTGTGGAGCTATAGAGCTTGTTCTTCTGGAGATGTAAATTAGGTAGCATCAAAACAGCAAAATAAAAGGAGAAGTGCTATATGAACTTCTGCTTTTAGGCTACACTCCAGTAGTCACATTTTTTCAGTCGCTGAACGATGCCAACCTTTCAGCAGTTCTTTGACAGAGTTAAAAAGACATTTTCTAAATGTAATCAAAGCACTTGTTTCTAGTCATATAATCATAATTAAAAAAGAGAAGCATTTCAGCTTTTGTAGACCATACCCACAAAACTCTTGAGTGGGAAGCAAACTGGTTGGAATGCTGGCAGAACAAAATACAGTTCTGTACACCAACACTTCCTTGTTTTGATAAACATGTATCATTGGATGCCAGTTTTCCAGCTTGGATACTGCTTTATGACTTGGCTTAATACTTATAGTAAATAAAGAGCAATTAATGCATAATAAGGACATGCTCAGGCAGAAAGGTTTCCATTAGTCATCTTTTTGGAATCATATGATGAAACATAGCACTAATTGTTCTTAAACAATCCTGCAAACACAGGTCTTGGATTGACAGTCATATTTACAGTCCTTTTAAGAATAATTACTAGGTTTTATTAAGAATGCTATACTTTCATATTAAGAGTTATTTTTATGTTTTACTTATGCAGGTCAGTGAAAATTGCTGGCCAGTCACAAATATATTGAAATAATCTCTGTGACTGAAAATGCACATGCCTAATAGAGGACAGATGCACCAAGATGTTTAGTCAGAAGATTCCAGTTTAGCAAGCACAGGCTTTAAGTGCTTCAGTGACTCACGTTTGCTTCAGTGGTACTCAAGTACATTAAACACTTCAGTGTTTTTAGTACTTTTAGTGTGCCCTGCTGTGAAGATGAGAGGTTTTTATTCACACGTTGAAAGTTATTGAAGCATATTTTCATTGCACTCCTAAACCAGGGCTACAATATCGACTCTTAAACACTTTTTAAATTGTTGATGTTTTGCCCTAGCAAATGACAACACAATATTACTTTACTGATAGTAATGACAACTTCATTTTATCAGTGTGCATGTTCAAGGTGTTCTTGTCACTTGAACATTGTTGTCTGTTCTCCCCCTTTCATGTCAAAAAGGGCACCAAAGTCAACAAGAATGATCAAAGGCCTCAGGACTGCAGGCTGCTGACTGGGATCTGACCCAGGGTTAGCTCAGTGAATAGGATGTGGAAAATTATTGTACATGACCTGAAAAGGACTGCAAATGCGAGTGTACAGGGAAGAGTGAGGGCATGCGCATGTTTCACTGTTGATCTTCCAGACTGATCAGCCAGAGACGAGGAACTGGATCAGGCCACCTGTATGTCCATGCTTACGTGAGTGTGGTTTGTGTTTACATGGGATTCATGGAAGTAAGAGATCACAGGCAAGCACTGCAAAATCTAACTCAATGGTATGAATAAGGATTGGGTGTTCACTGTCCCTTCCAATGTAAGGCCTAGGGAGTATCCTGTGAAGCTTGCCCTTGGATGTTATGCTGCAGACACGTTTTCTTTCCATTTTACGATTTTTTCCAAAATCAGTCAATCAGCCAGTGTCTATTGTTCCTTGAAGAGCATGAAGAAGATTGCATAAAGGATAAAAATCATAATGCCCAGAATCAAAATCAGTGTCATTTCTGTGTCACCTCCATTTGGGATACATAATCCATAGTCCATGAGCAGTCCCAACATTAAAAGAGGCAAACCTGTAATGCTTCATCCACAGTATCCAATGATCCTCCTTCAGCTTTTACTTGGACAACACATTTCAAAATGCCATGTTTGTGTTCTTTGACAGAGTATCCATTTTACCCAGAAACCATGTACAAATAGATAGAATTCTAATTAATTGATATTGAAATAAAATAAAAGAACCTTAGTGACTCACCAGTTACAAATTAATTTTTAATAGGTGGATTTGCAAAATTTTATATTCTGTTTAATTCCTCTGTTGGGTATCTGAGAGCTTATGGGAAGGCACACAGGCAAAACTGCTCTTGCAACCTTTTCTTTTTCAGCTGGAAAAAATTACAAGCTTGGAAGCAAGCACAGGACATGCATAACTGAAGTCAGTAAAACAATGAAGTGTATGGATCTAGTCCTTGAAACTGTTCAGTTTTTGCAGCTTCCATTGAGCATAAAGGACTTGCAAGAACTCGGTGCCCCTCAGCATTTAGCTCTGTGTATACACAGGAAAACCAGATATGCCATTGCTCAGCAAAATCAGGAGAAAAGCTGGATTTAAAAGAAGTTGTTGTTCATATGCACATGCTGTCTTGAGTCATGTGACATTCTTGGCCTTGTGAGACTTCTGTCTTGTGATCATCTTCCGTAAGTTTTATAGCAGTCCTGAAATACTGACATTTCATCCCTCTTTCCTTCATGCTCCCACTAAGAACTAGATTTCCAAATAATATGCCTCTCACTGAGACAGCAAAATAAAATGCCTATGTTGCAGGCAGGGTCCTGTGCTATCTTGTGAATGTGGCTGTGAAGGTCTGAAGAGAAGTTTCCAAATGTGATGTGAAAATCTGAATTAAGAAGCTGAAAACTGAGCTTGTACCAGTAGAAGAATAGAAGAGGTGCGGAAATACAGGATTTGGCAACAAGAACAGGACATTGTAATTTCCTTACTGACAAAACAGGTGGAACCACGTAACAATCTGCTGTTTCAACATGTAAATGACAGGTAAAATACAAGGCTCCCTCATGTGGATAGTAATTGAAGGTACCACTGTTATGCCTGTTTGGCAAGGGCTAGGTGTTATTAAAGCTGTAAGAACACTAGAGGTGGATTCCAAGTCTCCCTGTTACAAAATGCACACGTGCTGCTAGTGCCCAGCAAATAATTTTTTTAAAACAGAAGAAGAAAGAAGAACAGATTTGACAGCAGTGTTGTTGTTTTGCCTCAATGTTTCCTGTGAGCAGCAACCTGTGCAGCTGCTCTCACGGCATTCAGAAACGGCCCTCACTCACACCCAGCATCCCTGGACAGTGCACAGTGCCTGGGCATCAAACAGCTTGTCTATTTATAGAATCTGAGCTGAAACTGCACCTTAGTCAAAGAGCATAAAATATTCAGATATCTGTATTTGTAAAATAAAGCCTTTAGAGACTGTTGTGGTTTAGCCTGGCTGGATGCCCACCAAAGCTGCTCTACCACTCCCCCTCCTCAACTGGACAAGGGAGAAAAAATACAATGAAAGGCTCGTGGGTCGAGATAAGGATAGGGAGAGATCACTCACTGGTTACTGTCATGGGCAAACCAGACTTGACTTGGGGAAATTAGTTTGATTTGTTACCAAACAAATCAGAATAGGGTAATGAGAAATAAAAACTAAATCTTAGATTACCTTCCACCCCACCCCTCCCTTCTTCCCGGGCTTGACTTCACTCCCAAATTCTCTACCGCTTCTTCCCCCGAGCGGCACAGGGGGACAGAGAATGGGAGTTGCTGTCAGTTCATCACACATTGTCTCTGCCTCTCCTTCCTCCTCACACTCTTCCCCTGCTCCAGTGTGGGGTACCTCCCAGAGAAGACAGTTCTTCACGTGAGTCCTACCTATGGGCTGCAGCTCTTCACAAACTCCTCCAGTGTGGGTTCGCCACGGGGCCACAAGCCCTGCCAGCAAACCTGCTCCGGTGTGGGCTTCTCTCTCTGTGGGTCCACAGGTCCTGCCAGGAGCCTGCTCCAGTGCGAGCTGCCCACAAGGTCACAGCCTCCTTTGGGCATCCACCTGCTCCAGCGTAGGGTCTTCCATGGACTGCAGTGGAAGTCTGCTCCATGGTGAACCTCCATGTGCTGCAGGGAGACAGCCTGCTCTTCTCCAGGGGCTGCAGGGGAATCTCTGCTCTGGTGCCTGGAGCACCTCCTCCCCCTCCTTCTTCACTGACCTTGTTGTCTGCAGAGTTGTTTCTCTCACATCAGCTCACTCCTCTCTCTGGCTGCAGGTTGTTTACCAGGTGTTTTTCACCCTTCTTAGCTATGTTATCCCAGAGGCGCTACCACTGTTTCTGATGGGCTCGGCCTTGGTCAGCAGTGGGTCTGTCTTGGAGCCGGCTGGCACTGGCTTTATCAGACATGGGGGAAGCTTCTGGCAGCT
>Ga0065711_1048213_pt1 | contig 11912 bp, 13 predicted proteins | sample Hoacrofraction12_FD_59098 | JGI IMG/M metagenome (GOLD analysis project Ga0065711, IMG submission 59098) | Hoatzin crop microbial communities from Cojedes, Venezuela - Epithelial fraction 12 v2 (version 2) | ecosystem: Host-associated > Birds > Digestive system > Esophagus > Crop | place... | reverse complement strand
GTTCCGTCTGAATATGAGGAAGAATTTCTTCACTCTGAGGGTAACGGAGCACTGGAACAGGCTGCCCAGGGAGGCTGTGGAGTCTCCTTCTCTGGAGATATTCAAGACCCGCCTGGACATGGTCCTCTACAACCTACTGTAGGTGACTCTGCTTCAGCAGGACGGTTTGACTAGATGACCCACCGAGGTCCCTTCCAACCCCTACCATTCTTTGATTCTGTGATTCTGAGCCGATGAGGCCTTCTATAGACAGTTAGGAGCAGCCTCATGTTCACAAGCCCAGGTCCTCATGGGGGACTTCAACCACCCTGACATCTGTTGGCGGGACAGCACAGCAGGGCATAGGCAATACTGGAGGTTCCTGGACTGCATTGACTTCTCCAAGTGATAGAAGTGCCAACAAGGAGAGGTGCGATGCTGCACCTTGTTCTCGCCAACAGGGAGGGGCTGGTGAGAAATGTGAAGCTCAAGGCCAATCTTGGCTGCAGTGACCATGAAACTGCAGAGTTCAAGATCCTTAGGGCAGTGAGGAGGGCGCACAGCAAGCTCACTACCCTGGACTTCAGGAGAGCAGACTTTTGCCTCCTCAGGGGGCTGCTCAGTAGAATGTCATGGGATAAAGCCCTGGAGGGAAGAGGGGCCCATGAAAGCTCGTTGATATTCAAAGATCACCTCCTCCAAGCTCAGGAGCAATGTATTCCAATAAAGAAGAAGTCAGGTAAAAATGTCAGGTGGCCTGCATGGATGAACAAGGAGCTCGTGGACAAACCCAGACATCAAAAGGAAGCCTACAGAGGGTGGAAGCAAGGACAGGTAGCCTGGGAGGAATACAGAGAAATTGTCTGAGCATCCAGGGTTTAAGTTAGGAAAGCTAAAGCCCTGATAGAATTAAATCTGGCCAGGAAAGTAAAGGGCAACAAGAAAAGCTGCTATAAGTATGTCAGTGACAAAAGGACAGCTAGGAAAAATGTGGGCCCTCTCTGGAAAGAAATGGGAGACCTGGTGATCCAGGATATGGAGAAGGCTGAGGTACTCAACAACATTTTTGTCTTTGTGTTCACCGGCAAATGCTCCAGCCACACTCCCCAAGTGCAAAAGGCAAAGTCAGGGACTACGAGAATGAAGAACCATCCACTGTAGGAGATCAGGTTTGAGACCATCTAAGGAACCTGAAGATGCACAAGTCCATGAAACCTGATGAGGTGCATCCATGGATCTTGAGAGAACTGGCAGATGAAGTTGCTAAACCACTATCCATCGTATCTGGGAAGTCGTGGCAGTCCAGTGAAGTTCCCACTGACTGGAAAAGGGGAAACATAATCCCCATTTTTAAACAGGGGAAAAAAAGAAGACCCAGGGAACTACAGACCAGTCAGTGTCACCTCTGTGCCTGGCAAGATCATGGAGCAGATCCTCCTGGAAAATATGCTAAAGCACATGGAAGAGAAAGAGGTGATTGGTGACAGCCAACATGGCTTCACTAAGGGCAAATCACGCCTGGCAAATTTGGTGGCCTTCTACAGTGGGGTTACTGCATTGGTGGATAAAGGAGGAGCAGCTAACATCATCTACCTGGACATGAGCAAAGCATTTGATGCTCTCTCACACAACATCCTTGTCTCTAAATTGGAGAGAAATGGATTTGACAGATGGACCGCTCTGTGGATAAGGAATTGTCTGGATGGTCACACCCAAAGGGTTGCAGTCAATGGCTCAATGACCAAGTGCAGACCAGTGATGAGTGGTGTTCCTCAGGGGTCGGTATTGGGACTGGTGCCATTTAACATTTTTGTCAGCGACATGGACAGTGGGATTGAGTGCACCCTCAGCAAGTTTGCTGGTGACACCAAGCTGTGTGGTGCATTTGACACACTGGAGGGAAATGATGCCATCCAGAGGGACCTTGACAGGCTGGAGAGGTGGGCCCATACGAACCTCATGAAGTTCAACAAGGCCAAGTACGAGGTTCTGCATCTGGGTCAGGACAATTCCAAGCACAAATACAGGCTGGGAGGAGAATGGATTGAGAGCAGTCCTGCTGAGAAGAATTTGGGGGTACCAGTGGACGAAAAACTCAACATGACCTGGCAATGTGTGCTCACAGCCCAGAAGGGCAACTGTATCTTGGGCTGCATCAAAAGAAAAGTGGGCAGCAGGTCCAGGGAGGTGATTCTGCCCCTCTACTCTGCTCTGGTGAGACCCCACCTGGAGTTCTGCGTCCAGCTCTGGAGCCCTCAGCAAACGAAGAGCATGAATCTGTTGGAGCGGGTCCAGAGGAAGGCCACAAAATGATCTGAAGGCTGGAGCGCCTCTGCTGTGAGGAACGGCTGAGGCACTTGGGGCTGTTCAGCCTGGAGAAGAGAAGGCTCCAGGGAGACCTTATAGCAGCCTTTCAGTACTTGAAGGTGGCCTACAAGAGAGCTGGAGATGGGACTTTTGACAAGGGCATGTAGTGATAGGACAAGGGGTAATGGCTTTAAACTAAAAGAGGGTACATTTAGATTAGAAGTTGTGGATGCCCCCTCTGTGGATGTGTTCAAGGCCAGGGTGCACAGGGCTTTGAGCAACCTGGTCCACTGGGAGGTGTCCCTGCCCACGGCAGGGGGGTTGAGACTATATGATCTTTTAGGTCCCCTCCAACTCAAACCATTTAATGATCCTATGATTCTATGAATTTTTTGACTCCTAGATGGGCCAGGGGGTGGATTTGAAATTAAATACCTCTTTTTGTCTTCATTTGTTTTTCTGCATAAAGTTTCCTTTAGCCACGAAGATATATCTTTATATTTGGAAAAAAAAAAAACTCGGCACAAAAATATCTATATAGCGATTTTAATCTCCTATAAACATATAACTAATTTCTCATCTTACAAAAAGACAGGTAGAAGAGTTGGTTCTGTCATATAGAGTGCTGTGTTAGTCAGAAGAGAGTGCAATTTTAATCGAATTAACAAGCAAATTGATTTGCAGTTTATGTTAAATGAGTTTCTTGTTTCAGAGTAATCAGGTTAGGATGTTCAAAAAACACTGTCATAATCTCTTGCAACAGTATTATTTTTGTCATCCTCAGAAAGGAGAAATGAAATTTTTTTGCAGTCCAATCAAATAACATACTGTACGCTTGATGCAAATCTCAAACAATAATCAATATACCCTATCTCTCGAAGCACAGACCTTCACTGCTCAGTATTTGACAAGAACGCTCCTGCTCTCCCCAGATTAACTGTATGGCTTGCTTACTTCTATAATTAAAGCAAATACAGTGTACTAGCACCACAACCAAACAGCAACCAAGCAAGCCTGACTGGACTTTCCAAGCCAGAACCGAAGTGCAGCAGAAGTAAATCTCGTGTACTAAGGAATATTCAATCTGCTCCAGAAACACCAACACCTCAGTTAAGCTGAGCACTAAATTAACTTCAAATAGCAGATGTAAAAATAACTGTTCCTTGCAAGGATATTTGCCAACCTTCAAAACGGAATTGCAGAAGATGGATAATTGAAAGCCCTGAAGGAGTCCTAATATGTTTTCATGAACAGATATGCGCTGTGGAATGATATTACTATCTCCATTTAATTTCCATTAAATTTAGCCATCTGCAAGTAAGTTTCCAGGGTCAAACTTCTTCCTTCCCTGAAAATGAACACTCAGTAAGAAAAGACAGATATCTCTGAAGAGCAAGCCATCATACCCCTCAGGAGCCTGGTTTAGGACAGGAGGAATTCTGGAAGGAGACAAAGAGATTTTGCAGAATTGGGTGTGAAATTCAGTTGCCTGAACATAGGCACCTAGTGTAATACGAGATGCCTTAGGGTGTCCTGCCTGGCTCTCAGCTGCCATTCTAAAAGTCACAGGTCTTCTGTAGGTCCTGTGTGCTGCCTGCACCTACCATGGCCCTACAGCATCTAAAAGGGCACCAGACACCTGTTGGGCAGCTGAATCCCCGTGACTTCTGTGCAAGTCATTCTTCAGCGCAGGGTTTCCGCTGATCTATACAAACCATTCCACAGTCAGATGAAGGGTCAGAACTTTGCATGTGATAATTGCAAGCCCATAAGAAGACCCTTGCAATTTTCTTCCCATGAGGCATCTCTCACAAAGCAAGGAAATTTATTTAATTAATAATCCAAATATTTCACAATTTAGAAAAACAAACAAAACAAGTGTTACTTCCAGCTGCCTCTTGGAACTGACCAAAGGCATGCCTCCTCCATAAATTTCTCCCAGCCCTTCCACAGGACTACACCAGACTTTGAAAGGGATAGGAATTAAATTCCAGTGAGGACATTCCAAACTGTCTATGTAAACACAGACTACATAAAAAAGTATTAGTGATATCTCTGCTTGCTCATAATGGACTTAATGTAAAATGAATCAATGCAAAACTGTGTTGCCAGTAACACTTGAAAGACCATAAATCAGCCATCTCCCTCAGATAAGAAGGGGAAAGAAACATGAGCCTTCAGAAATAATAGTTTGAAATAAAGATCTTTGTCTTTCAGACTTCAATTATTTGGGAATTCAGCCACAAGGACTGGATTTTTGCCTTTCTAATACCAATTTGCAGTTTACAAACATTTGCAACACAATAAATACTTTAAAACTCCAAAGACAGGAAAAAGAAAGCTCAACACTGAAGAAAACTCTTATTGACTGCAACAGGGAGTTTATCAGTTCCTTTAAGTGGTGTATCCACTGGTTAGTACATACCTTAGATATTGCTATGAAAAGGAATAATTGCTATTCCAGGCAAACAGAATTTAGTTATTTTTCTTTAGAGCATACAAAGCTCATACACAGTTTCTCATTTACTGCAATTGTTCCTGACCGTGAGAAATATTAGCAATTACATACCCAGTGTTTCCATCTCACACATATTTAACATTGCTTCATATTTTATAGATGTATCTTAATTGCTTCAGGTATGCTGATTAGATATGTTGATCAGATATCATTAAGGTAATCTGATACATTCTTTTAAAAATGACTGCAGACCTTCTGTCTCATTCTTCTGCAATGAGTTTATGTATTACTCATTTGGGGGATTTCATCACAGGTTTTAGAAACCACTTTCACCTATCTGAATTCAGAATAGATGTACAGAGGTCATACTGAGATGGTAAGGCCCTGTTTAAATAATTTGATGGTAGAATTAATTCCCCATAAGTGGAATTAACTGCAAGGGATTAATGAAAATGTCAGGGTTACAGGTTGTGCTGGTGATGTGTTTCTAATGTCATCAGTAAATCTGCTGTAGGTAGAACACAAATTCCTTCCACATAAAGCTCTTTTGTTAAAAATATACCCTGAACTTATAAAATAACCCACGGCTGATATGGACCAATTCTCCATAAAAATACACCTACTGAGGAAACATAACAAAACACGCAGCTTACATAGAAGAACATATATTTCAGATTTAAGATATCCCATGATCGATCAACAAGAATGGATAAAATTCATGCATAATATCTAAAAAGTGGGTTTAAGAAAGAGTTGAAAAAAAGACTAATTAGTGGATCATAAGTGCCTTTGTTGGCAATTTAATGTGATGCTCGGGGTACAATTCTTGGCTCAGAAAGTCCTTTAACAGTTGTTTGCTTGAAGCTGCAGAGATATGTGCTCATGTCTCTTACACCCTTTCCTTAAGCACCCGCTTCTGTCATGGCCAAGCTAACTGGAGCTTTGCAGTTCTTGTGATTGTGCAGCCATTTCCAGTAAACATTACATTCAAGGAAAAATACAAGCTGATTTCAAATATTTTGACTATTGAAAGGGAAATAACATCTGAGTGGAAAGACAGAATAGTGCATACTGAAATGAACAATGTAGTGATAGGGAACACAGGAGAAAATTCAGAGAAAATTATTTTATTAACACATACTTCTCTGTCCACAGAGGGACCAGTCATCACACTGATGACTTTGTTTCTGTTCTGTACCACTTCACCCATTCTGTTATCGTTTTCACAATTTTTCCACAGAAACTACTTGGTACACAAAATAAAAACCTTCCACAGTTAGAAAACTTAAAACAGCTGGGCTGCTTATAATGCCAAGATCACTTATGGTATTTGGAGCATCACTGGAATATGGTCAGACTAGTCATGACAACTTGTTTACTCAGAGATTGCAAATCCTCCCCAAGGTCTTCGCAGACACCTACCGAGAAACATTGTGGTGTTATTAAATGTGTAGGGAGTCGAATTGCGTGAATTGGGTGCTGAGGAGTCACAGATGGCTGTGTTGTCCAGGCAGGGAAGCTGTGGTCAAGGAGTGGTGAACAACCCTTGTTCTCCAGCCAGCTGGACTGCACCAGCTGTGCTCTTGCCGTCTATGAGGGCAGAGCAGAAGGATGAGCCAGTACCACTCTCCGTCCTTGGTTTTGCCCACTTGATTCCCACCAGACCAGAGCAAGACCACAAGTCACCGCTTAGACTTGTGTGGACAAGAGACTAGGCTGGGCTCAGGCACAGCTCCAAGCTAACATGACAGTAGAGATGCAAGTTTAGGCTACACCTTTGCTAATAAAGAAAATAAACCAGGCAGCAGTCTCTGACCCCAAAGCCAAGTGGCGTTGTCCATCTCACATGCACAAAGCTCAGCTCTCTTTCCCCACAAGTAGGAGGGACACTATTCAGGCTTCCTTCTGGAAATAGTCCCCACCATCAGCCCTAGCCTGGTGCACTCCAGAATGCCAGGTCACAAGAGCTGAAGCTGCACCAGCAAGGGTACAGTCATGAGACAGTCCTCAAGCCCATCCCCTCCTTCTGGTTTATTTACTGGTATGGATGTAACAATATGTGCCCAAACCATTTTTTTTTTTTCTTTAAACACTCAAAACCCTCTGGCTTTAGTGAGACCGGAGAATTCAGGGTAAAGACCATATATTTTCCCCTATTGTTTCCTTGTAGACCTATGACAGGTCTGACTCCTGCTGTTAATGATAAATTAAGGTTTAACAAAGTAGATGCTTCAGTTAGAGCAATTTCTACTTCTGTGGACAGAGCCTCCATTTATACAAAAAATGATCATTTTCATCCCAAAAGTATATTATATCTTTGCTGTGATGTTCTTTCTTTTCTTGTACAATTTGATCTTGGTACCATTTATAACACACTTTGAACATAATATATTTTTATTGTTAAATAAATTAATGGCTATAAGAGGAAATGAAAGTGATCCCTGGGATTAAGTTTTCATGGACAGTAAAAATACTTTTTACTATGTTATGAAGGATAATTATATTGCATGACTTATTTGTGTTTAACTGCAGAGAACTACAGACGTGATGTGATGCCTTCAGGCACACTTTTCAAAAATCTGTGACTTAAATGTATACGGTGACACAGAGTCACTTCTGCATTTTTAACATGATAAGAAAGGACATCTTGACAGGGTAGGAGGAGAAGGATTAGTGCTGCAAGGCTACTCAGTCAGATCTATAAACACCTTTACACTTGCGCAAAGCTGGTTTTTATACTTAATGCTAAACTATTCAGCAAAGATGCCTGAAGTCCGGAGACACCTTACAGTTTTATCTAGGAGTTCCTCAGACGGTTTAAGTAACACACGCATGCAGACTCTGAAAGTGCCTTATAACACCATTCAGGTCAGAAACAAGTTTACACCAAAGCCCAGCCAGGCCCCAGAAAACTGGAGTTCCCCCACCAGCTTCTCCTTAGGGGCTCAGTCTAACAGTCGTGTTCTGAGCAAGCCTGCTTGAGTCCTAGTGCAACAGTGGGTTTCTGCTGCTTTTTTTATTATATGCAGCTGGTGTTGATGACCCATTTTCTATTGCCTTGTCCTCTCTCTCTTGGTGTGCATTAGCCAACTCACCTTTGCTGCAGTCTGGGTTCAGAGTTCAATCTCCTTTTCTATCTAAGGAGAATTAAATCACATTTCCCCAACTCTCTAAAGAATGCTCAATCACTTAATTCTTTTTATTCCACTTATGCTCAGCATATCTCAGCATCCTTAGCACGCAGCCTGTGTGTCAAGCTGTCGTCGTAGTTCAGCTCTTGACTGGCTTCCACCATGTCGCGTCTTTGAGAGACTGGTCATTCTCAAAAGCAAAATTCCTGTCCTCCAAACAGCAGGACAACTTTCCCTGGAGGTAACACAACTGCTTATATTCCTGCTTTTCAGTTGAAGGTTGAAATAAAAATGATCCAAGAGCATAAGAGAATAGTGTGTAGAGCAGGTGGAGCATACAGAACACCATAGAGCAGAGTACTGTTTCCAGACTCCCCACTGAAATAACTGAACTGAGCTGGCAGAATATGTGGATTTTGACTTTGATCACAAAATTTAATGTGGAGGCATGTGTTTCATCTGCTTAGAAAAGCACTTTGACATCAATGTTGCAGTGTCACACGACTGCAGTACACCTAAGTGACAGAACAGACACCATCCCCTGCCCCTGGGGCTGCCCAAAGAAGAAGCTCTTTGGCCAGAGGGACGGTAACCATGAGCACAGCTCAACTGGCAGATGGACAGAGAAGGTCACACAGGCAATTAGTGACCAACACAGCTGCATCCCAGAGCAGAGCATGTCAGCAACCACCAGTGTCAGCCCTGACACTCCAACTCCTGACATGCACCAGCTTATTGGTGGAAGTTACCCTGCGCACAAGGGTACGCTGCTAAAGGACAAGGTGGCCAGGAAGCAAGTCAGAGCACAGGCTTGCAGTTCATCCATACCGTTGTTTGCTTCTGCGACACCGATGGGTAGTGGCAAAGGTCATGCCCACAGCGGTATGGACATCAATCACTCAATCACGCCCTGGTTCTCTTTCCTTTAGTGTTATCTATATAGCAGGGCACGCTTCGTTCTGGCTGTGTAAAAGCACCTCTGCCTCAGGCAGACACGTGCCTCAGCATGTGCTAGTCCCATCATGGACAGCCCTTGCTCTGGTTTCTGCAGGAGGTAAACCCTGCGGGCAGAAAGGCACCACCGTACACACCAACCCTTTGTCAGCATTTGGCAGATAACGCCACGTATCGCGTGACGCGTAACAATGGATGATAAGCTTAGACACAGCCAAAGAGATAGGTGCAGGCCTCTCACAGCAGAACTCCTCTGTTCTACCACAGAGCAGAGAGGCAGTAAAAAAAGTTTCTATCTATTCCAGGAACACACATGTGAATGCAGAAGTAGGTATACACATAGAGGACGCTATAAGGAATGAAAATAAATGAGGGAGACAGATAACGGGTGGATAAAAGCTGAGCAACTACATTAAATATTGACTGGAGCGAGAACCCGAGCAGATAGAAACAGAAGTGGATATGCCACAAGGGAAAACAAAAATGTCGATTGCAGCACTGGAATCCAACCGAGAAGAGCTCTAGAATAAGACTGCAAAGAGGGATCAGAATTAGTATGAACAGTTTTTGGAGAAAAAGAATTTGTAGTGCCTCCCACATTGACATCAATAACTGTCAAAGAAGGAATATTTCTCAATATTCCTCCTCTTCTTTCTGAAAATGTGCCTTCAAAATTCAGAGATCAAAACTGTTGACTAAGTAACAGCTCCAAGATTTCCCATCAAACCATGAAATTCTGTCTTTAAGTTCATGCTGAATCAAATAGGGTGTGCCATACACTTTTACCAGGGAGTCTCATCTTTATGACTTCTGAGATAAAAATGGCTTTTCTTATCAGATAAATTACAGGAGATATGAGACAGGAGTTCAACTAAAAGATACGCACTTTGGATGAACAAGTGAGCAATGGACAACTGTTAAACTGCAAAGAACCAAAAGAAAATAATTTCTTTTTGAGTCACAAAAAGAAAGATACGCATTAAACAGTTTCATGTGTTCACTGAAAAACAGTTTCATTGTTTCACTGAATTTATGCCACAGACTGAGCTTCCACAGGAATTGACTTATCAAAATAGCTGAATAGTTCAAGCTTAATCGTTCTCCACCATCCTTGTGTCATTAAGTTGTGGTGTACTGCAATTGCTGAAAATATAATCTATGTATTCTTGGGGCAAAATTTAGAAAGCAGCCTAAGCAAATATAAAATATTTTAACACCATCTTACTGTGCTCACATTAAGTGGTAGCCTGCACAAATTGATTCTGTCTTTCATCCCTAACTCTGATATTGAAAACACACAGGTAGATCTTACCTCTTGTGTGGAGGAAGGTTCTGCACAGGTGACTGGATTTTGTGAATTCATATTTTAGACTAATTTCAGTTCTTAACACAGCTAACTGAAATTCTTTATTGTAGTTTATATTGATTTTAATCGACCTCTTCACATACAGGTCTGGATGATAGTGAGTACTCAATCTCTTGAAACACTGTAATAAAAGCTTACTTTCTTTTCAGAACAACAGCAGGTTTGGGCTGCAGACTTTGCAGGGTGAATTCCTCATCCTACACCACCACACTAAATGAACTCAACAGTCTTAAAAAACCCAGTGAACTGTGGACTTAAACTCGGAGGTCATCTCAGACCTATCACTTACTATTTCAACTGAAAAAAAATTACCGTCCTACTGCATTAGTTCTTCCTTCCTCCTAACTAGCCTAAATTATTTTGTCATGCCTCTTATTTTTCATTCTATGTCCTGAAGCAAAACTGCTGAAATCATGTGAAATATTTACACAGAAATGTGAAAATATCAGTATTTAACGTGACGTATGATGGGAGCAGGAGAGCTGAGCTCCAGTTTCATTTTGCATTATCAGCCCCTGAGATCAGAGAGTTTCACTGCATAGCAGCATATGCCAGCACAGCACATTCACATACAAAGAACAGAAGACCATAAATAATATCTACTGCAAAATGTGTGAAAAAGTTATTGCTTCTTTGCATATCTTGTTCTTGAAAACTGACATCAGAGATACGAGATAACAAGGTGGAGTATAAAACCAGATCTTAATTGGTTTAATTTTTAGCTCTGAATAACATAGATACAGAGTACAATGATGGTGTACTGTGAAGATGTACGTGCTTCTATTAAAGGGTCTTTATTTACCTGCCTCAATAAAAGCACCAACCCAGAGACCAAGAGGAAGCAAATATTGTGTGTTGCTAGCCTCCTGGACATGTTCTTGGCCAGTCTGCCTTGGTCTATTTGTTGATTTGGACAAAATGCCCTTGATCACTGCCTTTGCACACACTGCGAGACTTCACCCCGCTTATTCGCAGAGCCCGCGTGATGCTTACCCCACACAGCCAAGAGTGCTGCAGAACGGCTGTGTCCTGGGCACTGGGAAAGGTCCTCCTCATTCTTCTTGTGGGAGACACCATTGGACACGACTTTGTTGGGCTTTGCTGGCAATAGGACCATAACCTCTATATATAGCATTAACCAAGCTAGTCTGGGGCCAATTTTCAGACCCTTATACATAGTGCATTTCTAACATTCTTCCCCTCCAGAAGGCAGTGGGCAGCTCATACTTGCCTGTCTGTGGTCTTAAACACTTCTGTTTCTCACCTGAAGCCCAGGTTTCTGGATTACACCCAGTCATTAAAACAGCAACTTGGTGGCTGGTACATGTATAGCAGGGTGGAAGGGAAACCCCTCTGCCGTTGTTGCCCAGTGGGACCTGCACCCCCATCCCACCACGCGGTCACAGCTGCTGAGTTCTCTCCCACTCAGCTCGCAAGTGGGAGGCCACCCGTCGTGATGTGCTGCAACCCCAGAGCCAACACAAAGGCAGGTCCTGTCCCAACAAGGGATACCTTCCCCATCCCCTGCACTTGCTCTACGTCCTCATAGCTTGTGGCTGTCCAGTCTTCTGACCGTCCTCTTCCCTCTTCTCAGAGAGCTGTGCAAGCCACCTTCACATGCCATAGCACTTCAAAGGCAGAAAGCAATGTTTGGTATTAAAGAGTGAACGAATTCCTGGGCAGTCTTGAAGAAAAAGATCTCATTTGAAGAAAAATC
>Ga0065711_1048244_pt1 | contig 11913 bp, 8 predicted proteins | sample Hoacrofraction12_FD_59098 | JGI IMG/M metagenome (GOLD analysis project Ga0065711, IMG submission 59098) | Hoatzin crop microbial communities from Cojedes, Venezuela - Epithelial fraction 12 v2 (version 2) | ecosystem: Host-associated > Birds > Digestive system > Esophagus > Crop | place... | reverse complement strand
CCTGGGCAGCCTGTTCCAGGGCTCCGTCACCCTCAGAGGGAAGAAGTTCTTCCTCATGTTCAGACGGAACTTCCTGTGCTTCAGTTTGTGCCCATTGCCCCTTGTCCTGTCGCTGGGCACCACTGAAAAGGCCCCATCCTCTTAACACCCACCCTTGAGATATTTATAAACACTTATTAGGTCCCCTCTCAGCCTTCTCTTCTTCAGGCTGAACAAGCCTAGCTCCCTCAGCCTTTCCTCATAGGAGAGATGCTGCAGTCCCCTCATCAACAGAAATTGAAACAGAATGGTTGATTTTTACACTTACTTAAGTTTTGAGATTTTCTGAGATTTCAAAAGCAATGGTATAGTAGTCATTGTTAAAAACTTGCATCTTAACTGTAGTCTGAATTTTTCAATTATTTGCTTGTAGATTTTGGCTGTTGTTTTGCCTTTGTCCCTCTTTTAGAGTATTCTAGTTTTTAAAGTTTTATTCCTTGTGTAGACTCTTATGGACTCTGGTTATATCACCTCTTACGAACAATTTGATGGAAGTTGAATAGACTTCTTCATAGCTGTAGGTCTGAAGCAGATTTCCATTCAGTTTTTCACTGGTGCAAATGAAAAATGTAAGATACAAAACAACAGAAGTCAAGCCCTCTGAAGTGTCAAAAAGTCCAGGTATAGTGAAAGACTGACCTGTCAACACTTTTCACTGTTAACTTCCTTTGAAATTTTATCCTCAGTTTGGTAGCTCCATCTGTGTCTTGGATATTACTGCACCCAACTGTACTTTTGAATACTCATGTCTAAGTACAAAGTGGCGTACAGTCTCAGCGCCCATGAGCTGCTTCTCTGCTCCTGATACCCACAGAAAGGAGAGGCAGGCACACAGGCCCCACTGCAGTGTCAGCGTGCTCCAAACAGGTGACAGATATGGATGATCACAGCGCACACCATGTTTGCTTCCCAAGTGCAAATAGCAAATCCAACTTCTTTTATTGTTTTCTTGACAGATGGTAAAAATAACATTAACTGACGACTTCTGGCCAGTGCTGCATTTTGAAATTGGAGGTGATCTTTTATTTTACTACGCAGCCATGCCTCCACTTCTCAGTCAAGCAGGTTACAACTACTAATCCGACATTAATAAGACTCAGGAACTTTAGTACATATTGTAATGAACTGAAGCCAATTATGGGCAATCTTGGGTCAAAACCTGAAGAGTCATAGGCTCTCTTATGACTACAAGATTGAAGTAATGAGTTTGGCAAGGTTTGCAAAATTAAAGTACAAACCTGTGAGGATCATATATTGTGGACAATATAGTGTGTTTACATAAAAGTGAATGTTCTGAAACAAGTAAGGTTTTTTTTGCCCAGTTTCAGTTGTGATAGCAACATGACAATTAGTGTCTTCCAAGGATTAATATTTATGTGACTGAAGTGTTCTATTTATATTCTACACTCCTTTTTTCCATAGCTCTACAATCTGTTTTATTATTAGTTAAAACATTTTGTATGATTCTTCTGTTTTAGCCACTTTGAAATAAAGCAGCATGACAAAACTTATAATTTTGATCATTTTCTGTGCTTATCTTCTTTCTTATAATGTACGCACATGCCATTTAGTATCAGTAGACCATATTGTGTCATGAGACTTTCAGCAGAACTTCTGATTGAAATCAACAGGGAGCGTACTTAAAGGTTGATGACATAATATCACTCGGTGAAACTAGCAAAAAATTTAGACTAGCGCATCGTATGTGAGCATGCTTGGTTTTATGTTAGTATTGCAGTTGTTAAATGTACTGTGGCATAGATGTTAACAATGAAACAGATAACTGGAATTTTTTACCCATATTTTGAAAAACAATTATGAAATTACTATCGCATGTCATGATTGTAAAACCTATAACATGCATTAACCAGATAAAGTCAGGAACTGAGACTAGGGTTTTGCACAGTTATCACAACATTCATGCTTTTGCTGGTTTGTTCTTCAAATAAGAAAGGCCTCTCATGAAAATGTGAATAAACAATATATAGTTGTACATATGTGCATATGTATATTTATTGGACAATATAAATAAGGCTGGAAGAGTATCAAGATATTATCTCATTGATCCTCCCCAGCCTGACATAATTCCTGAATGATTGTACAATGATTTTCAAAATGATAGGGTTTCCTCAACCAGGCAATTGTTTAGACCCTGGCTGTCCCATTAGAAGGTGTTTTCTAACACCTATTCTGAATATTTCTTGCTGTAATTTAAACTTGTTATTTCTGTAAATCATATGCAGAGTAAACTTGCAGAATGTTTGTTCCCTTCTTTTCTAAAATACTAGGTATTAAATAAATGTATTTATATTTACTCTTTTTTCTCTCTGTAGACCAGACTCATTTCTTTCCACTATATCTGGCAGATCATTTTTGGACCCCAGATAATGTTTTCTTCTCTGCAGTCTTTTCAGTTGTTCTGCATCTTCTGTACATAACAATGCTCAACAGTCAGCCTCATAATCCTGATGGGGCTTTACCAGTGTTGAGTGACGTGAAATAAGTGACTGATGAGTGTTATAGACAGTAACTGGCAACAATTGTACGCAATAATTTTTTTTTTCATGGCATCACATTGCTGTTGACACGTGTTCAGTTTCTGAACTATATCCCATGTCCTTTTTCAAGGAATGCTGTTTACATGGTTTTCCTTCTTCAGAACTTGTGGAATACATTCAGCTAAACAGTGAAGGGGGAAATTAGTGGACTGTGTTCCCTCAGTTGCACTATGTATTTTCATTTCTGTATGACAATGTATCGCAGAATTGCTTTGTACAAGGTCAGGGTTTCTGTGTCTATGGGTGTCTGTGTCTTTGGCTATCTTCTGAGTATTGGCTTCTCACTTTTTCTTCTTGTCCTTCTTACTCACCTCTTTCTAATGCTGGGTATTTACTTTGAAGAACTTTCTGGCAGTGTAGTTTTGACCTTAATACAACTTTTTATTGTTGGAATTTTACCTCAAGGCCTCAGTCAGAACTTTAATAAAGAAAACTTTGAACTGATAGAATAGTTATTAAGTTTGTTTTAATTGCTTTCCCTAGGCAAAGTTACTAAATGGATAGATCAGCTACTGGCTGAAACGGAAAATGTGGTGTTCCTAAAGAAAAGCACTGTCTACAATCTCAGGAAAACGTTTGGATCAGAATAATCTATCCTGATATACCTGATACAAACTCATGCAAACTGAAAATAATAATCAGTTACTCCATGTGTAGATGAATGTGAAACTGTGCACAGATTTTAAGTAGTATTGTATTTTCTACCACTGCAAGTGCTGATAGTCCCTAACCTACAAGAGTTTTGGAACAATAGGCAGTTCTTAATTGCATTTATGATGTATGTTGGGAAGCTGTAATTTATCTGGAAAACATCACAGGCAATCTATTGATCTAATCAACTGAAGAAAGTGGGCACAGCTTTGAAATAAACCCAGTTATATCATGCTAGAGTGTAGTCAGCTGAGGCAATTATTTTATCTTCTGTTGTTGCACAGCTTGGTGTTACCAACCTGGTAACAAGTAAACACAATTCATTTAGAATCGAATAAGGAAAATGAATCACTTACTATTTGGCAAAACAACATAGATAATATTATAAACACAAACCATCCAAAAATAGGTGCAAAATCAAGCTTTCACGAGTCAGAAATATTAGAATATAGATTGCCCAGCCTCATGCACAGAAACTTTGATCTCCAAGCTCCATTCCAGCAATTAATATCATGGGACTTTCACCTGTCTGACCTTGACACTTGTCTGACTTTGCTAATAGTGACACAGTGGATATATCTTAATATTCAGACTTCACAGGGAGTAGCAGGTTGTTCTGCTTCATGACTTGCTGATTTTCTTCCTTGCCACGGGATTTCATAAGTCAGCTTATACTGCTTGAAGTGGAGGCAGTAAGAATACTGATCACATTGCATATCACTCTCTCCTGCAGTGACAACACCTGTTTACTTTTCCATCCCTGCTGGCACTTTACTTTCCACTTTTAGCTGTTATTAAGTCAGCACTCTGTACCAAACCATTCTGTGAGACTGAACTGGGTCCTCTGCTACATGTGGCAGATCTTCCCTGGTGTAGAGTTTAGACCAAGAGAGTGTTTTCCAACTGAGCAGACAGTGAGGTTGAGAAGACTTTTTCTTCCCCTACTTAGTATGCTGCATATCTATTCGCAATAAAGTGATGAGCTCTATGTAATCGAAGTGTACTAGGTGAAGATGATGTTGTAGGCCTGCTGAGAAGATTTTAGGGAACTCAGAATTGGAATGAATTCACTAGGAATGGATAAACAAGTGCAGAAGGAAAAAGAATTGTCAGAGCTTCAAAAAGCAAAAGTAGCTCTTCTTTCAGATTCATACTGAAGATGGTTAATGATTTCTTTATTGACTTATGCCCTTCTAGAGTGCAAAGTATATTTGCAAATAGCTTGAAATATGTTTTCGATTAATCTTTTCCCTTGATTGCCCCCTCTTTGAGGACATGTTTATTTGTGCTCTTGAGCCCTATGTGAAATTGTTCATAGTGGTGTCTGCACTATGTGGATAAGCCACTATGCCTGCAAATATACATGTGCAGTCTACAAGATGCTTTTTGTTTTGCTTAGGTGTCTAAAGACAAACAGGTTTGAAATTCCTATTGTACCAGAGTCTGTGACATTAAATTCCTTACTACTGCTACCACTAAAGCACTGTCACCTGCATGGCAGGTATAAAACACTTTCTGGCAGCATTGAAAAGAAGTCATGGAATTAGTAGATACAGAAATGTAATTTCCTTATCACTGAAACTGATGACAGCACAGGTGGAGCTATGGTAAGGAGCAAGGAGTTGCCACTTTCAACTTGAATCATGCCACTCTGGACAGAACTTCTGTCTCCAAGAGCATCCATTTCATTTGTACTCATTGACCTGCAGATTTATTTGATATTACTCTATCTGCCTGATACAGTTTCTGCTTGAAACTGCACCGGCAAAATCATGCTCGTGGCGTCCATCCTAGAAACATTATTCTCTGGAATCAGTGCATCAGAAACACACTATCATAATTTGCGTAGCACCATGAATAAAATAAACTTCAAATATAAAGTTCTATAGAGTTATGAAATGTGAGATGTTATTCTGAATAGAAATTCTATATATTAATGCTTACTTTATTAAATATTATTTACTGTTCTGTTTCATGGTTTTACAATTATTATGGACTTGATTTCAGTTGCAGTCTTTGCAGTGAACTCAGAGCTACAATGAGTGATGTAGTGATTGCATAGTTATTTTGTTATTTTTCCATCTTTCACTGGGACAAAGAGAGCTTTTGAACGATGTGTCTGAACAAACATAGAATGACTGATTTTTCCACATAAATCCGAATCACAAATCACAGAGTTTTTGCCTCCATGGCAAAAACGTCCAGCAGTAACCCTTTCCCAAACATGCATTATTGAAATCCTGTCTTTGAAGAAATTGGGAAATTTTATCATGCATAAATATTAGATTTTGGAATTTAAGGATTGTACACTGTTGGAATATTCATCCATTTTTAGAAGAATATGAATATCTCATGGATATTCTTTGGCTAATTGAAATATCCATTAATTCTTGTATAAGCTAATTTAACTGCCTAACAATGTCTGGTCTCAACTATGCCGGGGGATTTTCTGAAGATTTTTTAAAGTGAAAATTTTTCTACAATTTTCATATATATATGCAGTATTGTTTCTGCTAAGCTCCTGTTGTAAATGGGTGGACTGATGAAGATGATTTTGAAAGTATGCTTTCTTTCAAACCTGCAGTTCCCAACATCTTGTCACCATACCATCTGTCTAAATATTTTCAGAAATGTGATTACAAGTAGTTGCTATGTTACCTTTTTCACTTTGCAAATGGCTGCAAGTGTGAGAAATAATAGCTGAAGTCTACTGTGAGTTTTGACATTTTTTATGGTGGGGCAAGAGTAGTAAGATTCTCACAGGAAAACAACTGACTGAAATGCTTACTCCTTCCTCAACCTTTTCTCTACAGTATGTGGTATTTCTTCTGTAAATACCAACTTGAATGAAATATATCCTGCCATTTGGAGAACGCTCTGGAGTGGGAATAACAATCATGATATGTTTACTGTAATAAATGAGCTGCTTGAAACAAGCGTTAGGTTCTACATTGTCATATTGACTCTGGTTCAATTTCTTATCCTCATAAAACTATAAGTCATTGAAAGGCTGTTTAGTTTTTAAATTAAGTGGATTAGTGATGATCTCATTAATATTTAGGTGTGCGAGCTTTTACTTGCCAAAGAGATAATCTACAAATTCTAATGCGTGGCATTTAAGATTTCCACGCTATGTAGGTTAAGGCTGACAGTCTTGGTCCTTGCAGCTGATTAAGTTAGATGGGGCAATATAACTTTAGAAGGTATAGAATTAATTGGTGCTGAGAACAGGAAGGCTAAGAAATCTGATCTGTTTCTCTTAAGACCAAAACTCTTCTTGGGACTTATGACATAAGGCATTTATATGACTTAATTCATTACAGTGGAAAGTGTGTTCATTGCAAAGAATGAAAAAGAAATATTTTTTTTCTAATTTTCATGAATCTTTTTGGGTGGTGGACTTGTTTCTCCATTGCCCAACTTCCTTTTCTAGGCTGACGATGGGTTTTGTTTGAGTGCTGTCTAGGGAGGATTCTTTTATTCCTCCTGTACAAGATGCTATTATTTTTAAGTTTAAAACGTGTTAAATATTTAAAATCTGAAATACTTTAAGGTTGAAAACTAGCTCTATATCACTGAACTATTTAAAAGTTGATGATCTATGATTTACTTCTGTCTTACACTGTTGCAAATGTCACGTGTTCTTGTAATATGAAGTAAAACCTACTTACCAAGAAGTTCCTACCTACTTGCTGTTAATGTTTGAAGTAAATCTTTCTCCTTAAAATACACTTCTTTTTGAGGTTGATCTAGTGTTTTTGAAAGTCATTGATCAACAATACAAACAATGAACGCTTCTCTGATTATTTCTGTGACTATCTTTGAGGGGTTGTTTTCTGCTATTGTAATGTGTTGTTTGGTTAGTATGAGAGGACCTAAATCTACAGAAAAGAGAAATGTTGGGGAAGAGTAACCCATTTTTCATCCTGCTCAAGCTACATCTCTTTTCTTCTTCATCTCTGCAAAAGTAATCTGAGGAAAAACTAGATGCAAAATAAGGGTTAGATAAAATGTTTTGATGCAGCTGCTACGGAGAATTGACAATGGAGAATCATAGAGACTGAAATGAATCCTCTTTCAGTGTTTTCTGTAGTGCAAAGTGTAAGTTGAAGCCATTTGGCTATTTTTATTCAGCATTGCATTAAATCAAGGAATAAATAATTAATGTGTTTTTCTCTTTAGTATGAAACATGGTGATTACAGAGGGAAAAGGAACTCTAAGATGCAGCAAGGTGATTTTGAATGCTAATGAATGTTTCAGACAAGATTTGTCAGGAGTAGGAGCTGTGGCACGGTGGATACAAAGAGCTCTGCAGAAAATTGGAAGGTTCTCAGTGAAATGATCTTAAAAGGGACACAAGCAAAAGTGGCACAGTAACACTGTACAATGCTGTGGTTTTGTTTCTAGAGTTTCTAGAGAGAAGGGCACAGATGATCCAGAGAAACTGGACTATACGACTCAGCTAGTTTTCAGAAACTAGTAGGGCCATATTGTATTGTCACAATAGTCAGTGGCAACCACATGTAACAGACTAACACAGAATTTTGTATACATCTGTATCTATAACTATATATCATGATTATCTATAGTGTTTCTTTGGTGAGGAGGAGGAGTAGTAGTAGTAGTAGTAGTAGTAGTTTCATTTCTGTAGTAAATGCTATGGTTTAACAGGCAAAACTAATTAATTTTAAGTCTATTGATACTATTGCTCATGCATGTTAATTTTTAATAAAATCTTGGTTGGAGACGTGCGTTCAGATCATTAAGTGATAATTAATTTTTCATCATTGTTGTTATAATTTTAATTGCAGCTTTTCAGTGTAAACAGTGCTTAAACATTCTTAAATTAATGTGAGGTGATTTAAATACCCTCTAAACAAGAGCATTATCCTGTGAAAAGGAGTGTTTTGAGTAGTGTTTATTTTCAGAGTAAAACTCCATTTCTGATTTCCTTAGTAGGGTGGCATCGGTGCACTCATTATTGAGTATTAGAATCATAGCATGCTTTGGGTTGGAAGGGACCTTAAAAATCATCTGGTTCCCACCCCCCTGCCATGGGCAGGGACATCTTCCACTAGACCAGGCTGCTCAAAACCCCATCCAACCTGGCCTTGAACACTGCCAGGGAGGGGACATCCATAGATTCTCTTGGCAACCTGTTCCAGTGCCTCACCACCCTCATAGTAAAGAATTTCTTCCTTATATCTAATCTAAATCTAATCTCTTTCAGTTTAAAGCCATTACCCTTGGTCCTGTCACTACATGTCCTTGTAAAAAGTTCTTCTCCAGCTCTCTTGTAGGCTCCTTTCAGGTACTGGAAGGCTGCTCTAAGGTCTCCCCAGCCCATATTACATGGACTATGTATGCTTTCTTTCTAAATTTATGGTGAATGTAAGTATATGTAAGTGTAATGCAAATGAACAGTACCATTGGAAATGTTTTGCATGGTTCTAGTAAACAGTGATTGCATTGCAGCAAATACAAAATACTGAGTTTCAAGTTGTTTGCCTATTCGCTGTCTTTTCTTAATGGCTGATCAAGTCTTCATCCTTCAGTTTTTTTAGACTTGCCCAGTAGCCTTCACATCTTTCAAACAGAGCATTTGAAGCTGAGCACTGTCAAAGTCATAGGCTGAATCAATATTTTATCAGTTCAGTAAATATTCTTATGTATAAGTACATGTCAGAGAATGTCTTTGTCTTCTAGAACATCAAGCTGTATTCATTTTGGTGTTTGCACAAAAATATTTTTTTTCCCGAACTATTTTTAGGTAAACTGAGCTTCTGATTTTGATGTGATAAAGAATAAATTGGGCCTTATTCATGAAGCAATTTGTCTCTGACCCAGTTTTCAAAGTAAATTCAATTAATTTTTCATGCTGAAATGACAAAGTTTGTGATTACATAGCTCTGTGCATTTGTAGTACCTTTTGACCCTGTTTCTCATTAATGTAGCCATTTCACCTATACTGACATTAAGCTACTATGAAGTTATTCTAAACACTACTTAGAGACTTTCTTGGAAGGGGCTTTTGGAGGGCATCATAAACCTCCTGCTCACAGCACGGCTAACTGCTCAGTCAGAGCAGCTCTGGGCCTTGTGCGCAGAAGTTTTGAGTTCACTGACAGGGATTCCATGACCTTTCTGTGCAGCCAGGTCCAGTGTTCAGGCACAGTCCTTGTGGGGAATTTTTTTCCTTCTATTTGGAATTTCCCATTCTGCGACTTGTGAGTGTTGCCTCTACACCTTTCACTGTGCACTTTCAAGAAGATACTGGCTTTTTCCGTACATTTTCTCTGTAGCTATCTACGCGGTAATTGAAGACTACAATTAGATCCACCCTTAACCTCCTCTTCTTCAGACTGCACAGATGCATATCCTTTTGCTTCTTCCTATATGTCATGTTGGCATGTGTTTAAGCCCCGTAGCCATCATGGTAGCAATCCACTGGACTCTTTCTCGTTTGTCAGTGTCTTACTGTGTTGTTGAGGAGCTCAAAGTAGACACAGTGCACTCAAAAGGGTGTGTTATACACTTACTGAATAGCACATTTTCCAAAAGCACAGGCTAGATGGACAAGATTCATCCTGCCTTATTGTTGCCATCTAAAGCAATCTAAACCACCGAAGTAGACTTCTAAAATCAGTGAAGGGAGAAAATTCCTCTAGAAAGTGATTCATCACATCTATCTCAGTTATTTTAGAGGGAGATAAATTACTTGCTGAACGTGCTTCTCTCTCTACGTTCACTTTTGAAGAAGCTTGGATAGCTAGACTAGCCTGGACACGTAAGAGACAGCTACATTTAAAGTCATGTGGATCCAACCTCTATGCTGTTAAGATCTGCAGTGTCTGCCAGTGGTTTATTTCCAAGTTTAAGATATTAGCAAACCACGCCTTGGGTCTTTAATAGACAATGCACATCCTCCTGCAATCCTGCAAAAGCTAGGGTAAGCATAGCATCTGTTACCTTAACATAGAACTAAGGATACTGGCATTTTCCTTCCAAAGTCCTAATCTTTTAAACTTACTTAGCCTTCTTCTCATCATTCCATCTGAATCAGCATGGGTTTGTTCACTTGAGGGCTTACTCATTTTAATAATCCTTTTCCATTTGAGAAAGGGGGAGAAGCAGACTACTGTTGTTTTAACATACATAATTTTGTAGTACTTTGAATTCACTCGTAGGAGATGAGAGTTGTGGGAAGGACAAGAAACACTATTGAGTGAATTTTACTGATGTTCATTATCCCTTTTGGCAGAGGTGTCTAGGAATCTGTGATTCTGCGTATGCTTGTGCTAGACAGAGAAATACACAGAATTCTTACAAAATAACACAGCAGTTCTATAACTCATATAATTTTAAGTCATAATCAAAATATATGTTTCTTCTGTGTATGTATTTTAATTACTTCAGACTACACTGATACAGTGCTTTATTGCAAGGGAATAAAAAGATGTATTTTGCAGCCACTGAACTAAAATAGAAAGATGAGGAGTTTCTATTCTACAGAATAGAATAACACTGCTGTGTTCTACATAATAGAAACTCAAATTTCAAGAGGGCTAAAGTAAAATGCAGTGAAAGTTTGGAAAATTTGCCAAGGATAAGGAAGAAGAAATGGAACAAGATATGGATACCACTATTTAGATTTCTAAAGATGGAGACCAGGATGCTGAGAAAAGGTATCTTTTCAAAGACTTGACGGTATTTGTAGAGGAAATAGTACCAGAATGACAGAACACTTGAAGGGAAGAGATATGAAAGAGAAGGAAATAAGTTTGGTCAGAGCTAACCAGCAAAGACAAAAACCAACAGATTAAACCAAAATCAGATTTTAAAAAGAGCATCAATAAAACTTGCAACTAAAGACATGAAATAATTATTGCCTAAAGGAAACAGACATTTGGCATTCAAATTTTGTGCAAAAAAGTTTCACAGAATCATAGAGTGGTTTGGGTTGGAAGGGACCTTAAAGAACACCTAGTTCCAAGTCCCCTACCATGGGCAGGGACACCCTCCACCAGACCAGGTTGCTCAAAGCCCTGTCCAGCCTGGCCTTGAACACTGCCAGGGAGGGGACATCCATAGATTCTCTTGGCAACCTGTCCCAGTGCCTCACCACTCTCATAGTAAAGAATTTCTTCCTTATATCTAATCTAAATCTAATCTCTTTCAGTTTAAAACCATTACCCTTTGTCCTATCGTTACAGGTCCTTGTAAAAAGTACCTCTCCAGCTTTCTTGTAGGCCCCATTTATGTACCGAAGGACTGTAGTAAATTCTCCCTGGAGCTTTCTCTTCTCCAGGCTGAACAACCCCAACTCTCTCAGCCTGTCCTCATAGGAGTGGTCTTCCAGCTCTCAGATAGTTTTTGTGGTCTCCTCTGGCCCCGTTCCAACAGGTCCATGTCTGTCCTGTGCTGAGGGCTCCAGAGCTGGATGCAGGACTCCAGGTGGTGTCTCACCAGAGTGGAGCAGATTCCCCTCCCTCGACCTGCTGGCCACGCTGCTGGGGATGCATCCCAGGATACGGTTGGCCTTCTGGTCTGCGTGCACACATTGCCGGGTCGCGCTGAGCTTCTCATCCACCAGCACCCCCAAGTCCTTCTCCTCAGGGCTGCTCTCAATCCATTCTCTGCCCAGCCTGCACTTGTGCTTGGGAT
>Ga0065711_1048243_pt1 | contig 11913 bp, 8 predicted proteins | sample Hoacrofraction12_FD_59098 | JGI IMG/M metagenome (GOLD analysis project Ga0065711, IMG submission 59098) | Hoatzin crop microbial communities from Cojedes, Venezuela - Epithelial fraction 12 v2 (version 2) | ecosystem: Host-associated > Birds > Digestive system > Esophagus > Crop | place... | reverse complement strand
GTGAAGCCATGCTGGCTGTCTCGAATCACCTCCCTGGCCTCCATGTGCCTTAGCATATCTTCTAAGAGGATCTGTTCCATGATCTTCCCAGGCACAGAGGTGAGGCTGAGAGGTCGGTAGTTCCCAGGGTCTTCCTTTCTACCTTTTTTGAAAAGAGGCACAATGTTTCCCTTTTTCCAGTCACTGGGAACTTCCCCTGACTGCCATGACTTTTCTAATATCATGGAGAGTGGCTTGGCAACTACATGAACAGCTGAACTGCGGTGTGTCATTTAATGTGAACATTTTTTTAATAGCTGTAATAATAGTGAGAATCATCATGATACCATATACTGCAGCTAAAGGACAAGAAAATTCAGTAACTGAGCACTAATAGTATATTTTAAATGAAGACACCTGGTAAGGTTCCGCAGTTTGGTTGTATTATAGTATCCCTCACATCTTCAATGGGGAAAACAAACACATATACAAAATCAGTTACTTTAATCATAAAGTTTTTGGGTTTAGGTTTTTTGTTTTTTAAATGGTTATTTCAAAAATTGTATATGTATTTTTGCAGTAAGATTTCCAATTCTTTCCCAACTATAAGACTGAATTAAAGCTGTCCATATAAATTTCATCTGACACTTTATAAATTTTGTCAGTTCTTTAAATGATTAGGAGCAACTTAAAGACAGTCACACATTGAAATGATGCAACACTGCTGCTTTACCCAGTATGCAGAAGAATGTTTGGTATCCATATCACTGAATGTTCTCCATTTAAAAATACAGAATGGCCAAATGCACTCCTGCTGTGAATATAAAGGTATTAATTTCCTCTGAGGCTTTTCTTTAACAAACAATATTTTTGCATCTTCTTGTTTCATAATAATTTACTAACCTTGATGAAATCTCTCTGAGGTACACCAACACCTTTATTTCTGTTCTGCACTTAGCAAGACATACTTCAGAAATTTAGACAAGATGTTCAGTAATTTTGCATGCCTAATTTGAAAAATCCAAGATCTGATCTGCCACCATTCCAACACAAAAGTTTACTCCCTTTTTTGTCTTGAATATCACGCTAAAAGCAAATATATGCCCAACCTTACACACATATATAAAAACCAATACACAGTTCCCCATTCTTTACTGCAACCCCTTTTGGGAATACGACTCAAGCACTGAGTCTTCTTCAGGTTTGAAATAGGTTGAAAGCTTATGCCAGTTCCTTTCAGATCTTGTATGCCTTACAGAAGGACAGGAAGTTCCGTTACTCATGGAGGGGCCAGTTGTTCCCAGCCTCCTCTAATAAAAAGACAGGCAGGGCACAGCTTGTGTTCACAGCCAGCTCCATACTTCCTGCTGCTACACAACTTTTTGTGTTTTACACATGTAAATGCAAGGATATAAGAGCACAACTTCCTACAATAGACTACAATGTTCTTATTTCAGCCATCAGATCCCTCAAAGTCTTGCCACACAGCTAGCAATTTACTAGGACTTCATCAGGAAATGGAGGAGCATCTCAACAAATTACTTTGTCAGGGCCATCAAAAGGAAGAGATAATTGCTAAATGTCTGTTGCATAACTCGGTGCACGCATAATTCATGACCGTCCATGAGACAAAAAACAGTCCCGAGTCATGTCTCCTGAGCTGTGCTTGGAAGGATTATACAGTACTAGAACAAACACTGTACACTCCTTTCGAGGCTCAGGAGTGCCGCTGTTAGCTGGTTGTGTATCCAGCTAATGTCAGCCACCAGAAAAAACTTACTCTCCGAATTTTGGAGTACCAGCTCTCAAGCAGCCTGAGCAGCTCAAGTGGGGATAATACATGAAACCTTTTGGTGATACTGGATTTCCGGTTATTGTGAAAATGACCCAGTATCTTAGTTTATTTGGTCTACAAGGCAATACTTTGGTAGCTGGGGTGGACTGCAAAGGTGGCTTCTATGAGGAGAGGTCGGGGATACCCTGTGCTGGACACACACAGTTCCAGCTGGCACCAGTGGAACCACCACAGGGTACAGCTGAGCCCCTCAGCCAAGATGGTGCTGCCTCCAGGAAAAGTTATATAAGAAAAGGTAAAAAGCACTGCACAACAGTTGAGAAAGAGGAGTGAGCAAGATGTAAAACACCCCTGCAGAAACCAGTATTCAGTGGAGGAGGGGAGGAGGTGCTACAGAGAGAAAAAATTCACATTACCATTTCTGCTCAGCCACACCATCTTCTAAGCAAGCCTATGAGGATCCTAATTGCCTCTACAGTTCACACCTGCCATGAACTCACAGAACTTTACCTTTTCTACTCTTCCTCTCACATACGGCTCGATACTCTCTAGTACATGATGCAAACCCTCTCTTCATATTGTCTTGCCTCTTGTGGCTGGACAGTGGAGTCTTAAATTACAGCCTGACAGCAAAGTTATTTCTCTTACCTTTCATTGGGATTTAGGGTTGATTTACCCTTCGTCTACCTTAGTTAATAGATTCTTGGCTCTAAGGTTTCTTCCTGCTAAGTTAGGTCTCAGCTCTACAGTCATTAACTTCTATAATCTTTTGGCTGAAGAAGTAAAACTTGGTATCAATAACTTCAGAAAGAACTTAGATTGCAGCGCATTGGTAAGACCCTAAGCAAGAGATCTACATTTCAATATGTTAATGAACTGTTGCAGACAAGGCCTTAAAAATGTGAGAAGGTCCCATTGCCCTTTTCTTATTTACTTCAGCAGTAAATGAAATATGCAGTTAGTTTCTTGAGAAAACAGATGCAGAGACACTCATGTCTAGTGTCCTGCTGTAAAGTTCCTGCAGATTAGTATTGTGTAGACTTCTTTTATTCTGCTGCTATTGCACCATTTTAATTCTCATGAATTGTGTAAGTACTTTTAGTCTTCATTTTCTTAGTGCTAATACTGCCTCACATGAATATTTTGAAGATCAAAATGCTTGACGCAATGAATATATTTTGCACTTGTTGCACTTGTTCTCAGCTTCAAAATCATTGCTTTTCACCACTCTCTATGTCAAAGAGTAAGGTATGGGTCTAATCCTAATTTTTTCTGTTGTATACAGCAATATAACGCAGGGCTTTTCAATAGAGCTCTGCATGTTTTGTATGTTCTATGGTTAAGTACAGAAGGATGATTCCTCTTTCAGACAGAGCTCCTGTTTAACCTCCCTTTAGTAACTGGAAGAAACAGTTCACATACAATTTCTTCAATTTATTTGGTCTATTTTTCCCATCAGCATTAGGATTAGTAACAAACCTTAGCTCTGAGCTGAACTTCTGCATCCTGAAATTATAGTCAGCTGTCCACTCTTCTCAGAGCTAGTCTAAACTGAGGATTCAAACACTGAAAATACTCAGTTACTTTTTACAAACTTGTTTATGCCTAAAAGTACTGAAGTACTAAAAGACTACTCATTAGTACAACTGCTAGGATGACATAGCCATTATACTACCACAACCGAGAGGGAAAAAAACAGTCTTATACAACTTGGATGAAGCAATACATGATTTCAGTTGCTTGAGTGAGAAAAATGGCATTGCTCCAGTACACAAGAGGAACAAAGCTGTGGTTCAAAAATTTTGGCCAAGTGTTACAGTTACACTAGCATAACATGTATTAGTTTGTTAAAATTGATGGTTAAGAGTAGCCTTCTTGTAGATTAAAGGAAGCTCCAAACATCTGCATTTGCAAATGTTTGTAGTGTAAACTACATTAGGTTGCAATGTGAGCAGGGGAGGCTTGTGACTGAAATAGCTGTGCAGACAAAAGCTCCAGGTATAAATATAGTGTTATATATACTGACATATAGTTATGTCTCTGAACTACCAGTCAATTATAAAATACAAGGCTACAGTGACTTGTTAGAAAAAAATGGGTATTTTATGCATAACTTCACATAACAATAATGCTTATCAAATCAAAAGCAGGTTCATAGTAATATCTGGTCACAGAGCAGGGTCTACAGCACAGAAAATGCCTTATAGCGGCATTTTATTAAGCAAAGGTGCATATTCCCTCACCCCACCTGCCATGCGTGTCTGGCCAATGCTCTACTAACCAGGTCAGCTGGCCAGTTAGCTGAATTTGGGAGGAACAATCAGGAAGGAGACCAATAGAAGTTCATGACACACCAGTATGCATACAGGAAAAGCAAGAAAGGGGCCAGATAAACAAGACCTCTATGATATTTCCATTGCAAACCCTGAAAAAGGCAGTCTACCCTGGAAAGACTTTAACAGCTGTCTACGTTGGCTGAACTCTATGTGTAGGAGCTGACATTTTTTGATTATTCAAGAGATGTTTTAAGTAACTTCAGACTTAGATTTTTTTCTTTTAGGGGTATTTTGCAAGTGGACAGTAGAGAGAGTCTGAAAGGCTGGCTAGTTTCCTTCCCATGCATTACTCACACTCTTCTAGTAGAGCTCCTCAAGAAAAAAAACATACGGTTACATTGACTCTACTGACATTCTTATTCCCTGTCTTCTTCTGCAATAACTTTTGAAATCAGGAAGAGAGTTCAACAAAGTTTATCACATGTGCTGGGGCTTTGAAAATACAAAGTCTGTGGTTACAAACATATGTCTAAGTTAGTGTTCCTGGTATCTGATATCAACTGTTACCCAAGAACGCCAAATCAAACTCCTCACGCCTTGCCCCTCAGCACAGCACAGTTAGTGGACATGGAAAGAACCTGACGTGTTGGAGAGTGGGGGAAAGGTCAGGGAACATAACAGAGACTGAGATGGTGGTATATCGGAAAAAAGTTTGCAGAAATAGGTACCCGAGTTAGCTGTTCGCGAAACACTTTTTCTTCTTGCATGTACTGGGAGACTGGCAGGTATAGTATGAACCTGCAACAAAGTTAAGTTGTCCCACTCAGTCTACAAGAAAATCACAGAATCATAGAATCATTAAGGTTGTAAAAGACCTCTAAGGTCATTAAGTCCAACCATCAACCCATCACCACCATGTCTACTAAAGCATGTCACAAAGTGCCACATCGACATATTTTTAGAGCACCTCCAGGGATGGTGACTCCACCACTTCCCTAGCCAGCCTGTTCCAATATCTGACCAGTAAAAAACATTTTCCTAATAGGCAGTCTAAACCTCTGCTGATGCAGCTTACAGCCATTGCCTTTTCTCTTGTTGCTAGGTACCCGGGAGAAGAGACCAACAACTCCTTTCAGGTAGTTGTAGAGGGCAATAAGGTCACCCCTCAACCTCTTCTTCTCCAGACTAAACTGCCCCACCTCCTTCAGCCGCTCCTCAGAAGACTTGTTCTCTAGACCCTTCACCAGCCTCGTTGCCCTTCTCTGGACACGCTCCAGCAACTCCATGTCCTTCTTGTAGCTAGGGGCCCAAAACTGAACACAGTATTAGAGGTGCAGCCTCATCAGCGCTGAATACACGGGGACAATCACATCCCTACTACTCCTGGCTACACACAAGCTAGGATGGCCTTCTCAGCCACCTGGGCACACTGCTGGGCTCATATCAGCTGGCTGTCAACCAACACCCACAAGGTCCTTTTCTGTCTGGCAGCTTTCCAGACACTCTTCCCCAAGCCTGTAGCGTTGCATGGGGTTGTTGTGACCAAAGTGCAGGATCTGGCACTTGGCCTTGTTGAAACTCATGTATTTGGCCTTGGCCCATCAATCTGGTCTGTCCAGACACCTCTGTAGATCCTTCCTACCCTTAAGCAGATCAACACTCCCGCCCAACTTGGTGTCATCAGTAAACTTACTGAGGGAGCACTCAATCCCCTCATCCAGATCATTAATAAAGATACTAAACAAGACCAGACCCAAAACTGAGCCCTGGAGGTCAGCACTCATGGCTGGTCACCTGCTGGATTTAACTCCATTCACCATCAATCTCTGCACTCAGCCATTCAGCCAGTTTTTTATCCAGCAAAGTGTACACCCATCCAAACCATGAGCAGCTAGTTTCTGTGAGGAGGATGCTGTGGGGAACAGTGTCAAAGGCCTTACTAAAGTCCAGCTAGACAACATCCACAGCCTTTCCCTCATCTACTAGGCGGGTCACCTGGTCATAGAAGGAGGTTAAGTTGGTCAAGTAGGTATCTAAAGGCATCTACTAGCTGGTGTGCTTATGGCTGGGTGTGCTTATGACATCAAATACTCTTTTCTAAAAATAGCCAGCTCTGTTTTTACATTCAAAGCTTGAATGATTTCAAAACCAAAGTGCAATTTTGAAATAAGATACTGATTTTCAAAGTAACAGGCAAGAATCAAAATAAGATGTATCCTGTTTTGGACACTGCTGCTGAACCCATTTACTCTTCCAGGTAATCGAAGCACTCAGTAAACATTGCAAGAAAGCACAACCTGTGCTTAAAGAAAAAAATAGTGGCAAGTGGAAAAATAGTCTGAAGATGCTGCTGTTGCTCAGCAATGGCTTGCCACCCACATTGGAACTGCTCTGGTGTACAGGAGCAGGAAACATAGTCACAGTCTTAACCACTTGTACAGCTACAGATGAGGTATTACTAGTCTGCTTACAGTGATGCTTATCACATGGAAACCGAGTAGCCTCAGTAAGGCCTGGAGAGTAAAACATTCTGAAATTTGTTTTATTTAGTTCAGTGTTGATCCCAACTTTTCTTCAGCTTCTCTTGATTCTTTGATCTTGGTCAAAATTTAGATATGCCAATGACTTCTTTGTTAATTTTTAATTTATGAGCTAATTTTCAACTAAAACTAGAACTGGAAAGCAAATTTAGAACACTGAACAAAATCAGTTAATCATTAATACTATCTCTTCAAAAAGTGAGACCATTTGAAAACAAATAATATCAGATCCTCAAAGTGAGAGTTAATATACTAGATATTGTTCCATACATAAAACCTTCACTAATGTTACCTACCTAGAATTAGGCTTTACTGTGTTTAGCTCCAACCTCAAGTAGTTCCCCAAAAAGCCTGCTAGTTGAAGTAGCCTATAGGCTACTTCAAACATACATCTTAACACAGACTTGTTCATTTCACCTGTGCATTTACAGTATTTATTTTGGCTTTTGAAAGCTTTCTTTAAGTCAACCAATTGAACACACATGTATGATAGGCAGCTATAAACCAAAACTTAGTAGAGGTCATTGTTAAACCAGTTACCTCTTCCTACCATCAGCACAAAAGGCGGCTTTACTAGCTATCCAAACTAAAATAGCAAGAACGCTGTCTTTGCTATGTCTACCCTCTCAGATTGTGCATGTACTAAGCCTGTGTGCATGTTACTCCCACCTCCCATAAAAAACACCACAAGCAAAACAAAGGCCATCCACATTCCCTTCATATCAGAAAATGTCCTTCCCTTTCCAGACACACCAAAACTATAGGAAACTAAGGACTATCCTCACAGAATGAAGATATCAAAAGCAATTAAGAGAAAACAATCTATTTCTTTCATTATTGTATTCCAAAGCATAACTAAACAAATGAAAAATCTAGAACTGCCTGTATGGCAAGCTCCTCTTCTTCTCAATAGAAAAAATCCTTCTTTATTTTGAAAACACTTTGCAAGAATTACTCAGTATATGATCGTTCTGATGTGAAAGAAAAAAAGATTATAAAAACAGTATGATAAAAGAAAATAGCCATTTTTAAAACTATCATCTGACAACTCTTTATACACAGAGTACTTCTGGCTTGAAAGATCATTACTGTAAGTTTCTTCCTTAACTCTGTATGCTATATTTATTATTTTATCCACACACATGTAAATGCTTACTGTGATTCAGAACTTGCCTTCTCCTACTCCAGAACCTAGTCTAAAGCAGTCTACTATTGTCTCTGCAAGAAATAGCCACAAGTTTGTGTTTATCTTGAAAAATGCCAAGAGTTATTGCCGAAGAGCGAGAAAAAAGTAAAAGTTTACTTCAATCTCAGTTTACACTTTCTCTAGCTAAACAACAAGAAGATAATGCTAACAGACAGCATGCTTATAAGGCAGACAAGGTCTACACCCTGCAGCTGCTTTTGAATTAATGACTCTAACAAATCAATGGTACTTCAGGCAGACCAAACAAAACAGCAGTGTAAAGAAAAGTATGAACATTTCTCAGCTGTCCTGATAGATGTTAACTTTAAAGCCTCATTATAACCATTTAAATGCCACCACTTTAATTATTTCTTTGATGTTTTCAGAAAAATATTCAGCCAATGCACTGATCCAATGTTTCTGTTCAGATGTTCCAATCATGCACAGATAATATATCCAGACAATGCAGAAATTTGTAAAAAATTTATTTAATTGTACTATACAAGGTGTCAGCAAAGCCTTGAATCATACTTGCCCAATCATCAGTTTGCTGTTCAATTTAATTAAATTCAGATGGTTAAGAAAATTAATGCATACACTTGTACCAGTTGAAGCTGTTATATTTTGCTTTAACTTGAAAATTATTTATTTAAAGCTGATGTACCTACATATTTTCAAGGCATAGCATAAATAATTTAAGAAATATATAAATAAATTATTTAAAAAGCTATGCTTAGTTGGCCATATTTAGCCAATTTATTTAAACAGCCACTAGGATTTTTTATTTTTCCTTCCATAACTCCAGTTTCCATGCACTGCAGTTAAAAAAATCTACCTGTATTTTAGGTATCTACAGATCGACATTTAAAGCTAACAAAACTTTGTGTCCTGCTGTGATGTAAGTATCTACACAGCAAATTGTTTTGAAATAACTGCTTCTGATCAGCATCAGTATGTGAAGACAAGACCTAATCAAGTAACAGATTTAAACTAACGACATTTACAACAAGAGTAGTCTGAAAGTGCCCCACAGGATAAACAGACAAAAAAATTTGGTCTAGGATTTTACTCCTGGCACTGAATCATTTTCTTTCTTTCTTTTATTTTAGCAATTTCTATAAAAGAATTTGGGTTTTTTGTCACTTTCATTTTCTTCTAAATCTTTAGAATTGTGCAGCTGGCTTGTTGATGAGGCCCAAATGAGGAGAGGAGGTGAATCAGAAGGAGTTTTTGGGTGTGGTAAATAAAAGATCTAAGAGGAGTGAAGAAGGTGGCAAGAAAGATGTGGTGTTTAACTGATGGGATAATGACTGGTTTACCTGCATATATTGCTATTGATGCCTTCTTAGTAGAAGGGAGAATGCAAAATTAAATGGAATAACAGTAGGTGTACAAATTAGGCTATGCCTGCTGCATGTAACATCTACCAAGGAGAAAGAAAACCTTTTTTGTTCTATCATGTCTAGTATTGTGGTCCTTGAGCTCTTCAGGACATGTTTTAGAATTAATTGAAGGTAGAAGGAGAAAAATCAACGTACTAAGTGTTGCAAGAGAGCTATGTAGAAAGAAGCAAAAGGGAAGAAACCAGTACATAAATTAGTGCATAGTTAAACATTAAGGATATTTCTTGTGTCTATCTTGCCTCACTAAAGACTGCTAGATCCAGTATTTAAGCCTGAAGCCTTAAATAAACTTCAAAAAGAAATAAGCTTCTTTGTCCATGACAGCTTCTAAATGTTAAAAATATAGCAGTGATAAACTTTAACTTAAAATACTGTGATAAACATGATCCACTACCACTATTAAAAAAAATGTTACGGTAAGTAATTTGAAAGCATAAACACTGAAATGAATAGCGTTAATTGTGTAACAGTGCACCTAACTTGGATCGTGTATTGATTATGTTTACAAGCACAAATCCAACTCCATAACAGCCGAGGGGACAGGGTGATGTAAATCAGTGACACCTTATCCACAATAAACGTTCTCACCCACATCTTGGAAGCATGCTGAGATGCCAGAAACCTGTAATACAATTTCAGAAAAATACAGCTTATTCCCATGGGTGGTAGTTTTTCTGTAATAACAAAAACCTTTGTCTAGCTGTCCTTTGAACGTTGTGTGTCACGTGTTTGTCTATCCATACAGACTAAAATCTATGTGTAACAGAAGTCAGTATTACTTAACGTGAGAAATGCTGCTAAGATAGGAATATCATGCGTACTTTACTATGCCATCTGGGAAAGAAGGAATTCATTGAAGATGCAATAGAAACAAGCTCTGGTGTGAAAGAAAAACCCTTCTCTCATAGGGATGTGGAGAAATATCTCTAGATACTGTGGTGGCAATTTCTAACCACTCAAAGCAACAGTTACTGCTACAATCTTACTGCATAAGGATCACTGCACCTGCAGCTGTGCAGTGACCTAGTTCAGAAAGCTGAAGTAGACAGAAACCAATAATTTTTGACTGGAGCTTCTTTTTGGCTGGTATGGCAGACAAAAGGATGGGATAACAGCAGTTCTAACTCCTGTTAATTTAAACCACTTTTTGAAAATATACCTTCAAAGGGGATTTTCAAGGCAGCTGAGAAACTCTACCAAAAGAATCTAGGTGAATTAAACTGGAGAAGCTAAGAATTCTATTAAGTAAAATATTGCTAAAAATGTAGACTTCATCCAAGTTTTGTAATTCGGAGTTCAGTTTGTATCCTGCTGAAACAGAAATTTATTCTGCTTGAATCTTAATCCTGCCTTGTATTGCAGTGACTCCAAATGATGTTACCAACTGTGAGGCATCTTCATTGCTCAAACACAAATGAAAAGGCATGTGCAGGTACATCCTGGGGAACTTCACTCTGGCACATATTTAGAAGACTCAGGGAATGGAGGTTGTCTCCTGCATTGCAAAGTGTAGGCTAGTATTTTTAACTGCTGTGTTCAGGAAACTATTCATATTTGTGAGCACACAGGCTGGCGTCTCTTCTACAGATAGCAAGCAGAAAGGTATCTCGCACCTCAAACTAAATGACACCACTGTAAAAAAAAGCTACAGATTGATCCTAACTGGAAAGGGTGTGGATTTAAGCTTATTAATTTGGATAGGAAAACTACAGGTGCTGAAGTCCTGCTGAAAAAAAATAAACCAAAAAGATTGTTTACAGCAGACTACCCAATAGTAACAGATTATGGTAAAGTTTACACATAAATGCCTTTCTGGCAAAAAGGTATTCATAGCAGGTGCAAGTATGTATGTATTGCTTAACTAATCTGAAACAGCATTGCCTGCTCCAGAATAATAAGGCAGCTCTCCAAGGACATCTGACATGCTGGGCTGCATACAACTGTGAGGAAGATAGGGGTGCCATATATCTGCAAATGGAACTGTATGTGACGATTTTATAATCTTGACATAATCCTGACAGAACTGTTGGTGAAATTCTCTAGCACTGACTCTGATTATTAATTTATGCAAATTTTCATTTTGTCATACGTTCATAGTTAGTTACTTCTGATAGCTAAAGTAAGCTATTACAAATATACTTAATATATATTACCCTGGGCATTCTCTTGAAGGAAATGAGAGACTTGGTTACCAGGGATATGGAAAAGGCTGAGGTACTCAATGAGTTGTATGCCTCAGTCTTCACCAGCAAGTGCTCGAGCCACACCGCCCAAGTCACAGAAGGCAAAGGCAGGTGACATGCGGAAAGCAGACTCCACAATCTGTAAGATTGTAAAGTAGGTATGTTTATTCGGCACCGGGCAACACGGGGGTAGTCCCACCAAAGTCGTGTGCGCCGAGCAGCAATGTGCGCTTGCGCAGATTGCCTCGTAGTGGTGGTCGTTGGGGGTCCCAAGATGAAGGCCCATCCTCTTCATCACGGTTTGCTGCTTGACCTTTGTTTCTGCGCAAACTCAGTTCTCCCCTGGCTCCCATCCATACAGCAGGGTTGGTCTCGACCGGTTCTAGGTGACTCCCAGGCCCTATCAGGAACCAACCCCTTTGTATGGAGATGCAAGATTCTCTGCTTCAGTTAATTTAGACAATAGATAGGCACTATCAATTCTCTTTAAATGGACTGCAACTATTAGATAATGCTACTTCTACTAAAATCCCTTTTAACCCCTTCCTTCA
>Ga0065711_1010435_pt1 | contig 11913 bp, 15 predicted proteins | sample Hoacrofraction12_FD_59098 | JGI IMG/M metagenome (GOLD analysis project Ga0065711, IMG submission 59098) | Hoatzin crop microbial communities from Cojedes, Venezuela - Epithelial fraction 12 v2 (version 2) | ecosystem: Host-associated > Birds > Digestive system > Esophagus > Crop | place... | reverse complement strand
CGCCGGCTCGGCTGCGCAAAGTCAGTGTCGTAGGGACTCTGGCCCCGCCGTACCCCCGAGGTCCCTCTGAGAGGGTGGCACAGCGTGAAAGCCCCAAGGGACAGGGGTGAGCCCGCAGAGGGACAGCCCCGAGCTCGACAGGAGCCTTTGTCTTCCCCTGGGAATGATGGCGGGGAAGCAGAAGGGTGAGGAGGGCTGAGCCGGGTCCTCTCCATCCCCGTGCCAGGCTGCGAGCGTTCCGTGGCGGGGTGAGGTCAGACCCCCGCACCCAAAGCCGGTCTCTGTTCAGCTGTGCCGCCAGCAAGGGCAGGTCTCGGTTCCATCAACATTGACATTCTAGCGAAATTTGAGGGTTTTTTTCCTTCTGTTGTTGAAGTTTGCCGGGAAGCTCGCTAAGGAGGCTGACAGCGAGGTGTAAGCCTTTCCGGAGCCAAGGCAGCTGACCCGGCCGGGTCGCCTGTCCCTGGCGCGGCAGGACAGCTGCCGAGGAGCCGCTGCGGGTCCTCCCTGACGGCACGCTGCCGTCACCGGGAACCGGGGACGGGGTGGCGGGGCAAAGCATCCCGCAGGCTCCGTGCACGGCTGCATCGCTCCCCGCCAGGGCTGTTCTGGTCCCGGGAAGGACGGAGAGCATCCCTTTATCCTCGGACTTGCCTTAGGGCGGATGCAGCTCTGCTCTGCTGTCGCTCCGCTGCACGCTTGCCTCTTTGGTTTTTACTTTATGTTCCCAAAGCGTTCACAAATAAGCCAGTCTCTGCTTTACAACCCTGGCAGGCAACAGCTTTGCCGCACGGCTGGCTGCTGCGGCTCCGCGGGGCCTCCCGCGCCGGCACCGGGGTCCAGCGGACGCTTCAAGGGCGCCTGATAAAAACCAACCAAGCCGCTTCTGGCACTCAAGTGCGTCGCTGGGCAGCTCCTGGGGTGCCGCAGCGGAGCACAAAGCGCTCGCCGAGCTGCACCGTGGGCTCGCCGAGCATCCCCGCGGCACGCGCGCTGCCAGGGCTCCGCATCCCGCCGGCAGCCGAGGAAGATGCTGACAAACCGCGAGTGGATGTTCTGCACGTAGGGCCGGGCCCGGGGGCGTCTCGGGTACGAGCTGCCACAATCTTCCCAAATATTTGCGTTGCAGCAGATGTTACTTTATACATTTTCTTTCCCTTAAGCCTGTGGTGATTACTGAGAGGCAGAGACGCCAGGTGGGACTCTAACTACCAAAATCAGGGCTCGTTCAGTGCTTTGATGACATCAATTAGCTTCAGGGTGCAAGTGCCAAGATTTCTCCCGTTACAGCAGGTAAACCTCTCAGCCTGTAATAATCTCCTTTGAAGTGGTTCAAATTAGCTCAGTTTCTGTTGTGTGGAGAAGTACATCCATATGGACCTGTATGTGTGTCATAGAAAACGACTTGCGATGCTGTGACTTTTGCCTAGAAAGCCTGTGTTTACATACGGGGTCATTTTTCTGAAAAAAGCCTCTTTTCTGCTGCCATCCTTGTGACGATCGAGGCCCCAGCGAGTCTCCAGCCCAGGGAGCTTTCTGCTAGAAGACAAACGCCTTCCCGGAGCGCGCAGAGTCCTTCCAGGCAGCCACTGAGAACTTATTTCCACATCAATGTGGGAACAAACCTACGGAATTATAAGTTAAAAAAAAAAAGCACCCAACCAGCCAGTTTTCAAGACAGAGCAGATGAATTTCAGACTGTCTGGGGAGTCTGTTCCTTCGAGGACTCTCCAGCTAGATGAATAATAACACAGTTTTCTAGTGCTTTTGCGAGGAGGCAGGTGCTCGGTGCTGCTTGCTGTGGTCCGTGGTGGCTGACGGGTGTCGGGGTGATGGAGCAGTGTCCGAGGAGATGCCTCTGTGCTGGGCCAGTTCCTCTTCAGAGGTTCAGCCCAAGCAGGAGAAGAAGGGAACTTCAGAGATCAGCTACACCGAGGGAATAATTCATGGGCGTTCTTCATCTGGAAAGTGCTTCGTTTAAATCCAGTCGAGAGCTGGGACCGTGCTGCTGCCCACGCTGGGCGCAGACCGAGCAGGAGCGGCTGTCGGGCAGGCAGGGCTGCCGGCGTGGGGAGAAGCCGTGTTGTCCTTAAACAGCCACATTTAATCTTCAGGGCTTTCGCTCAGACACCTTTCATCAAAACTGTATTAACTTCTGTTCTTTTTTTTAACGAGAGAGTATTAAATCCGAGAGGATTTGCAGCAGAAGTGAGTTTTGTATCCCAATTTCTGCACCCAGGAAATCAACTACTGAGTCCAATCGTTGTCAGAAACACTTACCAAAAAAAAAAAGAAGAAACTCAAAATCTGCACAGAAGAAGAAACACAAAGTCTTTGGTGTGAAGGGAAGAGGCGTATCTCCCTGGAGAATATGATAATTTATAATGAAACATTATCTACAGACCCATATGTTACATTTTCTATTTATGGCTAATTTGCTTAAGCATTTATAATGTGCACCCCAAGGGAGGACAATTTGTCTTTGGGCAGCTGGCTGGCCAGGGAGGGAGGAAGCAACGTGCTTCCTCGTCTGAGCACGCCAGCAGCCGAGGCGAACAGCACCCGCTCGCAGAGGTGCCTGGGGAGGCTGCTCCCGCCCGGAGGCAGCCCTGCCTGCAGCCTGCGCGGCTCTCGCCAAGCCCGCCGCGGCGCAGCCGGGATGCTCGCCATGGCGGAGGGACCCGGGGGCAGGAGCTGGGGGCAGCCGGCCGCCCTGATGGTCCCTTGGTCCCCAGGTCGCTGCTGCAGCTACCCCCAGCACATCCCCAGGGCCATGGGTGTGAGAAGTTAACCTCCCCTGAGGACAATTTCTGCTGTAAAGAAAATTAGAGGCCAGCTTCTCCCAAGCTCTGGGGGATCCCTGGCACTTCCCAGGAGCATCTCGTCTCTCCCGGCCGGACCTGCTGCGGGTGAGGCTGGGGAGGGGGCTCTGCCCGACCCGCCTGGTGCGAGCAGCTCACACCCCAGCACGGTGCTGAAGGAGAAACCCCCACAGCAACCCGGAGAGCGCGTGTGAAAATGATGAATGCTCCTCTCAGCCTTGCTATGAGGCTGCGGAGATCCTGGGATATAAACATGACAGTTTATGCGCCGGGTATGACTGCTCCGCTCTTCCCGGATGATATTCAGCCACAAACATTTCAATCACATCCTCAGCGAGGGGTGGATAACCCAGATGACTCTCTGAATCACTCTCTGCATCACTAAAATATTTTCAGATCTGATCCTAGACGTCTCAACAAGATGTTCACAAATCAGCCCAGGAATACGTCTCTGCTTCTGATGTTCAAATTTCGCCCTTGAGCTCTCAGAGCAGAAAGAAGGAAAAAAAAAAAAAGATGATTTTGAGATTTCCTCCTGGTATTTGACCCAGATGGCTCCTTGCGAGCGCACGGAGCTCGTCAGGGCACACGGGACCATCCGGAGCCTGGGGTGAGCTGGCCCCTGCAGTCCCCGCAGCAGCGGCCCCACCGCAGCAGAGAACGTCCCTTTGCTCGGCCGGGCCCTGCCTGCACAGCCACAAGCTGCTGGTGGCACGGGTGGGCTGTTCCTTGGGGTGGGCCGGGGGCTGTGTCGCTGGCGTCTGCGTGACGGGTGCCCCGCGCCTGGGGGCTGCGTTCCTGGGTCTGTGGTTCCTTCCAGCTTGTGGGTGGCCGTACGAGGACGAAGCAAGGTCGTTAACTTCTCGGCTACCAGTGCTGTCAGTAATGAGTTCAATGACGCTTTCCTTTCGGGGCGCAGATTACAAACCTGGATTTCTGCTTGGTGACCGGGAGTGTAGTTGCACGGTTAGCTGGAATGTAGATCCTTGGGGGAAGGAGCTTGCGTGGCGCTGGGTGTAAGCGTATGAGCCTGGCAGTAACACGTGCACTTCAGAAATGAAAGAATTTGTCAGTCGGCTCCTTCTTTTCTCCGGCCAATTACGTCCCCGTCCAGCTCATCGGCAGCAGAGGAGAAGCTCACCCTCCCCAAGTACTCAGATGACAATTTTATGGATACTTCACACCCCTGCAGCATCAATCCAGCTCTCGGCTTTGCCCAGGTTATTGATTAAAAGCATATTAACGATCAATAGCTGGTCTAATTGCAGGGCTGCTGTAATGGCCGCCTCTCGCGGCTCTGTGCGCTCACGGCCCCGATGCTTGGCAGTGGCAGCAGCTTCCTTCTCCTTCGCCCCCCAAGCCTGTGCAGCTGCCTGACGTGTGACTGGGGGTCTAACATCTCCCCGATACAATATCAGCCTCCTGGAGTCGATTTCAATAGAGGAAATCAAAGTGAACTATTAAAACTCATTACCATTTTTATCTCCAATGCTGCAGATTCTATTTGCTATAATTTTATTTGAATCTGAATGCACATTGTATTTGCATAGGCAAGAATGCCCTGTCTTTCTCCCCCTCGTTTTTGTTCTAAGAACGCTCAGTGGTAACCAGCAGGGACGAGCAGCAGCCACACGCATCCCTTTCATGGCCAGGCTCCAGAGAGAAAAGCAGGTTTGAAGTGCGGAAGCTCAGGGGCTGCAGAGCTGCTGGGAAGCCTGAATTATGGAGGATGAAGCTCAATAACACTGGCAGATGTTTTAGCATGTTTAAGTATTTTAAACCAGTCAGCGGGTGTACTCTTCGGTGCTTTTCCTCCACTCAGTGCCCGTTGTCTCTGAGCTGCAAAAGGACAAACAGGAAAGATGGGGTCCATGAGGCTGCTGGGCTTGGGGAGCCCCCGCCTTCCCCAGCCCTCGCGCCGCCAGCCCGGGCGCCTTCTCGAGCAGACGACGGAGTTGCTTCCGTTTGCCAAATTCAAAGTTTAGCATCTGTTTTTGCAGTAAACCCTGACGTTGTTTCTCCAGTTTCGCTCGGGTGTTTTCCTGCGCTCGCTCAGGGCCTTCACGGGTGCCCCGCCGGGATGCCCACGATGCCAGCGCGGAGCCGGGCGCCGGGGAGCAGCCTCTGTCCCTCCGCACCCACGGAAGCGGGCGGCCTCGAGCCCTGCTTGCGCTCCGGCCGCTTCCCCAGCCTCGGACGCGGGCTGCTGGCGCGGCAAAGCAACACCCCGAGGCTCGGCACTGCGCACGGGGGCTGTCGGGGGCAACCACCGGGCATGAGACGGCTCAGCTGCCGCCTGGGTCGCGGGGTGCCGGCCGGCAGCGTGCTGGAAGGAGCCAGCTCGGGCATTACCCCGCAGCACGCAGCCGCGCATGGGTCCGGCCGGGGTCCCTGGCATGGGCACGGCCGGGTGCCCCGCAGCAGCCGCCCGCGTCTCGCCTCCCCTCGCCCACCCGGGCGGACTCATTTTCACGCCCGCCTCCCCCCGCACATTTCCCCCCGCATCCCGTGCGAACCGCATCTCGCTGCAGCCCACGTGCCAGTTAAAGTTAGCAGCAGATTAACGTGACGCTAGCACCGAGACGTCGCTCGGAGCAGCACGGAGCAGCGTGGCACGGGCGCCGTGCCGAGCGGCGAGCTGCAGGGAGCCGGGGTGAGCTGGGGTGAGCCCCCCCGAGCCCCCCCGGTAGCCAGGGGCTGCCAGGCTGGGCCAGGGCCAGCGGCAGGAGCTTCCCACGGGATGCCGGGGAGCAGGGTCACCCCCGGCGCTGGGATTCCCACAGCAGCAGCAGCAGTGCTGCTTTTCCCACGCTGCTAAAAATGACCATCAAGTGGCAGATAAAGATTTACCCTTAAAGGCGAAGAGTTCAGACCTTCTTCCAAGGTTGGGCTTTGATGTTTCACTGAAAAATATGGGAAGAAGGTGCCAGAAAGGGAGAGCCACCGCCAGTACCTTCAGAGCCCAGCGTGTGGCTGCTGCAGCCGTGGTGCGTTTGGGCTCATCACAAACAGCTTGCACTTCGTTCCGTCCCCTCAGCCCCGCTGCCGTCGAGATCCCGGCCATGGCGGCAGGTCCCGCCCCGTGCCCCGACCACGAGCGGCTGCGTAACCACGGCTGGAGAGGCTGCCGGCGTCACTGGGGCTCACAGTGTTCCTCACCTGCCAGCAGCTGCTTGACAAGAAAATGCTAAGAGGAATTAAGATGCAAAAAATGTGAACTGTGAGGCGAAACATTGCCTCAGTGATTTGAACACGTCCGGGAAAGGAGGCGAAGGAGCGGGGACGGCGACCACTTGTACCTCTTCCCACCCGGATACAATCTAGAGCTCCGAGGTCATTGCCATCGTGAAATAAATGATGCCCAGTTGTGTTTGCACTGCGCGTTCACCTGCTTGTTCACACTGGTGACAGAAACAGGACAGCCAGGAGAAGAGGAGCGATGTTCCCCCGTGCTCCGAGGCGCAGAGGCAGCTGAGGGTGGTGATGGAGGTGGGGCTGGGGGGACGGCGCAGCGGGGAAATGGGGAGCTGACACCATGGCCCGGAGGGCGAAGGCTTCGACTGGCAGAGCACAGGCTTTGCCCTTTTCCGAAGACACGGAGGGGTTTGGAGCCCTGGCGGGGTGAGGCTGGGCCACAGTCCGGGCAGCGGGACAAACCCTGCGGGCACTGGAGAGGGGTGACCACGGCAGGAGGTCACTTACTCCTTCCCATCCCCTGCTTTCCTCCTCCTCCACCCAACGCCAGTACATCGCCATGATGGTTTTCCTCATGAAAACAATAGATTTCGTAGTTTGCCAAAAGAGAATAACAATATCGATTTACTCACAACAGCACATTTCATCTGCCGTTAAATTTTTATGGAGCATAACGAGCTGCGTGGTGGATGTGATCGTTCCTGAGCGTTGACGTGATGGCTTCAGTGGACATGAGCGTCGCTGCTGAGAGCGTTCGTACACATCCGCTGCTCCGGGATCGCCAGGAGCTGAAGGCTCCCCGGCCCCCGGGATCTCTCCGCTGCTTCCCACCGAGCAGCCAGTGGCTCCTCGCCCGGCCGCCGCTTCGCCGTCACGCTCTATAGTCGGACTGAAAATGGGAGAGGATTCAGAGCAGCGAGAAGAGGCGTATTCTCAGGGCAGAGGAGATGCTTCGGTGCAGCTTGCTCTCTGGCACGGTGAACATTTAGGCTCTGAAACAGTTTTCCCCCTTCCAGCTCTTTGCGAGGCTCCCTGAGACGCGGTGCTGTCGACGCTCAGCCATTCGCTCTCGGCGGCTGCACCTCAGGGCTTCGTCTCGCCGCAGTTCGGGCCGGTGGCTCGGGGTGCTGAGCCTGGTTTTTCCAGCGCTGGCTGCTCCGAGGTTTTCCCCCCGTGTGCCACAGATGTTAGTTCCAGCTGTAGCCAGCCAGAGAACGCAGGGAAGTAATTTACAGCCGGGAAAGGACGGTCCGGCTGAACGCAGGTAACTTCCAAAGTCTTCCCTAAGACGCGTTAGGCAGCTTTTCGTGACTTCTCCGGGCAATTTGTCATGGCTATGCTGCTGTAAATTCTGCCTGGCAATAGGTGCGCAGATGGTCTGTGGCAATTTGTATTTTAATGCCTAGGCCACGCATAAATGCACCATATGTAAACCCAGCGGTGTAGGTACACTCGGCCTCTTGCGAGGAGGCGAACAACTTCGTGCCGTGTTCCTGCAGAAGGCGCTCCCCGCCTGGACAGGACTCCTGGTGTCCCGCTGCCCGCGACGCGCAGCGCCTGCCCGGGTCTGCGCAGCTCCTGCCCAGCCTGGGTCCTGCCAAAAAGCCGCCAACTGAGGGCTCGAGCGGGGATTGACCTTGGCCGTGCCTGCTCCCAGCCTCCTCCATCCACGTGCCCATCCTCGCTGCCAGGACGGGCCGTTCTCCCCTGCTCAGCTTCCCACGGGCCCTCACCGTGTGGGGAAAATCCTTCCAAACCAAGTCTGCAGAGGAGAAAAACCGAAACACTGAGCCCTGGCTGCTTGTTCCGTAACCGTGCGAAACCTCAGCATTTGGCCAAGTTACTGCTGGACGTCGTGCGGGCGCGTGGCGGGGTGCAGCGTCGGTGCCTCTGCTCTCCCCTGTGCACGCGCGCACAGGACAAGACGCAGGCTCTCCCGAAGCGCCGTCCCTCCTGGTGAACTCCTGTCCCCTCCCCAGGCTTTAGCATGGGGATCGAATCTTTCGCAACGAGCAGAGGTTCTTTTTTGACAGCCAAATTAATATTCATTATTCATCAGGGAAGAAAACGCTGAGCTGTTTATCATTGCTTCATTAGATTTAGCCAAATACCAGCTAAACATAATTACTTGCACAAACTCCTGTGGCAAGGCTTGAAGTGTGTAGTCAAAAAAGAGAACCTGAGGGAGGGCGGAGGCAATCAGACTGGTGGGTCTTGGCAAGGCCCCGAGCTCGCAGCTGGTTCGGTGGGTGCTGGAGGAGGGGGTTGGCGGGGTCCCCCTCGCCGGGCACCGAGAGCAGGCGGCACCTCTGTTGTGTTTGCTTGTAACCGGCGAGAGCACGGCCAAGCCGGCTCGCCGCGGGCGTACCGACGCGCCCCGCTTCTGGCGGGTTTACAGCTGCGTGCGGAGCGGGCGAGGCTGGGTGGCTCTGCCAACATCCCCCTCTCCCCTGGCCCTGCCAGCGCTGCCGGTGCCACGCGTCGGCACGGGGAAGGCTGTCACCCCCTCCTTGCTTGCTGGCTTTCGCTGCCGTTTTATTGGGTTCGGTTTGTCACCGCTGCGCCCGCGGAGGACTGCGGGGAGGCTGGACCCCCTCCAGCCCCCAGAGCAGGGCCAGCAGCCCCTCCCGGTGCCCCCGCTGGGTTTTGTGGGTGGGAAAATGCAACCTGTTCCCCCTTCCTACACACTTAATTAAGCTAATCAAGCCCTCCCCTCCCATCTGCTTCCCTGCCAATAAGAGCAGCGGTGCGGGGCCGGGGGAGCCCCAGCTGCCGTGTCCTGCTGAAGCCCCCGCCTGACGGAGCCCGGCCGGGGATGCTGCTGAGGATGCTGCTGAGGATGCTGCTGAGGATGCTCTCCAGCGCGTGTGGAAGGCAGGTCACCGCTCCTCCTCCCCCGGGTCCTGGCCAGCAGTAAACACCTCTGACAGGCACACGGAGAGGAAGAAAAGCCTCTTCGCTGCCTTTCAGATCCACTTGCTAATTACAAAGTGCGTTCCTTTTAGCACCCTGCTATCCCATAATTGATGTTGGATACCTCTCACAATGAGCCTGATTTAAATGTATACATGTTTCTCCTTCTCCTGAAACCCTGCTGGCTGTGAGACACCTAATTAACAGCAGAGCTTTCAAAGTCTCCCTAACAAATGCATCCCTGTGTTTCTTAGCACAAGGACTCTCATTAGTGAAGCTGTGCTTTGTGAGTATTTATACCCCTTCTATAATTAAAAATTCTGAAAGCTAATTACAATTATCCATCAGTTTTTCAACATACCAGGACTAGAGATCTTTACCTTTTTTTACCATTGTTTTTCTTTTTAACCGACATCCCCTCGTCCTTCGGGCACGGGCTGGCACAAGCCCCCTCCCGGGCAACGCGCGCTCCCCGTAACCTCCTGCTCCGCTCCAGCTCTCCCTCCCGTCGCGCTTCGTAGCCGCTGGTTGTTTGCTTTTATTACGTGCCTTGCTCCGTTGTTGCCAGCAATCGTGTTTGCTGTGGTAGCTGAGAGTAGAAGCAAGTGGCAGCAATTGCTCCCGGCTCCCCGGCGCCGAGGGAGCGTGCGAGGTGCTCACGTGTGCGCCGGCCCCGGCGAAGCTCCGCGGCGGTGCCCGGGAGCCGCGCATGGCAGCAGCCGAGGTTCCGCTCCCAGGACCAGCTGCCCAAGTGCTCTTTCCCTTCAGGTTTTGGCCAGTTTCTCCCCTTGCCCTGGGCACCCGGAAGCTGAGCTGGGTGCTGCATCCCCCTGGGTGCCCGTGGGTGCATCGCCCACGTCTCCCTGCTCCCCCATGCGTGTTGTGACCCCCCCCCCCTCCCTGTGGCACCTTTCGGGGTTTCGGAGCGGGGCTGAAAAGGGACTGGGAAAAATGACTTTCAAACAGAGCGTGTTCCCTGCACAGGCTGCGTCTGGGAAGTCATAATCTTAATATGAACATCTTTAAATATCCTTACTAATGGGCTCATTCTTTAATTTCCTGAAGCAATGACAGTTTCAACAGACCCTATATCATGGCTAAGATGGGATCTGTCACTGAATGGCTGAATTATATTTCATCCTTTATTTTTATCAGCTCCGCTGACTTATTTATTACATTCAGAGTCTCTGCTGGCTTTTGTCTGGCCTGTACTTTGCTGCTGCTCATAGAGGAAAAAGCAATAGTTTATAAAGCCATTTTCACAGCGTCCCTATAATTTTAGGCCATGTCTGAGGCTTCATTTTGAATGAAACTCTGTAGATAAACTGTTATTCATCGTGATGCCTGTGAAGTCCTTGGCAGCCCCCAGAGAACGCTGCCTGCTTATAAAGGGCTTTCCCTCAGATTTATTTTTGAAGAACAAAGGGCAATTTTCCCATCTTCGCAGCAGCAGCCCACGTGGCAGATGCCGCTCAGGGTGCTGTCTTGCAGTGCCTTTTTTTTTATTGAAAACATAATAAAATTCCAGGCTGCGTGAGGCTGGAGAGCGAGCCTGGGAATTGCTTCCCGCGCAAGAGCCGGGGGGTTTGCAGTGGGCGGCTGCTCCCCGGGTTGGTGCCGGCCCCGGTTCCAGCCGGGCTGCTGGGTGGTGGGAAAGCCCCCAGGGGTTTCCCTGCTGGGCAGCCCAGGGTGGTCCTGCCCAGTCACCGGCTCTGCCGCACGGCAGCTGCCCGGTTCTCCCCGACACGGGAGCGAGAAGGTGACTTCCCACCCGCCCCGCTCCTCCGAGAGCCTGGCTCCCGGCAGCTGCGCCCGCGGCGGACCCAGGCCAGGCTTTCAGCATCTGGAGGTCACGAATTCGGGGGTTACTGAGCCAACGGAGCAGTTGGTCGCGTTGTCCTGGCTGCGTTCCCGTGCTCCCTGCGCTGCTGGCGTGCTGGCTCCGGGGTGGTGCGTGCTGCCGGGAGCACTGAGCATCTCCCGCACCGGGCGCTGCCGGCACCGCTCAGCTGCTCCGCGGCACCGGGACCGCCGAGGGCCATCTGCGGTCCTCGCCGGCCTCTCCCGCTCGCCGAGCGGTTCGGGGCAGCTCACAGTGGGGCACAAGGATGACCCGCCGGCAAATGCCGGTGACCTCCAGCCAGCCGCAGTTCTGGGGACGGGGAATTTTCCAGGCAGAAGAGCAGAGCAGAAAGGGGCCGGAGGAGCAGAGGCGAAGCACGCGAGCAGCTCCAAGAGCTTCTCTCGAGACCCCACAAGTGCCAAAGTTAATACATTTAATATATTTTGTATGCACTATGCCAGCCATTAGAAATGTGCTTGTTCTGTCATTGCTCTGAGGCAATCACGGTGAAGCATTTGTCCTCTGAGTGCACGGGGAAAAATTAGAGTGCCCTGAGCTGAGCTGGTCAGCCAAAAATAATGTACAGCTGTATCCTTGGAAGGAAATTGGGCATTGATTGGAGGACAGAAGTTCAGCACAACACTTAAAGCAATGTGACATTTCCATACGTGAGGGAAGCATGCGGGGTGGGCGTAATGCAGGGGGTAAATCACCGTTTCCCGGTCGCGCTCCTTTGCGGTCGGAGGAGAGCGGCTCTGGCCGGGCGCCGTGAGCCGGTGCCCTGCGCAGTGCAGCGCCCGGGCACGGCGCGGCCCCGAGCCTGCCACCGAGGTCACTGCCAGCGTCGGCGATTTAGCACCGCCATAAAACCCGGAGTGGGGCCATGGTGGGACAGCTCGTACCGCCGTCCCCACGTACTGATGTATCGGTTGGTGGGGGAAGGCGATGGAGCAGATCAGCTTTGGCGTAAATGTATACTTACAAATATCTGCAGGGTGGGGGTCAGGAGCATGGGGCCAGACTCTTTCCAGTGGTGCCCAGTGACAGGACAAGGGGCAACGGGCACAAACTGAAGCAGAGGAAGCTCCAGCTGAACCCGAGGAAGAACTTCTTCCCTCTGAGGGTGATGGAGCCCTGGCC
>Ga0065711_1009698_pt1 | contig 11913 bp, 13 predicted proteins | sample Hoacrofraction12_FD_59098 | JGI IMG/M metagenome (GOLD analysis project Ga0065711, IMG submission 59098) | Hoatzin crop microbial communities from Cojedes, Venezuela - Epithelial fraction 12 v2 (version 2) | ecosystem: Host-associated > Birds > Digestive system > Esophagus > Crop | place... | reverse complement strand
CAGGCTGCCTAGGGAGGCTGTGGAGTCTCCTTCTCTGGAGATATTCCAGCCCTGCCTGGACGCGGTGCTGTGCAGCCTGCTCTGGGTGACCCTGCTTGGGCAGGGGGGTTGGACTGGGTGACCCACAGAGGTCCCTTCCAACCCCGACCATTCTGTGATTCATTCTGTGGCCGGCCTCCTGCCGAGGCCTCGCTAGCTTTGCGGGGACACGTAATATCTTGTCAAGAAGAAGAGGGTCCATATTTGAGCCAGTGTGAAGTCCTGCAGGGCTGCGAGAGCTGGTCTGAGCGAGCGGAGTGTGGCTGGGCTTCACCGCGGGGGCTGTGGCCAGGCCCCGGTGGCTCGGTGCCTCAGTGCGGTGGGCTGCCTGCTGGCCAGCTCTGCTCCGGAGCTGAGGCTGAAGGTGTTTCGTGCTGATCCTCTGCGGTGCCCTGTGGCCGGCTGACCTGCCTGCAGGGATCCTTGCTCCTGCTGCAGCCCTGATGGGAGGGGGTGCATTGCCTGCATCTCCCTCTGCAGACGAAGGCTGCAAAGGCCTGGGATCTTAGGAGCATCCCTGCCTGTGCATGGAAATCATTGATATTTTTTTCAGCTGTATCAGGTCCCTGATGAGTTCACTTTGCAACTGCACAGGTGCTGGCGGGGGACCAAGGGTAAGTGGCTGGTTAATGGCATGATGATTTTTGTTAACGACATCTGCGTGCCCATGGACGACCTTCCAGGTCTGCAGAGCAAGGCAACTAACAAAGGTTAGTTTGGTGCCTTGCTCAATAAAATGTATTAGTGCTGATGAGACTAAACTGCGTGACATGATAGCGTAATTTGTGTCTTGAATAGACATCAGGGTACTTAAACAGATTTTGAAAAGGCCTAAAAGCAGCAGTCTAATGTAAATGCTATATTGCGCTCCCTTAATATTTCTTAATAATGCAGTAAAAGAAGTTCAGTCTGGAGCTTCCTATAAAAAGGAGTTAGTCTGGAGTACTGTAAGATGTAAGTTGGTACAAGCCAGACATCAGTACTACATCTGAGTACCCAGGAGCGTGTGCTTAACTAAGGCTTTGTGTCCATTTATGCTGTGGAATCACTTTTGAAGGCTCGCTGTTCCTGCCAGAGGTAATAGTCTTGGAAAGACTGTGGCAAAGTTTCCTGCTCTGGAAAACTTGCACAGAGGCTGGTCTGTGTGCTCTGTCCGCTGCCAGTTGTCCTTGCCGCTGCAGGCCGCTCGTGTCGGTGTCTTCACCAGGGTACTGTCGTCTCACTAGGTCAGTCCACGAGCATCTCTTGCTCACCATTCAGCCTTGTGAAGCGCTACCAAACCACAGCAAGCGTATCTCTGTTCAGAAAGTCCAAGGGACGGGTCTGTCCCTGGCAATGGTTGTTTAAATCATCAGTAGGTACTCTGAGCGCTGAAGTGCTGCGGCAAATACTCTCACCTCTGCGGCAGTTTCACCACATTTACTGCTGATGTGTTACGTAGTGAGGGCTGGCCCTTGCCAGCCGCTGAGGAGAGCAGACGTGACACTCGGCTCCGCAGCTGCCTGTCCAGAGGGACAGGGTTCCTGCACCTCTTCCCGCTGTGCTCCGGGCTCTCCATCGGCCGCAAGCACCAGGGAGTGAAGCAATTGCTCTGCTGGCGTGAAATGCTGCTTTCCCCCACCGCAGCGCGAGTGCGAGTCTCCTTGTTTGCAACAGCACCATCAGCCAAATGGCCACCAGAACAGGTCACTGGAAAGGCACCTGCAAAGTGGTTATTGTTCTTTATGCCAGCTTGTACAGAAATACTTGTTTTTAGCAAAAACTAATTGTAAAAGCCTGAGTAACAATTTTGTTCCTGGTAGAATATACTCTTTTACAGAGTATTATTATGGTTGTTACTGAAATAACGTTACTATCTACGTGACGTCTGTAAAACCCATAATCCATTGTCATTGCTGCTCTCTGAATTCCTTGTGGGAAGACGACGCAGTGATCTGGAGGCCCAGCACAGCTGCTGTGCCCTGGGAGCTTCTGCAGCTCACCACACTGGCTAGCTGTCTAGCTGCTGGTGGTGCCAAGTCTTGACTGGTTGTTGGTATGGAGTATGTCCAGAGCTTGCTGAGCAAGAAGTCCTGTTAAGAAGTGTTTGCTCTTGGGCAGAGACCCGGCAAGGCTTACCTGTGCTTTGCTGTCAGTGGGTTCAGCTCTGACCCACCACAGTCAGATTTGCGTAAAAGACAGCAGTTTCCTTTAATCAGGGGCAGAGAGATAAGATTAACATTTTATCATTTGCAGTTTTTAAAGTATTTTTAGAAAGCAAAATCTTTTCAGTAATGGCATACTGATGATTTCTGTGGCTGGCAGAGCAAAATGATCGACAGCTGCAGAAGGTACTCTTCTCGAAGAAATTCCAAGATGCAACCCTTGAGATGTGCTTTGGTCACTGCGGCAGCCTTATTTACAAGCTTGTGTTTATTTCTTAATATAATTGGGAAATCTAATACAAGCGCTCAGATACCAGTTCATGTACACGTAACTATTTCTCACATCATTAGGGAGTCACAATAACCTCTCAAATCTTTAGTTGACGTCTTTCAGCATGACAGTAATTTCACCAGTACCAGAATCTTTAGTGTCAAAACTAACAAGTCTCAAAAATCATACAAGGCAGCTGTCCTGGTTTTGGCTGGGATAGAGTTAATTTTCCTCCCAGTAGCTGCTGTGTTTTGGATTTAGTACAAGAAGAATGTTGGTAACGCTGATGTTTTTAGTTAGCCACCCTGGGTGCCAGAAAGGACTGTTCTAGTTTAACTCAGCATCTGGCAACTCGGCACCAGACAGCCGCTCGCTCACCCTTCCCCTTCCCCCCCAGCAGGATGGGGAGGAGACATGGGCTGAGGTAAAGATTGTTTAATAATACAACAAAGGAAATACTAATACTACTGATAATACTATTAATAATAATAGTAATGAATATGCAAAATCAATTATGGACAATACGATTTTTCTCACCCGACAACCAATTTGCAGCCTGAAAAAAGTTTGAACTCCTGGCCAAGAGAGGATTCAAACTCCCAGAAACTGAGAAGAACTGATAGCTTACTCCCCCTGGCCAGCCCCCCGTGCATAAACTGAGCGTGATGTCCATGGTGTGGAATATTTCCACTGCCCAGCTTGGCTCTCTGCCTGGCTGTGCTCCCTCCCATCTCCTTCACACCTGCTTTTTAGTATGAGTATGAGAAACTGGGAAAAAGTCCTTGATTTCATAGCAACAACTGAAAACATCAGAGTTACTAATGTTCTTGTTCTAAATCCAAAACAGCTACTGAGAGGAAAATGAACTCTATCCCAGCTGAAACGAGGACACCAGCAAACGAAGTTCGAGGACAGCCAGGGTTTTCACACCGAAGCGCATCCTGCTGCTTTCTGTTCTGTCAGTTGGAAACTTCCCAGCCAGCTGAGATGCTCGGGAGCGGCTCCCCTCCTGTTTACCACCACGGCTACAAACCTTTCCTCGGTCAGCGGAGGTCTCATGAGAGACTTCCCAAGCACTTTCTGCTTCCGATGGGCAGGCGTGTGGCCGTCAGCAAGCCCTGTCAGTCAGCGTGCGCTGATAGACTCGTCAGGTGCTCTCTGAGGCGTGAAGCGAAGGGCTGGCTGCAACTGGCCGGCATCGATAGCTAATTAACGAGCATCTCCCAGTAGCTGTTATTGCTGTCAGAGCGCGGCTCGTTTAACGTGAAGTGAAATGCAAGCGGCGAATTCAGCGTGCGGCATAGCTGCCGGTCTGTCCGTCTGCCCGTCCGTCCGCCTGCCCGCCCGTCCGTCCGCAGGTCTGTCCGTCTGCCCGTCCGTCCGCCTGCCCGCCCGTCCGTCTGCAGGTCTGTCCGTCTGCCCGTTCGCCCATCCGTCTGCCTGTCCGCCCGTCGGTCCGTCTGCCCGCCCGTCCGTCCGCAGGTCTGTCCGTCTGCCCGTTCGCCCGTCCGTCTGCCTGTCCGCCCGTCCTCCCGTCGGTCCGTCTGCAGGTCTGTCCGTCTGTCCGTCCGCCCGTCTGTCCGTCCGCAGGTCTGTCCGTCTGCCCGCCCGTCCGTCCGCCGGTCTGCCCGTCCGCCTGTCTGCCCGTCTGTCCGTGCGCCCACCTGCCCGTCCTCCCATCTCCCCGTCCGCCCGTCGGTCCATCCGCCCGTCTGTCCGTCCGCCGGTGGCAGCCCCGCGGGGCGGGGAGAGCGGGGGAGCTGCGCCGGGGGGGGCCGGGACGGGCTGCGGCCTCCGCGGAGGAAGCGGGGGGGTGGGGTGTGTGTGTCCTCCTCTTCCTCCTCCTCTTCCTCGTCCTCCTCCTCCTCGTCCCGGGCCAGGGGTGCCGAGAGCGGCCAGCGAGACCCTTCCCTCTGCCTGTGGCAGCCCCCCCGCCCGGCGCTGCGTCTGTCCCGCAGCCGAGGCCGCGCGGTACTGCTCCTCCCTTTCCAGCACGACGGCTGCGGGACCCGAAGTGGCGTGGGGGCCGGGGTCCGCGTGGGGATCGGTGCCGGGGACGGGGGCACAAGGGGGTCCACGCTGAGACACCAGAGGAGCTCATGTGTCCTCCTGCATCATCCCGGCCACCACGGGGAGGTTCACCTGGCTCAGCCCTGTGTCGAGTGCGAGCACCGAATGACGGCAAAATAGCACCAAAGAGAGCAACAGGCTTGAGCTGGCCCCAGACAACACACTCCCTCCCGGCGGTTGGGGACTCCCGGTGGCTGGGGACACCCAGCACGACGACCGTGGAGCATCCAGAGGTGATGGGAATCACGTTTCTACTGCAATCCCACCACGTGGTACTGTGCTTGTACTGCGATTGCAGTACATACCACTCTGCTAAAGGAAAATCCAATGTAAGATCAAATGCCTACACAGAAGTAAATGTGGTACCAAGCACCAAACCCTCCTTGTGTGGATTATCTAACAGAACACGCTCAGAGGGTACCGGACTCCGTCAGGCACTGGGGTGCAGGTGACTGACGTGCTGGTCAGGAGATCAAGCCAGAGCCTACGTGACTGGAAGAAGGGTGCCCATGCCTGCCCACCCCACGCACTGAGCAGAAATCCCAGAGCTTCACCCTGGGATGGGGACAGCTTTGCAACCTTGCCTCAAACTGCAGGAGACCGTCTCTCATCCTGACCAAAGCTGGCCCCTCCAAAGCCACAAGCTCCCTGGCTACGTTCGTGTGTTGTGCTGCGGAGCACGTGGTGGGTTCCTGCACGCATGAAACCGACAGAGCTGCTCCGGTCTCAGCTTTGGAGGAAACACAGGATGGAGATGACCCAGTAGCAGCCGGGTGGCTGGGGCAGGTGCTCTGCTGCTGGCAGAGCTCACAGCGGCTCAGCAGCTTCAGCACCTGCCCTGGCTGGATGCACCAGGCACGCTTTGTGTTGTCTGTGGGACAGACACCCCTGGGGTCAAAATGTTTGCTCACTTCCCCCTCCTCCTCCCCACACCTCCCACAGCCTTGGAAACCAGGCTGTCCCTTGTCCTGTGTGCTGCTCTGACTGCCGGAACCTGGGGAGAAGAGTGACGAGGCTGGGGGAGGCGCGTGGGCAATCAAGCGCCACGGCTCACCGGGAACCATGTGAGTCCAGGGCTGCTTTGCACCACGCGGACCGGGAGCGCACGGAGCTGGGAGGAGGCTGATGTAAAACCAGTGAGAGCGATCTCCACAGCACAGAGCGGGGGACCGGGGGGTGGCCGGGGTGGTGGCACCACGCGGCTGTGGCTGGCAGGTCTGTGAACGGACCCTGCCAGCAGCGGGCAGGGCTGGCCGTAGGTGCCAGGAGGGCACGAGGGGCTGGGACCACAGCAAGGCCGGCACGCAGCCCAAGCAGCCTGGCACCGTCAGGCAGGGACGGCCCACCCGGACCCCGTCTTGATCCCCAACAGCACTAGCAGACTGCACTTGCCAAGCCTTCCCCACCATGCCACAGAGGCAGAACGTGAAAAGAAGATAAACTGAACTGGCTTCCTCACCATACATGTGTTCATCCACGGGGAACACAAATTCACAATTCACAGACGTGTCGAGCTGTGGCAGTGCTGTCGGTGCAGGACTGGGCACAGGACAAGTCTCTGCTAGGGCTCCAGACAAGTAACACGACTGTGCTTGTCCAACACACTTTGCTGCCGATTTGAAAATACAACAATCCCACACATCGAATCCTTCCCTGTTATTCCCTTATTATTACGAAGCTGGTGAAGGGTCTGGACAACAAGTCCTATGAGGAGAGGCTGAGGGAACTGGGGTTTAGTCTGGAGGAGGCTGAGGGGAGACCTCATCGCTGTCCACAACTACCAGTAGTTGTAGTGAGATGGGGGTTGGTCTCTTTTCCCAGGTAACCAGCGATAGGGCAAGAGGCGATGGCCTCAAGCTGCGTCAGGGAAGGTTCAGACTGGATATTGGGAAAAATTTCTTTCCTGAAAGAGTGGCCAGGCATTGGACCAGGCTGCCCAGGGCAGTGGGGGAGTCCCCATCCCTGGAGGGGTTCAAAACCCGTGTGGATGTGGCACTTGGGGACATGGTTTAGCAGGCGTGGTGGGGTTGGGGTGACAGCTGGACTTGATGATCTTAGAGGTCTTTTCCAACCTTAGTGACTCTCTGATTCTGAAAATCCCAGTTGAGTGCTTTCCCTTGCTGTGTCGTGACCTTTTCAGAACTGCTCCCTGAGTGCTGGCTGAACAGCAGGATGGGAAAAGCGTTGCTCTAGACCACGAAGCTGCAACTGTGGTTCCCAACCAGAGAAGACTCCCCGGCGACCCCAGAGACCTCGGCTCCGATCTGAGGAAGAGCAGATCTCTGACCTGGGCTTGCTTGCAGCAGGCTGGGAAGGACTGCCGCAGCTGCAGGGCACTCCAGGAATGGCTGCCCCTTTTGAGCAAGCTCCCAGGGGAAGCAGCCAATACCAGGAAAGGGGCTCACTCGCTCCTTACTCTTGGGAAGAAAGCTTTGCCAGCCCTAGGCCACTTCCCTCCTGCCGAAGAGAGTGAGGAACGAGCTGCTCCTGTCCGCAAGAGCATGGCTGGATGCTGCAGTGCCATGCGCTGCAGTGCAGGATCCTGCTGCAGATGGCTTACGGGCACGCCGCACAAACTGGAAACAGCCCTCTTGACCCTGGTGCCTGGGAATCACACCCAACGTGTGCTCATTTCCAAGCACGATTTCTGAGCAGCTTTAAATGCGTTAAATTCCTCCTGTCACGGCAATGCGATGTCACAGCCACCCTTCTCTTTTCCTTACGGCAATGATGCCACCAGGGCACGCAGCCCTCAAGCAAGGCATGGTAAGCAGCAGGCAGAAGCAACCCAAGGAGCACGCCTCACCAACTGCTTCACCAGCTGGAGCAGGGGCTTGCTGCGCTGGACTGGCAGCGAGAGATGGGTTCCAGCCCCCACTTCTAGAAGTGGGGCAGTCGCTGTGGGAGAGACAGAACCCCCCCAGATCCTGAAATGTGCTCATTCAGGCCTCTCCTGGCAGCCAGACGCCTGGCACCTGCTCAGGCTTTCCTTCGCACGAAGACGTGCCACTTCACCTCCAGGAAAAAAACAAAACTGTGGAGGGGAGCTGAGGCCAGAACCAGTGGGGGGTTGCAGAACCGCCCAGCGTGCATTCCGGTTTGCAGCCCACTTCAGAGCCATGCCCAGAATGAGTGAGGTACAAAAGGCAGAGCTGGAGATGCCAGGGGAGCCACGCCAGCCTTTTACGCTTTCCTTTAGGCACCTGAAGAACAGAAACATCACACCCTGGCACTGACTCAGCAAGGCCTTTTAACGCGAGCCTGGCAGCGGGCGGGCAGCAGCTCTCCTGGCAGCCATGAGCTTGTGCTGGTCGCGCAGCTGCCTCTCCTGCCTTCCTGGCTGCGAGCCGGGAGCTCGTGTGCAGAACTGCCTGGCCTCCGGCTGTGAGCCGAGGCGCTCGGCTTCCAGCGCAGGTGCTGCAGCAGCAGCTCCCTTATGGTACGACACGTTGTGGAATTATTAGTAAAATTAAGGTTTTACATCTGAAAATTCAGGTTTATATGAAAACATAGCAGTGTTCAGCCATTGAGGAAAAGCATGAAATCAAAAGGAGCTCTGAGGATGGGACACAGCTGCAGTAGGCAGGCGAGGAATCCACTCACACAGCAACTCCCTGCAATGTACCGTAGAGGACGGAACGGAGCGGAGACTCCGTGGCCCTGCTCCGTGATGATAAAGCGGGAAGAAATGGTCCTCCAGAACTGATAAGCAGCTCGTCTGACCCCCTGAGCCAACAGGTTTTCGAAACCTTGCCAAAGTGCTGTCCTCTCGTGAACTTTGCTCGTTTTAATATCATTTTAATACCAAAACACACCTCCATCCCAAAGGCTCCCCGCCTCCAAGGTGCGACCACTCCTCTTCGAGTCTGAGCCCTCGATTTTTCGTAAACTCTACCTTTAAACGTGAAGCGAGAGGATTTTACACCAATCATGATAAAAGGTATGTATGACTACAGTCACTCAAACTCCACCTTAAAGGTAGAAAGGATATAAAAATAGCCAGGGAAATGGGGGATTTTCGGAGAAGAAGATAACACCGTAGATCTTTGGAGGAAAAGAAGGTAACACCGTGAGCAAGTCAAGGGAAACTCCACCTCAGACTGCCTCCGACAGCCAGGACTGGCCGACGGGCTGAGCCTTGCTTCTCCGCCCCTTGGGATGCCTGGGGTGAGACTTAAACTAAGCGCTTTTCTCGGGAATAATTACTCCCTAATGTCTATAGCCAGGCTGTATTATTTATAACCTTTTCACGCATTTTATATTTGCACGTGCTTTCTTGCAGGCAGTCACTATCACCAGCAATTCAAAAAACCTATATATCTGCTGCACAAATAAAACTGCCCTGTTTCAGCAGCCAGTTGTCACAGTTTCTCACTGAACGCGACCGAATGCGGCCATGCCAGTTCATGAGCACGACTGGACTGAAGGTGCAGACCGCTATGGGTGTATCCAGAATCATGGTAGTTTAATATACGTATTAAATGCGACTGGACTGGTAGTGGCAAATTGGACATCACTCAGAATTTAAACCTACCCGCACCGAGCCTCTTACTTCGGTGAGGAGAGTCAGAACGCAAGGGGGTTTATTTTCTGCCAAATTAACGTGACACACGTGCTGGCTACGAAAACAAACAACAGTCTTGACACTGCAAGTGTTTTCTGAACCAGGGCCAACCACCATGGTGATGTGACCACGAGGCCTGCAGCCCCCACCAGCGCTGTGCGCTCCGCCGCGCATCGGGCCGCACCCCGCTCTCAAACGAAACGAGCACAACGCACTCACTGCTTCTCTTTAATGGCCACAGAGCAGCTCCCCTGCCGCAGGCGCTGCTGGCACGCCGCTGCAGAGGCACAGGACCGGTCCGCGAGGCTTCTGCAGGGGAAGGCAACACCCGGCCCTGCCGCAGCGGGGCTCGGGCTCACAGCAGCAGCTCGTGGGGCATGGGCTCCCCTCGCAGCCCGGCCAGCAGGTTGTTGGCCGCCAGGACAGCCATGGTGCTCCTCGTGGCGTACGTGGCACTCCCGATGTGCGGCAGAACCACTGCAAGGGACAGAGAGGGTTATACACTCGTTTCTTACCTTCGCTGACTGCTTGCAGCCTCTTTCAGAGGTCTTCCCATGGAGGGCAACCCAGGTCCTGCACCAGCCACCATTCCACCTGGAGCTGACATCGCACATGGAGTGTGGAGCAAAATCATCGGTCGCTGAGGACTGGAAAAGACACCTGATAAATGGCTGAGTTATTTTTTAAGTCCTCCAACGACAGGCAGCAAAGAGTGGATCCTCCTTTCTGGATTCAGACTTCATGCTCACTGTCCTGCAGAGATTCATGAGTCGGTGGTGGATGTAAAATACTATCCCTGCAGCAGAGGAACATGCAGTGGAATCTGCATGCTGCTGCCCGATGGCCACACAGCTTTAGGGGGTTCTGCTCTCTGACAGGCACGAACCAACACCTTCTGGGGCAAGAGCCTGAACACTGCTGTGAAACATCGTGTTTTACACACCCCTGGGTGCACTGGAAAGGCACGTGTGGAGGCCAATGGCCCGTGCTGAACAGAGCTGGCACGATGGACCACAGTCAGGGGAGGGATTTTTATCCACCTACGTGAAAAGACTCCTATTACACAACGCACAGGAACGAGCCAAAGCTGCTTTAGTAGTAAATTATTAAAACATTAGTAACGGAGAGTACTTGCCCAAGGTATGGATAAAAGCGTGCACCGCAGCCTCTGTTCTGCAACAGAGAGCAACTCCAGGCAATGCAGAAGCCTGAACACCCGACACGGTGCTGCCCCAGGGGTAGAAGGCTCTCCCAAGGGCTGTGGGGCCACGTAGGTTCTCCCTCCCCCAGTCCAGAACCAGGCTGGGTTCGGTTCCTTGTTCGGTGTGAAAGTAATGTCAGCACTTCCTGCTCTACTTATGCCATGTTCCTCCAGCTGATGAAACTATCTGGCAGGTTTGGGTGAAATCTGTGAATAGTTTCAGAATCATCAAAGCCTCGTTTCTGTGAAAGTAAACATGCATGTATTTATTTGTGTCTTGCTTGCTGCTGTTCCAGAGCTCTAAGATCTCTGAAGTCCTGCAAATATTTCCACAAAGTCTCTGCTTTTATCATTTCTCACACGGTCTACTACGGGAGCCAAAGTAAACAAATAAAAAGTAGTTTTTGGCAAAAAATAATCAAAGCAACAGACACGAACTTGTACTTCAGAAATGGACAACCAGTCATGGGGAGTTCCAAATTTTCATGGATGTCTCTATGGTTTATTTTTGAAACTAACTACAAAGCAGTGCCTCCTCTGTGTTGCCTCAAGGGGTTCAAGAGCGGCTGCCTGGCTTGCGGCCGAGCCAGTCCCACTCAGTAACTGGCTGGACCCATGCACTCCCTGTCGGGAGGAGCTCCTGGCCCTGCTTCACAGGGCAAGGGCCCAGTGACTCACTGGGGACCACACGAAGGAAGGCGGTGACCATGCCACAGCCATCCCTAACTGATCCCAGGCTGCTGGCCAGCGTGTTGTGCCTGCGAGGACAGAGCTGCGCTAGTGTGTGGCAAGGCCATGGGAAACAGCCCCCTGCCCAGGCCGTTCAGTCCGCAACAACGAGGGTCCCAGGAAAACGCTGAGGGCTGCCAACGTCCTGCACAAAAACACCACCCTGCCCTGCGTGGCAGCTCTCAGCAAGCTTTTGGGAAAGAACCAGTGAAACTAGTAGTTACTGGTTACTGCAATGGGTTGCAGGTGCTCCTGCCTCTGCTCCAGCACCCTGGCAATGCTGCAGCACGAGTGGCCAGGCAAGCACCTTCCTAACAAGCCCTCCTCATCTGACGTAACCTCCTCCAGAGAAGACATGCACTATCCTGGGACCAGCATCTTCCTACCTGCCCGATACCGGTTACTGTCCAGAAAAGAGTGGGAGTTGCCTTGGGCTGTCCAGGGGATGCAGCTAGACCAGTTGCAAAGAAACCTCTGCTCATCCCACAGTGTGAGTACTTGCTGGCCTCTGCAGCTCGAGGCTGTCTGATTTGCTGATACTCGCTGAGGAATGTGGATGTCAGGACAAGGCCAGCACTTAAATGAAGAGTGAGCTTCTGAGCACAAGTGCCAAACCCGTGCCCGGCAGCCCAGGCTCACAGTGGATGGGCTAGACAGCGAGTCCGGCCGTGGCTGCACTGCTCTGGAGGCTGAGATTCCTCTAGGCAGGCTCAGTGAATCCCAGAATCCCAGCATGGCAGGGGTGGGAAGGGACCTCTGTGGATTCCCCAGCCCAACCCCCTGCCGAAGCAGGGTCACCCAGAGCAGGCTGCACAGGACTGTGTCCAGGCAGGTCTGGAATATCTCCAGAGAAGGAGACTCCACAGCCTCCCTGGGCAGCCTGGGCCAGGGCTCC